>Ga0255047_10000575_pt1 | contig 30075 bp, 25 predicted proteins | sample JV7_2_1_MG_FD_183640 | JGI IMG/M metagenome (GOLD analysis project Ga0255047, IMG submission 183640) | Seawater microbial communities from Jervis Inlet, British Columbia, Canada - JV7_2_1 | ecosystem: Environmental > Aquatic > Marine > Inlet | place: Canada: British Columbia | collected 2016-10-06
GATGTCGGACGTGGCAATGCCACACCGGTTCGTAGCCGTGGAGAACAAGCTCCAATTCCTGTGGAACTACGCGATCCCTGAAGACAAGCTGTTCGAGCTGTCGCCACGTCGGGAGCATATCCCATACGAGGCTGTTCGTCGGGCAGAAGCGTTCTTCATGCACGGGCTGATGAAGAAGGGCCAGCTACGGAAGGAGGGATTCCTCGCTCTGAAGGATATCTCGAAGCTGGGTACCGGATACCTCCGCGCACGGGTAGGCTCCGAGTCAGTCAAGTCAGACCGATTGCTGGTGGCCTACAAAGACGGTGTACGGAAAGCTGACCGGCAACTGATTGAGCAGGAATCCAAGCCCTGTGTCGTGATCGAGCATGTACCCTTCGGACAGGTACTCAGCATGGGCAACGGCGACAATCCCCAGAACGGAGAACACGTCATCGTGAGCTTCGTCCAAGCCGCCGACTTGAAGAAGCTCTACGACGAAGACATGAAGCAGGACGACCGCGACTGGCTGACTTCGGCCTCCGCTGATGACATCATTCTCGAAGCACGAGAGAATAACATCGACTCCTCCGTGGTACCCAACGGTGAGCTGATGGCACGCCTCGCTTCTGACACTCAGGTGCCTACCAAGGATCAGTCCCTCCAAGGGCTGTCCTCAGTCATGGTGCCGCTGGTTGAGTTCCACCTTCATGGCCGGAAGGCTGTATTGGCCAACGGTCGGCACGTCATCTTCTATCAAGAGTCGGACAAGCCGATGACATCTGGACTCTGCATGGGTAAGTCCTGCCCCAACTCCGGTAGCTGGTTCGGTGGTACCGACATCACGAACGCGATGGGCTTGGAGTTCGGAAGCAACGTTCTCCACAATGCAGTCATCGACCTTCTGAGTCAGGCCTTGTACCCAGCACGGGTGGTCAACACCAGTCAGCTCGTAGACGGTCGGAACATCCCAGCCCACGGGCCATACGCCACTTACGAGATTCACGGTGGTCGAGCGCAAGACGCGATCCACTTCCCTCAGACCCCGCCTCCTCCGGCTGGTACGTTTGAAGTCGCGGCCACGCTCCAACAGCTCCACGCCCAGACCACAGGGCAACCGCTCTCAAGTCAGGGGCAAGGCAGTGCCGGACTCGTGCGCTCAGGCGTCACCGCTTTCGAGTCGCTGATGTCCAGCACCCATGGTCGAGAGAAGATGGAGGGTGCGCTTCAGGAGCTTCAGCTCATCGAGCCATTGATCGGCGAATACATCCGTCTGTCACAGCTCATCTTCGGCGACGAAGAAACCTTCATCACCAAGGAAATCCCTGAAGGGCTGACTGAGGAATCGTACCGCGAACTGGGTGGAAAGCACGTTGCAGTCAGCGTCACTCGTGCAGACGTGATTAACGACTGGGACTTCGAGCTGGATATGCAAGCCAAGCAGAAGCAGAACATGAGCGACCTTAACCGCGACATGGCCATCTACGACCGATTCAAGGATGACCCGAACGTGGATCAAGAAGCTCTCAAGGACCACCTCATCCGTGACCCACAGCTCAGCCGTCGCCTACGCGCCACGCCGGAGCAACGGAACCAGAACCTTCAGCAACGCCAACAGCTCAACCAGATCGACGGGCAAGGCGGGGCTGGACAAGGAGGACCACCTCAGCTACCACAAGCCCAAGGTGACATCGGAGCATTACTCGGAGGAGCAGGACAATGACGGGATCAGAGCAATTACAAAAAGGGTTTGACGAGCTGAAGGCACAGATGGATGAGGAAGTCGGCATCATCACCATCATCGAGTCAGAGCAAGGCGGCAAGCTGTACCATGAGCTTCTGTCGATCCTGCTTGGCCGGAAGGTCGCCGCACAGAAAGCCCTGAACGCCGCCGACCCCACCGACCACCTCGCGATGGTACAGGCTCAGGCACGCTTCCTCGAAGCTGAAGACGTGAGCGGATCGCTTGGCCGGTTGCAGGCTGAGTACAAAGAGAAGATGGACAAGTTAGAAGAGATGCGTCTCCTATTGCAACAGCACAAGGAGCGTGTTTCACCACAAGAAGAACAACTAAAAGCCCCTGAAGGGTTTCAACTGGGAGAGTAAAGATGGACGGTAAAGACGAAAACAACGCAGACGCACCGTGGAAAGAACACGGCTACGATTCCTTCGCCTCAATGAAGGAAGCTATGGATAAGATGGAGCAACGGTTCAAGGACCGCGACACCACCGTTGGACGGCAAGGTGCAGAGATGGGAGAACTCCGCAAGGAGCGCGATGAACTCCGCGAGCAATTCACCGGAGTGAACAACACCCTCTCCGAGATGCAGAAGAAGATGGATGAGATGGCTGGTGGTCAACAACAACAGCAGGGTGGCGAGCAACAGCAAGCCGGTCAGCAACAGGCCAAGGAAGAGAAGACGGATTGGGATGAGGAAGAGCGCAAGATCAGCGTGAAGCTCTCGCCGGAACAACGCAAAGCCGTAGTCGATGGGTACGAAAAAGCCACCCCTGAGATGAAGAAGCTACTTGACACAGCCGAGGGTCGTGTGGCATTGCTCACTCAACTTCACGGGGAAGGCAGTACCCAAGAAGGACAGGCCGCGCACGCTTCGCCGTTCAAACACCTGATCCCGAAAGAGACTGCACCAACCGTTGAGGAACAGGTAGCCGCCCAGCTCAAACTCCTACGAAACGGAGGGAGCAAGATCCCGCCTACTGGTTCCTCGAAAGCCGGAACGTCGGCCCCAACGGGCGGTGGTCAGGCAGGAGGCACCCCCTCTGGGTCGGAGACACAGGGAAAGGGAAGCTGGAACGGTTCACTCATGGGCCGGAAAAGCTAAGCCACCGCCGACAACCAAACATTGGGACTCCTGTACAAGAAGGCATTGACCGAGAGCAACTACGCTTTCGGTTTGTGTAATCAAACTACAGGAGATACCCAATGAATCCCGCATTATTCTCGAACGCCCCCAACCCGTTCACCACCTCCACCGCTGGCATCGCCACTGGTGATAACAACAACATCTTTCGTATTCGCGACATTGCCCCCGGCATTGACGAACTGAATATGAATGACGGCAAGTTCCATAAGGTCTTGTCGATGTTCAAGCGCGATCAAGCCGCCACTCAGGTCAAGTACGAATGGGGCGAAAAAGATGTCCAGTCCGTGCAGGGCGTGTTCACCACTGCCAAGTCTGCCTCCGCAACCGATCCGGTCGTTGATTCTGCCGCCGCTGTTGCGATCCAAGAAAACTACGTCGTTCAAAACACCGAGTCCGGTGAGCTGATGTACGTCACGGCCAACACTTCTGGCACCCTCACGGTAATCCGTGGTGTCTTCGGTTCGGCTACGGCACCCATCGCTGAAGGCGACACCTTCATCACCCACGGCGCACAGTTGCCTGAAGGCGGTAACGCGAACACTGGTGCGGGTATCATCCCGACTGATCGGTTCAACTACATCCAGCGTTGGTCCGAAAGCGTTTCTGCTTCCGACATCCAAGAAGTCGTTGCGATGGTTGATGGCGTAGGCCAGATCACTCAGGCGATGGTTGACAAAGAGCTGTACGTTCAGCGTCAAATCAACAACGCGATCATCTGGGGCCAACGCTTCCGTGGTACCGTGAACGGCAAGACCGTGACCACCACTGCCGGATTCGTCGAGCAGGCCAGCTTCCACGAGCTGAACCTCCAAGGCAACGGTGGATTGCTTGAATGGCAGACCATGAACCGGTTCGCCAACCCGTTGTTCGAACACTCGGCCTCTAGCCGCACGAAGCACGTCTTCTGTGGTGAGCATGTTTGGACCGCGCTCTCGCACCTGTTCTACGAGCGGAACAACTTCATCCCCGCTGTCGAATCCGAAATCGGTGCAGACGTTGGTGTGATCACGACCGACAACGGTGGACGCCTTGAGTTCGTCCGTGACATCTACGGCTTCGCTTCTGGTACCGGCAACGCTGGCTCTGCCATCGTCGTTGACATGCAGAACGTGGCTCTGAAAGACCTCACCGGTCAGCCTCTCGGATGGCGCATGGACGTTCAACAGCCCAACTCCCACGAAATCCAACACGAGTTCTGGGGAACTGAATCGTTGAAAGTCTCGCACCGCGAAACGCACGCGGTTATCCGTGGCGCAGGACCGAACTAATCAGTCTGCGGGTTAGGGAGAGGTGTCAGGGTTCCACTCCCGCCTTGGCACCTCCCCTTTCCTGCCCTTTGAGTAAACAAGAATAGGGAGAGGGAGAGAAGACAATGACACAGCAAGCAAAAGACAAAGACGCGAAGAAGGATCAAGCGGTTGCCAAAGAGCCTGAAGCTCCGAAGCAGACGAAGTTCCGGTTCCGCTCCAACAAGAAGTTCTTCACGATGGGTATTCAGGCCGGACAACGGCGCGTGAACCCTATCAGTCAGAAGATGGAAATTTTGGGCGTATCGGTAATGCTTCGATTCAAGGATCACCAGTACATCGTGGACCTTGAGAAGCAAGACCCCCTCATCTCGTTGAGTCCCGCTGAAGTCCTTGAGCGTATGCAGAATCACCCGTGTAAGGGTCGTGACTTCATCGAAATCAAGGAAGGCGAAACCGAAAGCATCGAAGGCAAGGCACTCGCCATTGAGCGCATGGCTTCTATGGATCGGGCTGAGCTGATCGGCTACTTCGAAAACGGTGAGCTGGAAGAACTCGGTTTGAGCCGAGCGGCCACTCACGCACAACTTATGGCGGCATACCTGCAACTAGGCAAGTAAGCCAATCTGGATAGGGATGAGAGTCCCTATGGAAACAACCCGCTGATGAGAGTCAGCAAAGGAGAACAAGAACATGAAACGCACTCAAACTTGGCAGGAAGCCCTGCTTACTATGGACGACGCAACCCAACCGTTGCTCCAAATCAAATACACTGGTGACACCCAAGACGGTGGAACTGGCACCACGGCTGTGACCCCTTCGTTCACCATCGACAACGACGGTGCCACCAGCACGCTGGACATCGTGTTGACCGACTACAACGGCACCCTGAACCTCTCCGGTACCGCGACTGCATCGCACACCACCGTCGCTACCCTCGACGCTCTGGTTGATGCAATCAACGCCCGTGAAGGCTGGTCTGTTGTTCGGTACAATGGTGCAGGCGACTACCCCCTGAACACTGATGACTTCATCGACGCTACCATCGAAGTGGGCCGGTCTTGGACTAACGCCCTCTATCGGGACGCCGACCAAGTTCTCGTGTCTGCACTCCGTTTGAGCAACGCTCAGACTGGTGATCGTGGCAAGATTCAAATTGGTATGATCCAAGGTGTTGCCACCTACGGCTCCGGTGCTGTCACCGTTGCTGTTACCGGCGACCCTGACATCGCGGCCAACGAGACTCCGGCCATCGACATCGCCGCTGGTGCAACCACGGTTCCGAAGAACATCGGGGCTGACTTGTTCGACCTCGACGCACCGCTGATGCTCGACGGCCCTGTGCTGATCGAAGTCACCGGATCGGCCGCATTGTCGGCTTGCACCTACCGTGTCCTGTGGCGTCCGTACTTCGGCTAAGCCCTCGGAAACGATAACCTGAAAAGGGCTGGCGTCTCACACACGAGGCCCAGCCCTTTTTTTCTTTGGAGAATATCATGCGACGCAATTTGATTGGACAACCCCTCTTGTGGGTAACTTACCACGGCGACAACGCCAAGGTACACACCATCGAGATTGACGGTGACGGCGGTACCGGTAGCAACACCGGCCTCATCACCATCACCCTCGACACAACCGCTCACGCCTTTGACTTGGGTGGTGGAACCTATGGAACCCTTGGTGCGCTTGTAGCTGGCATCAATGCCATCGACGGCCTGTGTGCCAAGTCCTACGGGTGCTTGGAATACGCGAGCTACTTCGACACTCTGGACATCACTGGTGACGGATTCCTCGACGACCTTGCGGCATCTGCTTTGCCAAGTGGATCGACCGTGGAGCAGGTCACCATCGCTGACCACAACGTAGTGGTGAACGGTACCGACTATGCCGGTGGCAACAGTGTCATCATGCCTGTGAGTCAGACCGGCAACGACATCACCGTGGCCTTGGCCGTTGTGCTTGCCGACGCTGGAACCTCTGCTGTTACGGCTGAGCTTGAGTATGGCTTCGAGACTTCGGCTGACAAGCTGACTCAGGCTGACTTCGTGACTGGTGACTCGATCACCGTGAACGCTACCGGCACCACGTCTGCTGAGCAGGTCGCAACCTTCGAGGTACCCAACGGGTGCAAGTGGGTTCGGATTGCCAGCATCACCAATGGCAACACTGAAGATGCCACGGTTACTGCCAGCCTCGTAGCATAAGGAGAGAGCCATGCGCGACACACTCGGAACAATTCGTGAAGAGATTGAGGACGGCATTGAGGACGTGAGCCAAACGTTTGTACTCAACCGGTGGATCAACCGTGGTGTGCAGGCGGTGGCTCGCTCTTACCTCTGGCCCAGCCTCAACGTCCGTGAGACGGTCACAGTGGTCAGCGGTGTCTTGATCGAACCCGCATTGCTCGACGGTATCAACGTCATCAACAAGGCTGGCTCAGGCCTCCCTGAAGATGAGTTCCGGTACCGTGCGCGATTGCAGGGCAAGAACATGAACCGGATGGGTGGCTACTGGTACGCTCCAACGGACCTGAAGGGAACCACTGACCTGAGCTTCAGTGCCAACGTGACGGCGAACAGCAACACCATCGCACTGGGTACGGCCACACAGAGTTGGCCTGACTCAGACGACGTTGGATCACGGGTGACCTTTGCTGGAAACCGTGGGCTGTACAAGATCACAGCAGTGACTACCGCTTCGGCGACCATCACCCCTGACTACCGTGGCAACAGCGGGATCGGAGTTGCGGCTAAGGTTGCTCCACTGGGCATGAAGTCATGGCACCTGTACGACAACAACGATGCCCTCTTCAGCGGTAGCGTTGACTTGGATTACCAGCGTTGCCATCCTGTCCTGTCGGACGATGAGGATGAGTTGTGGTTCGATGCTCCTGACTCGGTTATCGCAATGGTCATGGTTCAGGCACAGCGTCAAATGAAGTACGACGCCTCAGCCGAACGGCTCAAGCAGGAGTACCAAGAAGCCCTTCACCGTGAGGTGGGTTACCTTGGTCGCACCCCTACCGATGTCCTCCCTCAAGGGCTTGGTGGTGGACCGCCTCTCTTCACTCAACGTGGACAAGGTGACATCTTTGGCCGTTCGTACTAAAACCTACAATCCCCGATCCGTCCGGCCTCTCTTTTGGCGTCGGTTTCGTGGTCGGGTGAACGCGGGTCGTGGACCTGTCCTCCCCATGCAGTGGGTTGAGGACGGGTTCAACTTCGTGTCCGACCGTATTCGCCGCATGAGCCAGCGTGGTGGCCAGCAGAAGAACGGTATCGAGAAGTACGCGGGTGACATCAATCAGGGCGTGTACGGCGTTGGGTGGCGTGCAATCGCTGAAGGCGGCAACGTATGGGTTGACACGTTCCGGCGTACCAAGGATCAAGTCAGCATCGGTGATGCCGTGGTGACCCCCTACATCCCTGACTTGCAACCGGACTATGACCCCGGCCCAGACATCCCCCCATTTGAGTTCATCGAGCCTGACTTCAGCACTCCTGACTTGCCTCCGACCGGCTACACCATACCCCGTCCCGATCCAGATGGCGGTGCGTTTGCCACTGGGTACGAGCCACCTGATCGCCCTTGGGAATACGAGTGGGTGTGTGAGACGTATCTCGACGAGCTTGATTCTAAGGAGCTAGAGCAACCTGTCACTCGGTACATGGAGTACAGCCGCTCCGTCTTCACCACGATCTGCATTGACGACTTGCGTGGTGAACCTGACCCTGAAGCTGTGCTTGAGACGTTGGCGGCGAGCATCGCGGCTGGCCTACCAAGTGGACCGTTCCCTGAACTGGGACCATCCAGCGCAGTTGTCGAAGCAACCAACGATGGACCATGCGGCATTGGCAATACAAGCTGGAGCTTATCTGTCGGTCACGTCCGGTGGGAGAAAGTATTCCCTAAGTTCTGCTACCAGCTCCTCTACTACGGAAACGAGGGTGACGTTGTAGTTGCCGTCGTTCAGTTCGCTGACGGCTCTACAGGGCCAGGAACCCGTATGGTTGTGGATAAGGATGAGACGGTCTTCAACAGCTACAAGGTTTGCCAGAGCAGTGAGGATGCAACCCGCATGTTGCGTGGCGGTCCCGATAGCTCAGGTAAGGAATACGCTGGTGTAAAATTCTACAAAGAGAAGCGGCGTTGCTACCAACGAAAGGTGACACGATGAGCTTATTCAAAGTCTACAATGCAGGCCTCGTATTTGGCCGACGTGAAGCTGTTGGTTGGCGTGGTGTTCGTACCGGTGTCGGCCAATACTGGGAGACTGGTGAGTGGGTCCGGCGTGCAGTCAACTTCGACTCTCGTGACCGGTCCATCCGTCGTCGTGAGGGTCAGGTGCGTGCTGGTGTCACGAGCGCGACTGTGCTATCAGTCAAGGTATTCCCGACAGTACGGGCGGCGGCGATTGGGACCAACATCCTTCTTAACGATTCAAATGAACGAGACAAAAACAACACCAACACAGTGACCTTCTAAGGAGACACACAATGAAACCACAGCAAAGCAAGCTTATCCTCGACGGAGCCACCACTCAAAGCTGGACGGCCCCTACTGACTGCATCCTCACGGGCGCACTCTTTACCGCTGAAACACCAGCAAACATCACGCTCAGCATCGAAGTCACGATTGACGGCATAGACCACATCATCGGAACCGGTGCTGACTCAGCCCTTCAGACCGTATGGCTGAACGCCTCCGGCAAAGGGTTGCTAATTGAGAAAGGAACCATCGTGAAATTCACAGCCTCCACTTCCGGTGACTACCGAGCCGTGGTGCAATACGAACCAGTGGGAGCATAACCATGACACCTCCAATTATTATCAACGGCGCAACCGCATCTTCAGGTGGAGGTGGTGGAGGTGGTGGAGTAACCCTTCAGGATAAGGAAACTCTACTCATCCACCCTCGCCAATGGATTATCGAAACCAGCGGAGTCAGCACTGACTCATGGAGTCTGACTTCAGGGTTGAAGAGCGATGTCGCCGTGGTCTATCCCGACACCCTTTCATCGACCATTCAGGTGTCACAGCTACGGGCAACATTCAGCCTGCCTGCCGTAGCAAGTGGGTGGGCTTCCGCTGACTGCCTTACCATGCGAGGCTACTACACCGGAACGGCAACCACAGGCTTCGCCTCCTTCCTGAAGATCATCGGGCGGAACGGTTCGGGTGCCTCAGCAACGGTTCTTGAGTTGGGTACTGAAGACACCACTACCTATGCGAGTCGTGCCTTTGACTTCTCTGCTGACTGCGACAGCATCCCATCGGCTGACGCCATCGGTGAGTACCATATCGACCCATCCACAGGTTCAGCCCCCAAGCTGACCGCTGACACTCGATATGATTACTACGATGTCATCCTTCAGATCGCCGCAAGCTACACTTCATCCACCCTGCACACCCATGGTATCGCGGGGCTTTACGGAAAGTTCAGCTAATGCGTTATTCATATCAAGATGCGGCTGAGGTCTGGGGCGGTGGACTGATCGGGATTGTTGATTGGGCGCAGAACCCTAGCGGGAGCGGTTCGGCTAGTTACCGTGGCAAGTTCAAGTCAGGCCGCAACGACATCACGTTTGGAGTCCCCACTGCATCCGGTACGAACACCATCACGGGTGGGTCAGGACGTTGCCAGCAGAACGGTAATAGCTTTATCCCCGTGACTGAGCCATCCGTAGGTGATGCGCTGGGTACTGCCAACACTGGGACGTGGGGATTCTGGTGGAATCAAACCGCTCGGAACTCAGCGTATTCCAACCATGCCTTCGCACTGTCAGAGTTGTACTACACCGGCACTCAGTCTTGGAGCTACCGGTTCGGGTGCCTGTCGTCGAACAATTCCCGTATGCAGTCGTTCATCACCTCCAATAACGCGGGAAGTTCCCCCAACGTTTCAGAAAGCCTGTCGAATACCTTCAGTCTGAACGTCTGGTACTACTGGATGTTCGTATTGGAGGGCAGTGGGCTGACTCGGATTTACAAGAACGGAGTCCTTGATGTAAGCTCATACGTCAAGACTCAATCATCCGTAGGAATCAACAACGGAACCCGCAACATCATGATTGGCGGCATGAACAACGACGTGATCTTCACACCGCGAGCCTACATTAAGCATATTGCTTTTTCTACCAAGACCTGTACGGCATCAGACGCTAACCGCATCTACCAATTCGAACGAGCCAACTTCAACCTTTAGGAACCTATGAAAATAGATATGGACAAAGAGGTTGATTCTATAATCAAACCTATCTCTCACATGACAAACTCTGCCCCCCAATGGGTAGCGGTTCTGCTAATCGTAGTGTCATTCGTAGTATTCCTCTGGGCAGAGGGACAGCAAGACCTTGCCGCACTATCTATAAAGGATCACTCTACAGCATTGCGTATCGATCAATGCCATGATGTACAGATAGAGACCGCTCAACGAACATCCGACGCTATGAACACCATGGCGATAGCCTTGAAGGAGCAGAGTCAGATGTTTCGAGACTTCACCCGCGAACTAGAATACCACCGCATAAACGACTGGAAAGAAAAATGAACCGACAAGAAGAACCTCTAACATGGAAACACATCCTGCCTATCTCAGCCCTAGTGCTAGGAGCTTGCGTTGTGATGGTATCCTCCACCGGATGTACGAATCCAAATGCGGGTAAGTACGCCCACCTGTCACACAAGAACTACATGGAGCAACCGCGAACGGGCGACACCGAGAAGATCGTGGTGGGCGTTGGCGGCGAGTATTCCCTCATCATCAAAGGTCCAGTCACCGTCACCCGCTCCATGCCGTTACGCGAGCTTGCCTCCATCCCTAAAGACCCTCAGATCGCCAACACAGCTATCGAATGGCTGGGTCGCATCGGTCTAGGGTGGATCATCGGAGACGCTTTCAGCTCCGCTACCGCTGGCCCTACCGTAGTCACCCAGCCAGCACCTCTGGTGGTTGAGCAACAAGTACCCTTCCTAGTCCCCACCCCCTAATCATGAGCTACCTAACCAAGCACACCTACCCTCTGTACCTCTGTGATGAGCCATACGAGCGCATCTATGTACCCACCCTGTTCCCCACTCAAAACGTGGTGATGGGGTGGCACCCTCTTCAGCGATCCAAGAGCGTGAGTGCAATACACAAGATGGTAGAGCTGTGCGCTGAGTCGTACATGGGTGAGGTTAAACTCCCCGACGATTACACCTTTGACTGGGCTGAGTCAGGTCTGGTGAATAATCAAGAGCTACGGTGGGATTGGTTCCAGAAGTGGTGGCTCAAGAGCGTGCTTGGTCTGGGTAAGTCACGGAAGGTGAAAGGCAAGCGGGTCAAGTCACAGCCACGACCCCTGAAGGAAGGCACCCATACCATCATCGAGCTACACCACGTCGGCAACAAGACGGCCATCCATGTCCACTCTGTACGCGCTCGCCTCACCGATGAGGATGGTGTCTCGTGCAAGGCGATTGTGGATGCGCTCGTGTGTGCCGGATTCTTCCCTGACGACCGAGCGAAGTACGTCTACTCAGTCACCCAATCTCAGGAGAAAATCTAATGGAACTCACCACGCAAGAATGGCACCTCTCTGTCGAAGGAATCAAGCTCTGTAGCTTGGTGTACGACCTGTCCAATGGAGAGCTGTATGATGCAGTTGAAGAGCTTGGTGCTACCGAGCCTCGCTACATCACCAACTTCATGACTGACACGGAACTACTGGTGTGCCGGTGGAAGGGTTGCATCTACGTCGTACCCCGCGCCACCAAGTCACTGGCAGACGTGAAGCAAGACATGAAGGCGTGGCGCAAAAAAGGCCGGCACTTGGGATTCCTCGAAGCCGCTGACTCAGTGTGGGGTCAAGTCAGCAACTATGCCGCCGACCGCCCTCACGTCCCTATCGTCTGTGTTGGCCATTCCCTTGGTGGAGCCATCGCAGTCAACCATGCTGAGTGGCTAACCAAGCAGGGTCGTGACGTTCACCTCATTACTTACGGGCAACCCCGCGTGTATGGCCCCAGTGCAGGCAAGAAAGCTGTCGCCGGACTTCAGTGCTACTCGCGCTGGGTTCACAACCGTGACGGCGTACCCCGCCTTCCTCCATCCTTCTTCGGGCTATACAAGCACCATGGCGATCTTCGCTACATCAACCACAAGGGTGAGCTGAGCGACAAGACATCTGACTGGGTGAAGGGTGCCGCACGAGGATGGCGCAAGATGTTCACCACCTTCAACGCCAAGGGACTTGAGGATCACTCAGCGAAGGAATATCTCGCAGACATCCTTGCCCTCGAACCTAAACCTCCACGCTGGGGCAACGCATGAATCTCGACCTGAACAATCTCTCTGAACGTAACAAGCACATGGACCGCCTGAGTGGTGCTATCTGTGTGACTTCCGGTGCCGATACTCCCAAGTACATCGACGAGCTGACTCGACGCTCCGGTGACTTGGGCTTCGTTGATTGGAGTCAGCACTGGAACAAGCCCTCTGGTGTAGAGCAAGGAGGGGGAACTCTGGACAAGTACTACAGCATCGTTGTGGTACCGGTGAACCGTAAGCAGACCTTCGGTACCTCCTTCAAGATCGGCAACCCAACTCAGCGAGCGGTACCTGTTCAGGCTGAGCAAGCGGCTCTCGACATTGACTGGACCCTTCCGGTGAACACCCAGAAGCAGAACGTTCGTGTCGGTATCGTGGACACAGCAGGCACCACCACGGTCCTGACTGACTCGACGAAGAGTTTTGCCACCAACGAGTTTCAAGGGTTCACCCTGTACAACGCCTCTCTGGACGAAGAGCAGGCTATCTCCTCGAATACGGGTACAACCATCACTACCAGTGCCTTCGCCTCTGGGTGGTCTGTGGGAGACGACTATCAGGTGCGTACTAATGAGGCCACCCACCTCTACATCTACGTCTGTGAGTCAGACACGGCCATCGGAGCTACCACGGCACCCCTCTACTTCCTTGAGTCGGTGACCAATGGCACCACCAGCTACACCCAGACGGTCTACTCTGCCAACCTTGGCCTGATCGACACCAACCGCTTTGCCCCACCCAACGGGTCGTTCTGCATGACTGCCTTCGACCGGCTGTACGTCGCCGGAGGCTTGGAAGAGTCACGGGGTCAGGCTCAAGTCATCAACACGAACTCTGACTCAGAGCAGTACCTTGTCGCCACTGGCAACATCGACGTGTCTGTGGTTACCAGCACGAGCGGTGGTACGTCTGGACAGATCGTGCGGTACACCCGCAACACTGGGACGTGGGATACGGACGTTCTCTTCATCGGTGCTTACGTCACGGTTGCAACCAGCACCGGTACTCTGGCCACTGCCAACGAGCTGGCCGACGTTCGCGTGCTGTACGTTGATCCAAACGGTGCTTACTTCGACGCGCTGAATGAGGCGGCTACCGCTGAGGCAGGCGTGACTTGCGACATCAACTTCCAGCTCAACTACATCCAAGGCAACACCAGTGGTGTGGACCAGACCTACTTCAACGGTGGGTTTGCAGGCTCGAAGTTCTTCCTCGACGGTGACTCTCAGGCCTACACGATTGCGTGGGTTGATGCCTTCAATCAGCGTATGGGCCTGACCACTCGGTACGTTGGCTCGATCCTTGAGACGGACACTGGCTTCATCCTCAACAACGATACGAAGGTCAGCTACTCGATCACGAACGATCCCAACGTCCACCCTGCAACGAACTACGTTGAGGTGGATGACTACGTTACTGCTCTGGCTCACATCGGTTCCATCATCATCGTGTTCTGTGAGCGTAGCATCTATCGCTTCAGTGCCGACGCACCGGAGCAAGGGCTTTCTACAATCCAATCTGGTAAGGGGTGTCCTGCACCGTTCTCTGTCCTGATGACCTCACGCGGAATTATTTTCTGGGATGGCGAAGGTATCAGCGTGACTAACGGGCAGGACACTTCTTCCCTTTCTGAAAACAAAATCGACGACCTGCTTGAGCTGGTGAATCGTGACTTCGAGTGGAACATCCGAGCGGTGTATGACTCAGACGAAGAGATGGTGGAATACTTCTTCCCGATTGGCGGGGAAGTAACCAACGACACGAGCGTGGCCATCCGTCTTTCCTCCGGCGACATCTACCCCAACCGACGCAAGGACGTGAACGCTGTGTGGCGTGAGAAGGGTGCTGATGGACGCTGGTACACCATGCACGGATCGAGCGACCGACACACTGACTCAGGCGATGCCTACGTTTGGCAACACAGTGACGGCCTTCCTGACGACGGGGTGCCGGGTACTGTCAACGTCGATGACTTCACTGGACACGTCACTTCGATTGCTGACGCCGGTACCAACAAGCTACGGGTTCGTGCGGCTACTCTCGGCTTCGAGATTGGTGATGCAGACACCGAGCCTTACCTGCTTGAAGGACTACCCATCTCTATCCGTTCCGGTGATGGACTCACTGAGTCATACGCTGTGATCAAGAAGGCTGAGGTAGCGGCACTGGCCACTGAAGGTAACGCCCTGTACATCGGCTCTACCGGTGCTGTTGACTCAGGCGTGACTACGGCTGGTGGATCGAATCAGGCTATGCAGGATACTGGTGGTGAGTTCCTCACCTTGGGTCCACTGTCGGACGGAACCTACGCCCTGTACAACGCCACGCTTGGTGAGACTCGTGAGATTACTGCCTTCACCGATACCGGCATCACCACTGATCTATTCAGCTCGGTGTGGGTAACCGGTGACGCGTATGAGGTACGTCGCCTCGACATTGGCAAGACACTTTACATCGGACTTCAGAACCTCAACTCGACAGGGTTGGCGGCTCACTCCAATACCTACTTCGACATCGAACGACGGCACAACGGTATGCGTATCTACAACGTGACGACCGGTGCCGAAGGCGTTATCAAGGAGCAGACCCTCGACACCGTGACCTGCATGTGTGGTGAGGGCTATGTAACTGGGGCGGCAAGCCTGACTGTCATGACTGACTCAGCGATGAGCAAGTACGGCATCGCCACCAACTCTCTCGTTGACAAGTACATCGTGAACGTGACGGATGGTAGCCGTGGACTCATCACCGCCAACACAGGCACCTCGATCACCGTGGGTGCAATGGTGGGCGGAAGCTCGGACCAGTTCAGCACTGGGGATGAGTGGATCGTCTACGGCCTGTGGTCTAGCGATACGGTCCATGCCTCATTCCTGTCCTCATCGGTCAGCACGACGTTTGTTCAAGACACCACCACGCCTCAGACATGGACGGTTGATGAGTGGATTGGATACTACGCGAAGAGTTTGGATGACGGCTCACTGGTTGAAATCATCTCCAACTCAGCAACCCGTCTTCGGTTTGCATCAGGAGGTTCCTACTCAGTAGGTGAGTCAATGCAGATCGTAACCCCAGGAGGTTCAACTCTGTGGGAGGACGGTAGTGCGAGCGCGGTGGGTGACGCCTACCAGATCGGGAAGCAGTACGACGTGACTATCTCCGGTGACTACAGCATCACCAACGTGGGCGTCCATGACAGCGTGTTCGTTGGTACCATCCCTGCCACCTTCGGTCCCAAGTGGACTGACTTCGGTAGCCCCCACCTGAAGAAGCATATCAAGCGGGTCCACATCGACGTGGAAGGAGACGACGGTAACTGGCTCATCGTTGAGATGTACAAGGACGGAGCAACCTCCCCAGTGCAGGTCCAGCAGGGCTACGTCAACAAGGCCGACACCAAGTTCGTCGCCGACTTCAATCAGGGAAAGTGCTACAACTTCGGGCTTCGGATTGTCTGCTTCGGGCGCAACAACCTGAACATTCACAGCATCGGAATCGAACACGAGCCACTGACATGAGCGGATCACTAACACGCAAGCCACGTCGCCAACGAGTAGCCAAGATAGGCCGGAACATGACCGTATCCGAGCTGGCTTCTCTCGTTGAGGGTAACGTTGAAGAATTGATGGGACTAATCTCCCTGCTTCAGCGTGGACACCTCACCATGCCTACATCACGTCCCGACAACCCAGAAGACGGAGAGTTCTACCTTTCAACTTCAGGCGGGACACGCTACATTAACGTTTACAACGCATCGACTGGCTCATTCGAGTCAGCCGCTCTTTCATAGGAGAACACATCATGGCCATCCCAGACAGCAACACACTCAATCCATTCCAGCTAAGTCAGATCATGAGAATCACAGGCGGCTCAGCCAGCAGTGGTGGGTCTAAACTTGACGACGCTTTCGATAACGCCTTCGACGAACTCGACAACTTCAGCCGCGAGCTTGACTTCAACAATGCTCAGTTCCAAGAGCTGGATTCTCAGATGGTTGAGCAGTTCGAGACTTCAATCGGCGACTTCCAAAGCACACTTGAGTCAGAGCGTGAGGCACTGATTGATGCCACTGACCCAGAGACTATCACCGGCCCCCTCAAGGAAGCCTTTGAAGCTACCTCAGCCAACGTTGAGCAGTTCGCCCTCACTGAGTCACGTCGTCTGACTGAAGACCTTCAGGCGTTCGAGCAGGCCAGCTCTGATCCACGGCTTGCCGCTCGTGCCGCGACCACCTCACGGGCAACCAACGACCTTCAGAACAACATCCTCAACGCATCGAGCAACAACCTCCGCGCCTTCGGTGAGCAGATGACTCAGGCCTTGCTTGGAGCTGGTGAGCTACGACTCAATGCCAGCAACATCATCACCCAAGGTGCCGGTCAACTGGCCTCCATGATTGCTGACTTCGGTACCACCCGACAAGGGTTGTGGACCCAGCGACTCGGAGACGTTGAGCAAGCCCTTGGTCAGATGGCCAGTCTCGCGGTTGGAATCAGTGAGACTCAGGCCAGTGTCGCGGCATCCATCGCATCCAGCAAGAACAGCTTCAAAGCCGCTCAGATTCAGGCACGCACCCAGCTTGCCGGAGCCTACCTTGACTTCAACCAAGCCAACCCACCACCACCCAAACCAATCACATTCCACGTCAGCGGTCTTGGTGGCAACATCTACCGGTAAGGAATATACATCATGGCAAATCAAAAACCACTAACTATTGAAGAGCAAGAACAACGCCGCAAGGAGATGTTCGAGAATCGTGATGAGCGTCGGCAAAAAACCAAGGATTTCTTCGGCAAGATTGGATCAGGCGTAAAGGAGGCTCTATCACCTCCACCGCCCCGCCGGTCACGCGAAGAGTCCACACCTACACCACCGGCTGAGACGAACACCGTCGTTGCTGACCCTGAGTTGAACTCTGACAAGGACGTTCGCGGTGAGAAGTCCAAAGCTCAGGTCGCTGAACGCGCACCCCGCTCCAATGCAGGGGTCATTGCTGTAAAGACTCAAGCCCCGATCCCAACCGGTAAGCCGGAGCGTGGACAGGGCTTTGGTGTACGCAATCTCGGAGACGGCACCACCCAGTACGTCTACCTGTACAACGGCTCTGTGTTCGACACCAAGGCTGAGACTGATGCCGACCTGTTCGATGCCCTTGCTGACAAGAGTGTGGATGGTACCAAGCGCATCCAAGCTGTAGGCTCGAAGGTCATGGGTCGTATCATGGAGTCAGACAAGTACAGCCCACGGGCGAAGCGTGGCCTTGTCCACCTCGTTGACGGTGAGGTTGCTCAGCGTGCGGGACTGGCTACACCTCCCCCTGACTTGGGCAAGAACGTGCTTGAGTCCAATGGTTTTGACACCGACCTAGTTGGCCTTGGTGATGAGGACGCGGCTGAAGCCCTGTACTCCACCAGCGAATCAGAAGTCATGCTCCTTCAGAAGCAGGCGAACGACTGGGCCGACCGGTTCAGTGGTGACCCAGCTCAGGTGGTGGCAGAGATGGTTGCCAGTGGTCAGATCGACGTTGGCGACAAGTCAGCCGGTGGTACCCGCAAGCTCTACGATACCGTGAACATGATCACCGAGTTCGTCAACGCCGGTAACTTCCAGCAGGCTCAGAATGACTTCTCCGTTGTGCAGGCAGAGAAGCTGGAACAGATGAACGCCTTCCAAGTAGCTGATGCTGAGGCACTGGCCGCTATGACTCGGAACGTGAACATGATGGGTGTGAAGGACTCGCGTGAACAGATGATGCACCGACAGCAGACATCCATGAACTTTCTCACTGAGGTGGGATTCAAGTTCAAGGATGGCAAGCTCGATGCTGAGTCAGACCACAACAAAAGCCTACTCAAAAGCGAGAAGGGCAAGCGTGCTATGGCACACAGCAAGTCACTGCTTCAGTCATCTGCCTTCCGTGGTGGGCAACAGATCACCAACACGATTCTCTCTGGTATCCGCAACCGGACGATCACCCGTGAAGGGCGCAACCAGATCGGTGCGTTCAACCGTGTCGTAATGGAGGAGCAGGGCTTGAGTGCTGACATTCACAGCCGACTGGCCAGCCTCGCTCAAGGTGGTGAGGTGACGCCGGAGATGATGGGACTCGTGGGCAAAGAGGTGATCTACCCGATCATCGCCAAGCGTTACGGTGAGGCCGGTCTGACTTCGGTTACCGGTCACAAGTCAGAGGTGATTGCTGAGTACCTGAGTGGCCTTGCGAAAGCGATGGGAGACATGGGACGTGGCGACATGGAGCCACTACGCAAAGGTTACCCGAACGTCTTCAAGCAGGTCGGCGAATACGCTGGCTTCTTCCGTCAAGCATCCCGTGAGAAGCGGGCAATCAAAGCGAGCAAGCTCGACAAGACCTTCTCTGACTTGGAAGATCAGATCCGTCCCTTCGTTCAGGTGGATTCAAATAACATGCCTGAGCTGGATGCTGAAGGTAAGCCTATCGTGACTGTGCGTGAGCTGGGCGACGTGATCGTACCGATGATCGAGACGGTGACTGAGAACGGCCACACTCGCACGAAGACCACGCACAAGAAGATCAAGAGCCTTGAGGACATCGACTCCTTCGAGGAACACATGCGCGAGCAAGCTGACGGGGACATTCGCAACATCAACCGAGCGGCCGCATTTGCTGACAAGCTCCGCAACCGGTACGATTCCAAGTGGCTGAGTCAGTTCGGCCAGCAGAAGGACATCGCCGCTTTTGCCAGAGACCTGCCTGAAGGCCAGCGTCCTGAGACTGAGGCACAAGCCAACTCTGTAGCTCAACGACTGGGCAAGGAACACGATCAACTGCTCTCTGACTACCGTGACTTCCGTGAGCTGATCCGTGACGGTGGTGTGTCCGACGATCCCGACGAACGCCTTAATGCTTTTGAGAAATTCATGAATGATCGAGGGCATAAAGAATTTACACGCCGAATTGACAATGCCCACTCAGGAGGCATCTTCGGCTTAGGGATTACACCCGGCAATTTTGAAAACGATCAAGTAAAGGCGATCCTCGCCAACATCAAATAACCCGACTGACATCTTAGATGGTTCGGTCATTACCTACGGAGTAGGATATGAGCATCAACGAACTCACCCCAGAAAACGAAGACGAGCTTAACGGCTTGTCTCAATCACTGGCCCCTCAATCTACACAAGAACAGCCGGACCCTGATCCGCTTGACGAAGCTGAGTCAGCTATCCTCAACATCGGCCAGCCACAGAGCCAGCCACCACCACGTCACGAGGCAACACCAGCACGTCACGGCTCTGCCATCATGCCTGATGGGTTCGATGTGAACGCCAACCTGCGCGACCTTCCCGACTTCCGGCAAGATGAGTTCGCTGAGTTCGAGCAACTGCTGGACATGAACGACTGGGGTGGTCCCGACATCCGTACCCGCTCTGGGTTCTTTGGATCGCTCGCCAACGGCGTAGTCGAATCCCTTACCAACACCTTTGAAACCTCTGCCGCTGTTGCCCGTAAGATGGCCGACGATGGTGAGGCAGAAGACACCTACATGGAAAGCCTGTGGCGTGGGTCTGAGTGGTTCTGGTCCCGTGCTGGTGATGCGTTCCGACAGGATGAAGACATTGCTGGCAAGACGGTGATGGACAACCCTGAACTGCTGATGGACTCACGCTGGTGGGGTAACGGTATCGGACAACTCGTACCCTCCGTGGTGTTGGCCATGACTGGTGCCGGTGTAGGTGCTGGTGTAGCCGGTGCTGTGGCTGGTGGTGTACGGGGAGCGGCAACCAAGGGTGTGGGCTTCATGGCTGGCCAACGTGCTGGCCTTCAGTGGGCGGCGGGTCAGTTCGGCAATGCCGCTGTGCGCCAACAGGCATCGTTCCGTGCGGCCTCCATGTTCGGTCGTGAGTTCGTCCTACGCAAAGGCAAGAGCCTTGGGTACGGCAAGCTGGCTGGCTCTGTGCTGGCTGGTGGTGGCCTCGAAGGTCAAGGCATGGCACTCGACGTGTTCAACCGTGGTGGATCGAAGAAGGAAGCCGCTGTAGCCCTCGTCGGAATGACTGGTGCCGTGGGTGTGCTGAATACCATCGGACTGGGAGCAATGAGCCGATCCATCCGTACCTCACTGCTCGGTAAGGCTGGCCAACAGAAGCTCGATGACTTGCTGACCATCGGTGCAACCAAGCTCGACAAGCTACCTATGGGTAAGCGCGGGTTGTACAGCGCACTGGCTGGTGCTGATGAAGCACTCATGGAATACCTTGAAGAGCCTACCTCTGCTGGCCTGCTCATCGCAGTGGATCACTTCATTGATGCAGACAACCGACTGATCGAAGAAGGGTACGGTGAATTGTTCACTGACTCCCTGAAGAACATCGACGTTGGTATCCTCTCTCTACTGCCAGGAGTTGCAGGCGGCGCAGTCAGCTACCGTGACTCAGGTGTATCCAAGTCAAGCGAAGCGGTTGAGAAGGCAATCAAGGACGCCTCTGATGCCAAGCGTGAGGCCGCTGTGACTGCTGAGCAGACCGGTGTGCCGGTGGCTGAGGACATGGAGCCTACGCCACAGGACCAACAGCCCAACGAGCCGGACCACATCTATCACCAGCGTATCCAGAATCAAATGCGTGAGGAGTCCATCGACGTACACTACCGGAACTTCCACGCTGATGCTCGCAACATCGAAGCAATCCGTGGTACGCTGGACAAGCTGGGCTGGACTGATGCTGAAGGGTATCACATGACCGCTGTACCTAGTAGCCGTGAGTACGACCTGTACCGATCAGTCACCAAGAAGTCCGGCGCAATCGTCGTACCGTTCATGGGTACCGGTGAGATGGCTGGTGTCCAAGGGTTCCGGCAACCGTCTGCTGATGGTGAGTCGTCGTACCTGTTCGTGAACGTGAACCGCAACTCCCAGTCAGACCCGTTCAGCTTCGTCGTGATGCACGAGCTGGGCCACGACATTGACGCTAAGCTCGGTGACATCCCTCTGGTTGAGGCGACGGGCGCACAGCGCGAACACATGGATGCTGACGTCCAACGCCACACCGCAACCCTCGATCAACTCGAAGCCAAGATGAAAGCCCTGATGGAGAAGAAGGCACCATCCAAGGGGGGTAAGGGTTCGGTCAAGAAGTTCCGAGAGAAGCGAGACAAGCAAGCGGCCAATCTCGAACGTGAAATCGCTGAGGTGACATCCATGCGTGATGCCGCCTCCGGTAGCCATGCCAGCCTGAAGGCCTCCCTCGTGAACCTCTTCGCCACCGTGGTGAATGAGCCTGAGCGTGTGCCTTGGCTTGACTTGGACACCCAGAAGAAATGGAACGCCGCCTACGAATCGTGGATGGAAGACTACGCCGGTCGTGCTGATGTCCTCGTGAGTCAGGATGAGCTACGCGGCAAGGCACTGGCACAGGACATGGCCAACGAAATGTTCGCCGACTTCTTCGGTGACTTGGGCAACCGGAAAGAGTTCTGGGCGCACCTCGCTACCAAGGCTGACTCAAGCGGGTACATGGCCTCACTGAAGCCGGTGTTCGAGCGCATCCGTGACTTGTCCACCGATGAGTCCAGCCCTCTGTTCGAGGACATCAACACCAGTCACACTGAGCTGGCAGAAGTAGCCCGTCAAGCCATGTACACGATGGAGCTGATGTACTCCAATGAAGAGCTTCGGTTGCTCATGATCAGCGGTATGAGTGGCAACGAGGAAGACCTTGAGCGTGCATTGATCATGCTGGAAGAGCTGAGCTACGACCTGCAAGCCTCTGAGATGACCGCTATGGCTGAGGCTACCGTTGGTGTGTTCGCTGACCGGTTCGAGGCACAGGAAGCGGCTGAGGCGGCGAGAGTCCGTGTTGTGCGTGAGCGCATGGAAGCCAAGCAGGACAAATTCGACCACGGCACCCAGCGTGCGCTGACTCAGTGGCGTGAATGGCTGGCTGACTTCGAGAGTAAGTACAAGATCACACCGACCGACGACAACCCGTTCTTCATTGAGGAGCGGCGTGCTGAGCTGGTGAACCTTGCTGGTGTATCGTCTCCGGTACGGCTGGCTGAGGCACACGACACAGTACGGTCCCGCAAGTCACTCAAGATGTACAACATGCTTCAGGCCAGCGTAGCCAACGCCCCTGCTCGTGAGGTACTGGGCTCCTACGCCAACGACAACGAGGCCTACGCCGCAATCAAGAGCTTCGTTGGCATGACTCAGGATGAGCTGATCAACTCGGTTGAATCCTTCGTGAAGCATCCGTCCAACGCACGCATGTCCATGCACACTGGTGAAACCTATGCCCAGTTCCTTGGGCGTGCTGATGAGATGGTTGCCTTCGTTCGCTCGAACGCTGATACCCCTGTTCAAGTCAAGCATACCGATGGATCGACCAAGGTGTACACCCTGAGCGAAGCCTTCGCCGAACACGCACTGCTTGGTGCTGGTGGCTCCGGTGCATGGCAGTCGTTCATCGACGGCGGCATGATCACGGCGGCTGAGGCACTGAAGGTCTACGAGTTCACGCTCGACTCAGGCCTGTCCAGTGAGCCAGAAGCCAAGCCGTTCACCGAGCAAGCCGACTACGAGCTTCGTCTGACCAAGGCACAGCTCAAGCTGATCGACCCTGCCATGCTGGACTTCGAGCTGACTGGTGAGCAAGACCTGACTCAGACCCAGATGCAACAGGTACACGTCGCACTCGAACGGACATGGGAAGGGCTGACCAACCCAGCACAACGCCGGAGTATCAGCAACCTCATCGACTCGATGGTTGAGGTGATTGATAGTATCGACCCATTGGCCCGTGAAGTAAACCTACACCTGACCAAGTTGCAGGCTCAGTTCTTCAAGGACACTGGCCACCGGTTGAAGGAGGGAGAGAACCCTCTGACTCTGACTCGCGCACAGCAGATCGTTGACGATGGACAGGCACGACTCGATGAGCAACGTGAGTCCTTCGATGCTTCAGTAGCACCGCCGCTTGACTTCAAGAACCTCCCACCCATCCGGCGTATCGGTAAGGCTGAGGCCGCTGACACGTTCGGATCTGATCGTGGGGGTAACGTCGTACCCACCTCCCTTGGTGTCGATGTCCTGATCCTCACGGAAGACTTGAACGTGCCGACCGACCGACTTGGAGAGCTTTCTCACGGGGATACGGTTCAGGAGGATGGGTTCCGTGTCGTATTCACGAAGGATATAGGCCTGCCTGATATGCTTCAGATTGGTGATCGCAGTGAGATTGTTAATTCTCTACGCACTGATGCACACACCATGCTTAACAACTCGACTGGTGCCAATGGTGAGAAGACCTTTAGCAAGCGTGCGCTGAAGAAGGTGGATCAACTGAAGACGGTGGCTGAGGGCGGTGAGACAGAGCAGGAGCGCAAGCGTCGGTTCAAAGAGATGTCCCGTGTCCAGTCAGTGCAGAAGAAGCTCGACAAGCTGGACTCCCTGATCGGTGAGCTGGAAACCGAGCGTGCGAATCTCAAGATGCCTGAGACTCCAACGGATACCACCGACACTCAGTTCCCACCGAAGATCATCACCACTCGTGATCGGTTTGAAACCCGTGTCCGGCAACTGTTTATTCAGGCTGGCCATGAGTATGACGGTGACACCCAGCGTCCATCCAACACGATGAGTGCTGAGGCAAAGGCTGACTTGGAAGCGATCCGTCGTCGGGTGGCATACGAGATGGTATCAAGCAACGGGCAGATGAAGCGACTGGTGAACAGCGAGCCATTCAACCGGTACCGTGGGTACGGGCTGGATCGACAGCTTGCCCTGTCCGTGTCCGGTGGTGACCCCAAGATCAACCCAGCTACCCACAAGCGAATCAAAGAGAACACCCACCGTGACCCGTTGTACCACGAGCGCATCATCAAAGGCATTGCACCTCAGCGTGTGGATGGTGAGTCAGAGGCAGAGTACGCCCAGCGTTCCAAGGAGGCAGAGAAGAACTGGCACCTACTCATCGGTCGTGCGATTATGCACAGCAAGCTCTACTTCGACCTTCACCGGAACATTGAGCTGACTGAGGCGTACTGGCATGGAGTCCAGCCTAACTCGCAGGAGTTCATTGAGTTCGCCAAAGAGCGGGACATTGATATGTTCAACGATGCTCTTGCGTCGGGGATGCTCGAAGACCAAGCGGCTGAGGCAGTGTTCGTGGCTGAGAAGAATAAGTTCTACGCATCAATGGGTCGGAAGAATCCTGACATGCGTGACGAAGACAACAACGTTGAGCGTGCCATCGAAGACGTGGCCGGACAGATGGTTGGAGCGCATGGCCTGTTCGATCCGAACGGATTGACTGAGCGTGTTGACATTCCTCAGCAAGAGATTGGTCGCGCATCAAACGATCAGCGCACCCACTACCTGCGACAGCCCAACCTTGAGCAACGCTTCCCCACTCCGGTCCAGACTGCTGGCCCAACCAAGGGGATGCCATCGTACCTGCAATTCTCAGTCAAGTCAGCAAGTCAGAACCTCGATACGAAGGGTACTTTGCCGGGTGAGTCAGATGTCTACGCCTACCTCGTGCAACGACAGGAGGCCGGTGTACTGAGTCAGCAGGAATCCCAGATGCTTAGCAACTTGGTTGGTGCGAAAGCCCGACGCCTTGGTGCCAGTGAGATTCGTGTTGAGGAAGGCGAAGTGTTCTACGTCTTCAACGACGACACGGGTGCTGAAATCCTGAGCCTTGCTGACCCCATCATATACGATGAGCTGGGCGATGCGGTGTCTCTCGAAGAACGCTTCTCTGATGCTGAGCCTGACATCCAGTTCTCCACCAACCGCAAGCGGAAGAAGAGCAAGAAGAAAGCTCTCGAAGCTGTACCGGTGGCACTGCCTAAGACCAAGGTGTTCGACCCAATGAACGTACTGCACAACAGCGAGTACGCGAAGACGGTTGCCACGATGATGGCCAAGGTACCGACCAACCGGAAGGCACGGAAGAAGAACAAGCAGATCATCGAGCGGGTGAACGGTGTGATCGACTCGCTCGGTTCTCTCTATGACTTGCGCGACACCGACAACATGAAGTTCATGTCCCGCATGTACGCCGGTATGAAGTGGCTGGGCAACCGGCCTGACTTCAACGGACTCAATGCTCCTGAGCTACTGGACATCGCTGTGAACGGTCGCACCAAGAATGGTGTGAAGTCCGGTGACTTGAAAGGGTTTGGTGAATCGTCGAAGCAAGACTTGCTCAACATCCTGAGTGAGCCTGACCCTGAGCAGGCCATCAAGAAGGTGGTCGAGATGCGGAACGACAAGCGGTTCCGTAAGAGCGGTAGTCCCACTCCGATGTGGATTGAACCTATCGGTGACGCGGCCAAGGGTCCGTTCCGTCTGACTCAATCGCTCTCGAAGGTGGACAAGGCGAACATCAAAGCGGCTGTGCCTCCGATGTTGCTCGACCCCAAGGATACTGAGTGGATCGGATTCGAGGAGTCATTGAACCGAGTGATCGACAACCAAGTGGCTGAGGTACCGGACGCTGAGGCAAGCCCTGAAGCGTACAACTACTTCATCAACAACCTGATTGGCATTGCCCGTGAGTCACACCTCATGCGGAAGTCCGACGCCATGCAGGGGTGGAAGGCCAGCCTCCGACAGATCAAGTCAGGCCGGTTCGCATGGTCCGACCTTGGCAAGTATCTCGGTGACACGAGCATCTACCCGCTGTGGGATTACGTCTTCAAGGGTCACCGTCGTGCGACCGATGAGGTAGCGCAACTGGTGGATGAACTCGAAGCCACGATGCACAAGCCCACCGCCAAGAAGCGGAAGGGATCGAAGTCATGGCGTGACTCAGTGAAGCGTTCCGGTTTCATGAAGGGGCTGATTTCCTCCATGCCTGCCATCAATGACGCCATGATCGGGTACATCACCGTGGCTGGACAGAAGGCAGATGTCGTACACGCTGACTGGCTGAACCCTCTGACTCAGAAGTGGGAGCAGAACGTAACCGCTGGCCACATCCGTTCGCAGATGGCTGAGGTGATTGAGTCCACCATGAACGATATTCGTCAAGGCACCAATGCCAAGGGTCCACTACGCAAGATGATGCAGAAGCAGGCGGGTAAAATCCTACTGGAAGCTGAAGGCTCGGTGACTGCCAAGGACTTCGAGAAGCTGGCTGACGCGATGGGTGAGATGCTGGGTGGCACCGTAGCTACCCGTGTCCGGTCCCTCCAAGTCAAGCGCATGGGTGCATGGTGGAACACCAACAAGGATCAGTACACCACGCTGGCCGCTGAAGCTCGACGCATCCTTCAAGGGCGTGGGCAGAACATGGCTGAGTTCGAGGAAGGGCTTGAGTCCATTCGTCGGTACCGGTCCCTGCAAGGACAGCTCACGTTCCTGAAGACGAAGGGCAAGGAGAATGGCCCCACCTATGCCAAGGTGCAGGCTAAGATGAACGCGATGGGTGCGGTGAATGTTCGGATCGAAAATATGTTGCTGGAAGAGGACACACTCACAGCCTTCCAGAAGCTCGACAATCAGCGAACAGCTCTACTGCCACTCTTTGTCCAGACGGACGCTGAAGGCGGTACCTCGCTCAAGCGGGTGCCATTCGAGGAGATCATGAGTCTGTACTCGATCTACGAGACGGACATGAACGCCAATCGTGGGCCATCACGGTTCCAAGAAGAGCTGTCGAAGCAGGAGTTCGGTACCCGTGAGGCGTACTGGATGAGCGCGAACGTTGAGAAGATGAACATGATGGACCTGTCGGCGATGAAGAACGCTGAGCTGAACCTTGACAAGTCATGGGCTGGTACTGACTTCGATGACGTGGACGTGCCTTCGATCATCAACTCTCGCACCGGACTGGTGGACTACAAGCGGGGCAACGTGCTTGCCAACATCCGTGGCCACATGAAGTCAGTGATCGTTCGGGATGAGAACTTTGAGGCGATCAACGAGCTACGCAAGAAGGTGCGCGAAGCAGGCGAAGACAAGAACATCGACCGGTACCTCATGGAAGCGTTCGATGGCAACCTGAAGGAAATGTACGGCGTGCCTCAAGACGACTCGACCATGATCAGTCGGGGCTTGGCGCGAGCCAACAACTTCTTCTGGACTGCCTACCCATTGAGCCTGTCCCGTGTGGCGTGGTTCAACGCTCGGAACATCGGGCTTCAGGGTATGCCTTACGGACCTATGAATCAGATGTTTGAGCTGAAGGATTTGGCAGTCGCATACAAGCGGGTGTTCAAGCACGTCGGCAAGGCGCGGCTGAACAAGGCCAAGTTCATGGAGGACGTGAAGGCAGGGCGGGTACCTGTTCGCGGTGTGGTCAACGCCATGCTACTGGGACGGTCGGACATTGCTGAGTCACAGCAGATGCACGATGAAGCGTTCCGGCAACAAGACTCCCTGCCAATGAACACGCCCAACCAGCGTGCCTTCAACGCCATCCTTGGGGTACACCTCAATGAGTTCACCAGTGGTGCGCTGACTTGGGGTGACTGGTACAACCGGCTGACCGTCTACTCTGTGGGCTGGGAAGTTGGTGAGCAGTACGTCAAGAAGTTCATCGGTGGTGGCATCACGTTCGACAAGATGGTGAAGCGTCTCAAGTTCAACCAGCTTGAGTCAACGCAACGATCCCACCTGACTTCGGAGTGGGCCAAGGCTGAGCGTCTTCACCGTGAGACGGGTGACGTGAACGCCTTCGATAGCTGGCTCCATCAGTTCGCGGCCATCAAGAACGAGAACGTCAACTACGTCTACTCCACACAGGGACGGGCCATCGTTGAGCATAGTCGTTCAGCACGTCCGGTCGTTGGTATCTTCACCTATGCACGGGGAACGTGGGAGCGGGTGCTGAATCTCGGTGTCGGCCAAGTCAAGGAAGGCATCCGTGATCTTCAAGTCAACGGTCGATTGGATCGTGAGGGTTGGGAGAAGGTAGCTGAAGGGATGAACGTACTGGGCAAGCACTTCGTTGGCCACGTCATCGCCACCACGGTAGGTGCGGCGGTGATCGGGCAGAAGGATGACTTCGGTGGGGAAGACGATGAGTTCGCTCAGACCTACGGGCCTCTGACTTCGCTTGGCTACACGCCTATCAGCCCCGGTTTTTCCGTCGCCGGAGACATCGCTCGCAACGGGTTTGCCTCAGTCAAGGCATTGTTCGAGTCAGACCCAGATGAGTTCAAGAAGCGGGTGAGCATGACTGGTAACCGGATGCTGTGGTTCGTGCCGATGATGCAAGACCTGACCAACATCATGGAGTCGAGCGGCAACACCCAAGGGTTGAAGAATGTCGAGACGCTTCAGGCGTTCTTCGATAGCGAGCTGTCCACGCTGGACTTCGGTGAGCGCACTGAGCGTAGCTTGAAGTCGATGATCCAACACGTCCTGTTCAACACGGCTGAGAAGGCAGACGACCGTGCGTTCAACGAAATGTGGATAGATGCGATGCAGTTGCCCCCTGAAATGGCGAAGAAGATGAAGGGCGAACTCTGAGTCAGGGCAAAAGAAAACCCCCTCAGCGGCAACTGAGGAGGTTTCCTGCCCGTACTGGGCGTGATGGGATTACTCCCAAGTGGACTTCACCACCGTCTTCGGCGTGAAGGTGGGTCCGACCTTGACTACGGTGAACTCGACAGGCTTTTCGTCATCGTCGGTCATGGCCTTGCCTGCGGTGATCGCCTCGGCCTTGCTGTTGTAGCCTTCACCGTGTTCAGGAAGGGACTGTCCGGCTTGAATAGCAACCCACTTGTCAGTGGACGTGCGTGGTGCCTTGGCAGGTACATCAGGGGTTTCAGTCTCAGAGGTTAAGGGTGCGGTTCCGGTTACGGCTGGTGCTTGGTCTTCTTCGGTCATTGTATTCTCTCCCGTTGGGGTTGTTGTGTTGTGAAAGGGTAGCTCATCGCAGGCTTGGCAGTATGCCTCACCAGTATCGACTACGCCACCACAAAATATGCAGGGTGCTGGAAATAAATCATTCATCAGGTTGGTTTACTTCAGCGTGGTGTGTGACTTGACGGGCGGCTGAGTCGATCAAGCTCGACCACTTCTTTCCATCCCACTCTGCATCCATGATGCGGAAAGGTTTGTCCCAAGTGGGGAGCTTGATAAACGCAACGTACCGTCCTGTCTTCTTTGGGTTGCCGGATTGCCACGGTATCATTCAATCCTCTTTGGTGGTGTGCTGGTCGTTCGCTAAAAGATTTCGGGCTTTCTCCCATTTGTCACACTCTCCCTCATAAAAGGAGTAGTAGGCTTCTTCGTGTGTAAAGTCGCCTTCCTTAAATCCATCATAGAGGGCGAGTAGTCCTGCCAGAGATTCTCGCAAAGAAACATTCTCATTACGTTCACTCATACCTTGTCCCCTTCGGAACCATCCGAGTCAACGGGCTTGCCGTTGCTCTCCGCGTTCTCGACATCTACCAAGATACGAACCTTTAATCGCTTCCCGCAAGCACAGTCGATATGCCACGATCCACACTCCCACGGGTTGCGCCATCGAGTATGAACATTTCCGCACTCGCATTGACACTTGAACGGAGAACCAATCGGTTCAGTCGATTTCCTGTCAGTCATCGCTGACCTCCGCGTTCATCAACCCTTCACTGTGCGCCTTAACAACCCAGTACGCCTGCTGTGTCATCGCGGCGTCTCCTTGCGCTGTTAGCACGTTTGCGTTCTCCGTAG
>Ga0255047_10000576_pt1 | contig 29965 bp, 29 predicted proteins | sample JV7_2_1_MG_FD_183640 | JGI IMG/M metagenome (GOLD analysis project Ga0255047, IMG submission 183640) | Seawater microbial communities from Jervis Inlet, British Columbia, Canada - JV7_2_1 | ecosystem: Environmental > Aquatic > Marine > Inlet | place: Canada: British Columbia | collected 2016-10-06
CACCAGTACGGCACTTCTTCCGCACCCCGATGCGATCAGAATGTCAGCGGTCGCCGTCTCAACAAGCGATCGGTTTCCGGACGACTTGGGCAGCGATTTCGGGCAAGTGTGCTCGAAACTCAAGTCACCCCCTGTTGCACGGCGATCAGGTCATCGAGAACGCTGGATGAGGTGTCGCGTTTGGTGAAGATCGCAACCTGAGGCAACGTCGCGACTTTCACAGCCGACCGTGCGTCCCCCTGTAGGCGGCGTCGGTGCGGTGGTGGTGTGTTGCATCGCCTCCGCACACGACGTCTCGATTGGGTGCGGCTCGATTGCATCGACGGTCGGTATTCCCGTTTGTCGAGTCAGGGTGTGTTGTGGTCGTGCGCGGTCAGTCAGTGGGCGGCGTCGGTGCGGGGTGATGTCCGTCGGCCGCGACAGGCGGTTGACGCTCCTCCAGGCGAGGAGTACTGTCGAAATTCCTCTAGGAAAGGGGGCTTCCGAATGACAAAGCTTGCTTTTGTCGCAACTCATGGCTCCGAGAATCCCACCAAGGCGATATTTCCGTTCCTGCAGGCCAAGGCGGCCGTCGACGCTGGCATGGAAGCAGAGATTTCGTTGATGGGCGACGCCGTTGTCTTGATACGAGACCAGGTGATCGGCAGTGTCTTGCCAGTCGGTTGGCCGCCGCTGAGCGAAGTGTTCGAGGCTGTGGTGAAACACAAGATCCCGATCTTTGTTTGAGGGGGTTGTTCCGTCGCCCGTGGGGTGACCGAGGATGACCTTGCAAACAAGAACGCTGTTTTCGATACGCCGACTGGTTTCGTCGAACGGGCCGCTGTTGCCGACAACGTGATAACTATCTAGCAACACGAACGTTGACGGGTCGGAGACGTCGATCACGATCGGCACCGACGGTCTGGCGATCATCAGCCGCCGCCACAGCAACGACAGAGAATTGGTGGTCACACGCTGCGGCAACGTGGCCTGCACCACCGCAACCCACACCACCACGAACGTTGACGGGTCGGAGACGTCGATCACGATCGGCACCGACGGCAACCCCATCATCAGCCACCAAGACCTCAGCACCCTCAGTTTGGTGGTGACACACCTCTCCAAGTCCGCCTGGACCAACAACGGCTGGGACTAAACCCACCGTCCCGGCCAGACCCGCAGTGCCCTCAACAACATCCACGAGGTCGCCGACACCAACAAGGATCGACCAACCGGCCAGCCCCGTCACGAGAACGCCCCATAACAACACTGGATACGCGACAAACCACCCGCTCCTGATCGGCACATCCGATCGGCTGGACCCGCACAGACATCCCAGGGTCGTAGATGTCAAGCAGCTTGGGCGATTCTCTTGAGATCGCTGTCGATTCGGTGTGCCCAGGCGGTGTTCTCGTTGTAGTGGGTTCGGTGGTCGAGGCAGCCGTGCAGGATGCCGACCCATCGGTTGGCGAGGGCGCGGAGGGCTTTGTGGTGTGAGTCGCCTGCGGCGCGGCGCCGGTCGTAGTACGCGCGGGCGCCGGGGCTGGCGGTGATCGAGGAGAACGCCCACTGATCCAGGGCGTCAGCGAGACGGTTGTTGCGAGCGAACCGGGCAAGCGCGACCGATCTGGTCCCGGATGATCTGGTGATGGGTGACGTTCCGGCGTAGTTTTTGCGAGACTTGGTGTTGGCATAGCGGTTCGGGTCATCCCCGAACTCGCCGAGCGCCCGGGCTCCGAGTACGACACCGACACCTGGCAAGGAAAGGTAGATGTCGGAGTCCGGGTGCTGCTCAAAATGGTTGGCCAACTCGTCGGCCAAGACGTTGATCTGGGTGTTGAGTGCGGCGATGATCGCGACGCTCGCCCGGGTCGTGGCGCCGTGGGCCGCCTCAACCCTCTCAGCTGCGCGCAACGCGTCGGTGCGCAATCCGGCTGCGATGGTGTCGGCGCGGGTGTCGATGTTGCGTTGTCGGCCGGCCTGGCGTAACACGGTGCGGATCTTGGCCGGTGTCAGCTTTGCTGCTTGGGTCGGTGTCGCAGCGGTCGCCAACACCGCGAGTGTGTCGCGTCCGGCCAGCTCATCGAAGGTGTCGAGCGCTGCAGGGAAGTACTCGCGTAGCGAGCACCGCAGCCGATTCGTTACACGCGTGCGTTCCCAAATCAGCGTCTGATGCGCCCGAGCGATGACCTTGACACCTTCAGCGAGAGCAGTGTCACCGGCGACTTGGCGGTGATTGTGGCGATCAGTGCGCACCAGCTCGGCGAGCATCTTCGCATCCCCCGGATCGGACTTCGCCCCCGACAAGGTGTGCCGATCCCGATACCGCGATGCTGCTTTCGGGTTGATCGCATACACGACGTAGCCGGCCTCGACCAGGGCCTGCACCCACAGGCCCCGATCAGTCTCGATCCCGACGATCACCTCGCCGGGATCACCGGCATGAGTCGCGACGAGGTCATGGAATCTCGTCATCCCCTCGATGCCCTCCGGCAGTCGCTTCGCCGCCAGCCTCGTGCCGGCCTCGTCACACAAATAGACGTCGTGATGGGCTTCGGCCCAATCGTCGCCAACAAATATCATCTGATCCTCCTCCTCGCTCTCGTGGTCTGGGACTTCGAGCCGGAAGGCCACCCTGCGCGTTCTAATGGATCAGTGCTCGAGGCACGACACCCCATCGGTGCTATCGGCAACCCTCACCAACCAACCGGGGCACGGTCTGTGCGCAGAGATCGACTCTCTGAACGCTCAAGTGCTCACCGGAAGGCGGCTCGGTCACCACCATCGCCGGAACCCAACAACCGGTGGTGGATACCCATTGGAACGCGCAATGTGTTTGACCGAGCAGCACTCCGCTCTCACCCCTTCGAAAACTCGACAACTTTCCGCAAGACGGAGAGACGAGCGTGCTCTGGACGTGTATGAACAAACAACTCATCTCCGTCCTCACAACCGCTGCGGCCGCTTCAGCTTCACTCTTCATTTCAGCGGGCACCAGCCACGCTGACTTCAATCCGGCCGCTCCCAGTTTCGCCCCAACGGTCAAGACCGTTGACGAGCCAGAGAGGCCCACCAGTGAAGCTTCAGACACATTCACCGTCCAGATCAAGGGGCCAATAGAGTCGTGGATGTGCGTCACGACGATTGGCGGCTATCAGGATTGCTTCTGGGTGGCGGACCCTCGGTGACGGATTTCAGGCCACCCTCGTTGGACTCTGTGAGTGGACGGCGGTGGCCTGGAGCACGGCGCTGGACCTCGAATGCCCTTTCTCGGTCCGCGAGGGTGAAAAGTTCCTACGTACCGACGGTCAGGATATTTCTACGTTCTCGATCGAGATCGAGGACGGGCGGGTCCTGGTCGCCCGGGGCTCCTACTTCCTGCTGACGGCTAGCCGTTGAGTCCGGTCGCTTCGCCCAGCTTCAGTGCTCGCTCACAGCGGGGTCTTCTTGTCCAGGCACGCATAACAACAGGACAGATCGCCACACGACCCTGCTCGCGAACGGCACATATCTCGCAGCCGAACCTGTCTCATATCCCCGGGATGGCGAGAGTGCCGACAGACTCGCCGCTCGGCTAAACCGATAGGGATGGGAACACGGGAAGAACAAGAGCAAGAGTGGCGCGATCGGGCCGAGGCCATGAGCGCCGAGGATCTTTGCGCGCGTTGGGATGCCGACCTAAATAGCCTCGACCAAGATGTGTCGATGATCATCGTGGCTCGCACCATGTTTCGCGAACTCGACGCTGCGATCGTCGAGCTCCACCAGGACGGCAGCGGAATCGTCGCCGGGTACTTCCTCCGCCCGCTCTACCTCGAGGCCCAAACAACGCGCATCCGCCGGCTCGCCGATCATGACCTACGGTCGATTTCGTTTCGTCGAATCCTCCGCGAGATGAGGCTGCGACCTGAGATCGTCACGCGCAAGAGCTACCTCGATCGAGTGAGGGAGCACTATCCGGACGAAGCCGAGCACGTGGCGGTCGCCAACGAGGAGTTTGACCGCCTCGCCGGCGCTGGCGAGCAGCAGATCCCCGACAGCGTGATCTCTAGTTATCTCTCGAATCTTGACCGCAGCCTCAGCACTGTGAATGGGTTCGTCAACAAGTACGTGGCTCACCGGGACGATGACCGCCCTCCACCGATCTCGTGGCACGATCTCGATGCGGCGATCGACTCGCTGGCCGAGCACGTCAGCGCCATTTCCCTGCCGCTGATCGGAACCGTTCGATTCCTCGACGTCTACATTCAGCCGGCGTGGCGCGGAGTGTTCCGCGAAGGACTTGACGTCAAGCCGCTCGGCGACTTGTAGTGGCCGCTCTCCTGGGGTCACACCCGACGAGGTGTCCCCGAACGCCTACTCGATGACGCACCGATCAGTGTCCCCAAACGCCGGATCTGGGGCGCAGACTTCGAACCTGCCGGACCATCCGACAGGCGAGCGATATCATGCGAAGTGCAGTGGGGGTCATCCACGTTGAGGTCTCACATTAACGACAACAGATGGTGACGGTAGATAGAAAACGACACTTTCGGCCCATCTATCTCTACCCACCATCTGTCCACCGGTACCACCGGTCACGGTCGGGATCGTGCCCGATGGCGTCCAATCCGTCCGCATCAACCGAGTGCAGACCCCCGTGAAGGACAACTTCTGGATGTACGTCGGCGAAGCACCGGGCTCGCCGCTGACACAAATCGGACGGCGGCTGACGATCAGCGAAATCGCTTCTGGCCGTCGAGCCGACACGAACTCACAGGTGGCCGCAGTGAAATCCGCTTAGTCGCGAGAATCTGAGTTTCTTGACCGCGACTTATCGAACACTTGTTCGTTTCATGACACTTGACCTGGTACTATGTGTCTCTCAACCTCGAACAGCCGGGAGGGCACGATGCGCAACGAAGGAGTACTCGACACACTCAACTCGCTACTCAACGCCGACCCCGACATCGCCGACCGCGACCAGATCGGCGAGATGATCCGCAACAACGCTCACCTGCGTGGCTGGGTTGATGCCGTCGATGTTCGCCTCACCCGCCGGTTACGCGAACTCCAGGCCGAGGGCCGCTCTGAGGCTGCCGGGATGGCGTTGACCGACGAAGGCCGCCGCTCAGGCAAAGAAGCCAAGAACACCGAGAACCGCGAACAAATCTGTGCAGAGTTCCCCGCCCTCGAAGACGCCTTGGCCGTTGGTTCGGTGTCAGCAGATCATCTCGATGTGCTGGCGCGGCTGACACGCAACCTGTCCGACGTCGAACGCTCCGATCTGCATTTCGTGTCCGACGATCTGATCAGCTCGGCAACATCGGATTATGTGTCCGAGTTCGAACGCAAAACCCGCGGTGTGATCGACAACATCCGGGCGAAACACGCACCGCGAGATGAAGCAGCCGAGTTGGATCGTCAACGCGCCGAGTCGAACATCAAATCATGGGTCGACAAGATCTCAGGGATGCACAAAACGTTGATCTCGTGTGACCCGATCCGCGACGCCGCCCTACACACAGCGATCGACGCCCAACTCGCCCGCCTCAAGCAACAACCCGACAACACCGACACCCCGTACGGGTCACTCCAAATCGACGCCCTCGTCGCAGCCATCTCGAATACCGAACCGGGCGAGCGACGGATCCCCGAAGTCAGTGTGTTGATCGACCATCGGTCCGCCTGCCACGGACGTCATCCCGACACGATCTGTGAAACATCAGCCGGTACCTATCTGCCGGTGTCGAGCGTGCAACGCATGTGCTGCGACGCCACGATCATCGGAATCACACTCGGCGACAACGGAGAAGCATTGAACGTCGGACGCGAACAGCGCACCGCAACTCGAGCACAACGCCGAGCACTACGAGCGATGTACCGCACCTGCGCCCACCCGCACTGCGAAATCAGCTTCGATCGCTGCCGGATCCACCACATCATCGCCTGGATACTCGACGGAAACACTGATCTCGAGAACTTGCTGCCACTATGTGAGCAACACCACCACCTCGTTCACGAAGGCAACTGGGTTGTCACCATCACCCCCAACCGAATCTGCACCTGGACCAGACCCGACGGATCGATCTGGCACAACGATCAAAGCATCAACCGCACCAAACCAGACCGGCAAACGCTCGAACCACCCGACGTGCCGCCCCCGAAAACGCCGGCCAACGAACTCCGACAACCCAGCCTCTGCTAGCACCCAGCCAGCATCGAGGCCCTCCCCCACCCACCAAACACGACGACCAACACCCGCCCCAACGCGGCCCGTTGGCGGATGACCCGTTGGCTCAGCCGGCTTCGCGGGTGCGCCAGGGAAGCTCGTTGAGGTATTTCACTGCGGCGGGATGCGGGTCCATCTCTCGGATTTCGGTAGGCAACTGCCTGTCGAGACGTACCTGACATCCGGGACACCAGAACAGCATCCGCCCGTGACGCCCAACCGGGCGCGACTCGATCGTTTCGGAACAACGAATGCAACCCTGGCCCGTGCGGCCGTACACGGCCAGACCTCCCGACGTATGACTGGTGGTCGCCCGGCGAATCCGACCCTGATTGGTTCGCACCATCTTGGCGGCCGTATTGACGATCAGCACGGCGTCGTGGTGTGTGAGATCGGCGATGTGTGTCCACGGGCTGAGCTCAGCTGCCCACAACACCTCGCATCGGTAGACGTTGCCGACGCCCTGCATCACATGCTGGTCGACCATCACATCGCGCAAACGCGCTTCACGATTGGGATACGACAGCATGAGATCGATCGCATCAGCCAGATTGACATCATGCCTACACATGTCGGGTCCGAGCCGGCCCAACCCAGGATGGCGCTGCTTGTCGTTCTGGCGGTAGGTCTCGACAGTCGGAGAATCGAAACACACCGCCACAAAATCGTCAGTTTGAATCGACGCCCGCAGCTTGTCCCATGACCGACGCCACGGTGCCCCCCGTCTGTATACGTGCCATGCGCTCTTGCCCTTGAGATGTGAGTCGAGCACCAGCCCGTCGTCCCACATCACCTCGAGATGCTTGCCGTTGGCCTCGACGACCTCGACCATACGACCGGCCTGCGGAACAGGTCCGATCAGGCTGGGGGCGTCGAAACGAACCATCGGTCGTCCGACGAGTGCAGTCCGCATCGCACTTGCGGTTCGGGCAATCTCCCCAACTGGCATTGCCAGATAATCGTACGCTTACCGATCGCGCGAGGCGGGGATGCCCCGGTTCAGGATCTAATCGGACATCGGTCGTCTCGTGCCGGTTGCAGCATCCTGGCGACCTCGCTGCGACCCTCGAAACCGGTAACGATTGACCGCCTCGACCGTCGGCTCGGCTCCTGCTGTGCGTTACCCGAGATCGTCGGTCATGGCAACTGGCCGACGTGGGCCAGGGCAACCCGAAGGATCCGGTCCTGGCCGCCGGTCATCTGGCCGATCACGCTCGGGCTCACCACTTCGGTCGGGGTGTACCACGCCAAGTCGAGCGCCTCCTGCGTGGGTTCGCACTCGCCGTCAACCGGCACCATGTAGACCAGGCTGACGGCGTGCTGGCGGGGATCGCGGAACCCCGTGACCTCATTGTTCGGGAAGTACTCGGCGATCGTGAATGGCGACGGATCGATCGGAATCCGCGGGAACGCCAGCGGACCGAGGTCCTTCTCGCAATGTCTGACCAGAGCCTCCCGGACACGCTCGCCATGGTTTATGCGCCCGCTGACGATCAGGCGGCTGATCGTGCCGTCGGCGGCCTGGCGCAGCAGTAACCCAATCTCGGAGACATTGCCGAGTGCATCGACCCGAACCGGCACCGCTTCGACGTACACAATCGGCATCCGGGCGCGGATCTGCTCGAGATCATCGGGTGACAGCCAAATGTTCTCGGTGGCGGTATCCATCTCACTCACAAGACGAGATCCTAAATGACCAGCGGGTGGCGCGCCCCGATTTCGATCCGCGGCCCGGTCGACGCCGTTACTCCACTAATCGCACCGCTCGGTAACGTCGACCGGCATGGAAGTCGGCTCGACCGAACTCGGCGGCATGACATGGACCGACCTCGTCGATCCGATCGTCGTCGTGCCGGTCGGCAGTTGTGAGCAGCATGGCCCCCATCTGCCGCTTCACACCGACACCCTGATCGCCACCGAGTTGGCCCGCGATCTGATCGCCCGCCGCGACGATTGTGTGCTGGCGCCGCCGATCACGATCTCGGCCAGTGCCGAACATCTGGGGTTTCCCGGCACCCTGTCGATCGGAACCGACGTGATGGCCGACGTCGTGATCGAGCTCGGCAGATCGGCTGACTGGGCCGCCGGGATCGTGTTCGTCAACGGCCACGGTGGCAACGCGGCCGCGATGGATCGTGCCACCACCGTGTTTCGGAACGAGGGCCGCGAAGTGCTGATCTGGTCGCCGCGTCTGCCCGACGGCGACCCGCACGCCGGCCACACCGAAACCTCTCTGATGCTGGCGTTGGCGCCCGATCAGGTGCGTTTCGGTGCTGCCGCCCCAGGGCCGGTCCCGACGATCGTCGATCTGATGCGTCACGGCGTGCGTCCACTCAGCGAATCAGGAGTCTTAGGCGACCCGTCGACAGCGACCGCCGCCGACGGGATCGAGATCTTCCGGAGTCTGACCGATCATCTCGCCGCCGCCGTTCAGAACTGGACCTGTTGATGACCGAGCGCCGCCACTACCGACTCGACTCGACGGTCCAAGTCCACGCCACCGTGATGATCGGTGGCTCGCCGCTCAAGCTGTTTCGACTCACCGAAGCGGGTACCGCCGTCGTCTTTCGGATCGCCGCTGGAGACGCCGTCGCCGAATCGGCTCTGACGACAGCGCTGCTCGATGCGGGGGCGATCCACCCTGGACACGCCACTCCGCATCACACGAGCGCCGACGTCACGGTCGTCGTACCGACGTTCGGCGCCGCCGAACACGCACCCGTCGGTGCGATCGTCGTCGACGACGGGTCTCGACCACCGGTGCAGGGGGCGACGGTTCGGTTGACGACCAACCGAGGGCCGGGCGCCGCCCGCAACCGGGGACTGGAACTGGTTACAACCCCGCTCGTCGCCTTCGTCGACAGTGACGTCGAGCTCGACGAGGGCTGGCTCGATCCGCTGCTCGCCCACTTTGTCGACGAGCGCGTCGCACTCGTGGCGCCCAGGGTACGAACCCGCCGAGACGACACTGCACTCGGCCGCTACGAACACGATCACAGCCCACTCGACCTCGGCCCCGAGCCGGGCCGGGCACGCGCCGGCACACGGGTCGGCTACGTACCCTCCGCCGCGATCGTTTGCCGCACCGAAGCGATCAGGGGGGTCGGCGGGTTCGATACCTCGCTCCGCTACGGGGAGGATGTCGATCTCGTGTGGCGTCTCGGTGACGCCGGCTGGACATGTCGCTACGAACCCGACAGCGTGGTCCACCACGCCCGTCGACCCGACGCCATGTCGTGGATCCGACAACGGGTCGGGTATGGATCGTCGGCCGCCCCCTTGTCAATGCGGCACCGGGGAGCGCTCGCCCCGCTGCGCGTCAGCGGGTGGAGTATCACCTCGTGGGCTCTCGCAGCGATCGGCCGGCCGATGTTCGGCGCCGCCGTTGGCGCCGGCTCGGCAATCGCACTGATCAAGAAGCTGCCCGACGTCCCGCCCCGGACTTCGCTGCGGTTGGCACGGCTCGGCAATCTGCACGCCGGCGACCAGATCGGGTCCGCGGTGCGAAGGGTGTGGTGGCCGCTGCTGGCCGTCGCCGCCTGGCGCTCGAAGTCGGCTCGCAGGGTGCTGTTGGCGGCAGCGATCGGTTCACGTCACCCACTGCAGCTGGCCGACGACGCCGCCTACTCGGTCGGGGTATGGAAGGGGATCCTCGCCGAGCGCACTCTCGGCCCGCTGATCCCAGATATCAGCTCGTGGCCGGGGCGCTCGCCGTCAACGCCGTCCGCAGCCGATCCCCGATGTCGTCGCAGTCCTCGCACTCCCAGATGAAGCGGTAGGCGATGCAGCCGAGGCACACAGCGAGCACTGATTCGAGCGATGCGGCGATCACCAGCAGACCGATCAGCAGATAGCTCGCTCCCGACAGGCCCGACACCCAACCGATGGCGGCCAGCCCGCTGAACCCAAGCCCGATTCCCTGGGCGAACCGCTTGGGAGGCCCCGCAACGAACCGGTGATCGACCTTCAGGCGAGGGGTGACGATTCGAGTGGCGATCTGTCCGAGAGGGCTGAGCGTCGGTCCGGTCAGCACTCTGGCCAGAAAGCCATAGACCAACGGCACCAGCAGCCAGCCCTCTCGAAACACCAAGAAGGCGACCCCCTGCACGACGACTCCTGCGGCGACGGTACGAGCCGAGGTTTCGTTGACCGGGTCGGGGAACTTGAACAGCTCGCTCATTCAGCGAGCTTATCCCGACAATTCCGATCAAACTACTCAGGTATCTGTCGAGAGCCCGGACGGAGCCCCTCGCCGGCGGGTGAAGTTGGTGGTCCGCCACGGCCGGGGCGACCGGACCCACTACCGTGCCAACACGTGACAGTCCGGCTGACCGTCAATCGCACCCGCTGGTGGAATCACGTCACGTACGTGGCCGAAACCGTCGATGGCCTGGTGCCCGTCGTCAAGGGCAACGGCTACGGGCTCGGCCGCCAAGAACTGGCGGCCGCCGCCGTCAAACTCTCCTCGATCATCGCCGTCGGAACCGTGCACGAGCTTTCCAATCTGCCCGAGGACGTGACCGCCGTCGTGCTCACCCCGACACTGACGGCACCCGATTCGACAGAGCCGGTACTGACGGTCGGCGACGAGGCGCACATCGCCGCCCTGCGCGGCTGGGGCGGCCGAGTGATCGTCAAGCTCACCAGCAGCATGCACCGCTACGGGGGCGGAATCGAACTCGTGACCGCTGCACAACACGCCGGGCTGCGAACGGTCGGCGTGTCGATCCACCCGCCACTCGCCGGCGACGACAACGCGCATCGCAGCGACATCGTGCGCCGGCTCCCAGAGATCGATCCCTCACTCGACGTGTGGGTCAGCCATATCGCCCCGGCCACCTACGAGACCCTGCCTAGCAGCCACAGGTACAAGCTTCGGCTCGGGACTTACCTGTGGCACGGCGATCGTGAGGCGCTCAAGCTCGAAGCCGATGTGCTCGCCACCCGCCCGGTCGCAGCAGGCGTACACGCCGGGTACCGACTGCCGGAGGTCCCCGGCGATGGAACGCTAGTGATGGTTGGAGCCGGAACAGCCAACGGCGTCACCGCTCTGGCCGACGGGCGCAGCCCGTTCCATTTCGATCGCCGCCGTCTCGATCTGCTCGAGCCCCCCCACATGCACACCTCGATGCTGTTCGTACCCGACAGCGACCGATCCCCGGCGATCGGTGACTGGGTCGATTTGCAGCGCCCGCTTACGATGACCACCTCCGACGAGCTGCGCTGGACCTGACCGGGCCGCGAATGGAACCCTCCTCACGCAAGCCGGGGCCGGACGTCGTTCGGGCGCTGGCGATGGCCGGCGTGCTGATGATGAACTACCACGGGTACCTCATCATCCGGGGTGCCCGGCGCGACGGCGGAGCCGTATACGACTTGTTCGATCCGTGGACGGGCCCACTCTCAACCCGTTTCGCCTCGACCTTCGTGCTCACGGCGGGCGTCGGCGTCACGCTGATGACGAACACCTCACTCGGCGATGCCGACCGCGTCACAGAAATGCGGTGGCGCCTGGTTCGCCGCGGTCTCTTGCTGTACGGCGGTGGGCTGCTGTTCGATTTCATCTGGGCCGGCACGATCCTGCCGTACTACGGGGCGATGTTCGTGTTGGCGGCGGCGCTGTTCACGCTGCGAACCAGATCGATCATGGTGGTCGGCGTAGCGGCGGCGCTGGCCGGATGGCTGATCCGATGGTGGCGCTACGAACGGACCCTCGACGACCACTCCACGAGCTGGCTGACCAACCCTGGCGCTCGTTCACCACGCGGACTGTTGTTCGACGTATTCGTCAACGGCACCCATCCGCTGTTTCCATGGCTGGCGTTCCTGTGCGCGGGCATCGTGCTGGGCCGGCTGCTCGAGACGAACTGGTGGCGGCCCGCCGCCGCAGGTGCAGGATTCACGCTGTACGCCGCCGCTGTGCTCACCAACTCGGCCGCCGGCAGCGAACGTTCATTGATCTTGTTGAGCGACGACCCTCTCGAGCGTGGCCTCGCCTACACGGCCAGCTCCTTGGGTACCGCGCTGCTGGCGTTCGTCGTGATCTCGTGGATTGCGGACCGGTTCAGCGCCAGCCCGGTCGTCGATGCCCTCCGGCGCGCCGGGCAGATGTCATTGACGATCTACATCGGCCACGCGTTGGCATTCAACTTGGTGGTCGACACGCTCGACATAGTCGAGCCACGCGGGATCGGTACAGCGATCGCCTGCACCGTCGTTTTCTGGCTGGCTGCCACCGCCGCGGCCGTGCAGTACCAACGCCGCTACGGGCGTGGCCCGGCCGAGCAGCTGTACCGACGCCTGACCGTCTAGCCGTCGCCCCCCAACATTTCTGCGCCCTACAACACTTCACTGAACGTGGTGCACTGCTGCGGGTCGCCTGTTTGGAAACCGCGCTGGAACCATTGGACACGTTGCCCCGACGAGCCATGCGTCCAACTTTCCGGATCGACCCGACCCTGCGTCTGCTGCTGGATCGTGTCGTCACCGACGGCGGCGGCTGCGTTGAGCGCCTCTTCCACCTCGCTGGCGTCGTCCAGCAAGCCCCTGGCACTGACGTCGCTCGCCCAGGCGCCGGCGAAGCAGTCCGCCTGCAATTCCAGCGCCACCGAGTATTGGTTGGCGCGACTGGGGTCATCCTGCTGGGCCGCGCGCATCTGGGCGTTGATACCGAGCACGTTCTGCACGTGATGACCGAACTCGTGAGCAACGATGTACTGGGCGGCCAGGTCGCCGGACGCCCCGAATTGGCTCTGGAGTGTGACGAGGAAGTCGAGATCGAAGTACACCAGGCTGTCGAGGGGGCAATAGAAAGGCCCTGTCGTCGATGACGCCTGTCCACACCCGGTGTTCGTGTGACCGGAGAAGAACACGGTGCCGGTGTCGACATAGTCGATGCCGAACGACAGCGGTAACTGATCGATCCAGTATTCGGACACGTCGTTGGTGGCCCCACACAGGATCTGTTCCAGCTCGGAGCTGCAGGCCTCGGTGTCGCCGCCGCCGGTCACACCCCCGGAGCCTTGCGCCGCCCCCGACAGATCCGAGCCCGAACTTGCGACCGTGCCACCGCCGAGCCCGCCACCGAGCACCTTGGGAAGGACGAGCACGGCGCCGAGCACGAGGATCATCATCAACCCTCCACCGCCCTTGAGCAGTTTGCCCATTCCACCCAGGCCGCCGCCACCGGGGAACTGGATCCCGCCGCCACGGCCACCACCACTGCCGAGCCCGCCCTTGAGCAGGCCACCGAGACCACCGAGACCACCATCGCCACCACGGCCGGCGGCTTGGCCGCGGCGGTCCTGGATTCGGCTCATGTCGCGCGATCGAATCTTCGTCATGTCGGACAGTCTGACAAGTTCACCGCAATTGTTAAGTGGTCCGAGCCGGCGGCGGGGGCCGACCCAACCGTCGCAGTCCCCGCAGCCCGACCGCTCCAGCGCCGATCAGCGGGCCTTGATCACCTAAACGAACGGGCGTGATGCGCGCTGCAGCCCCCTGACCGACCCGAGACACGGCGTCTATCTCCTCCTGGGCGGCGTTGAAGAAGGTGGCCGCGAAACCGAGCGCCACCCCACCACCGACCACGACCAGATCGAGGTCCATCGCCGTGCAGATGGTCCCTGCTGCCCTGCCGACCAGCCGCCCTGTACGGCGCATGATGTCGTAGGTCGGCTCGGTTGGCGAGCGACCGGTGATCGCCTCGATCGCCAGCCCGGACGCTTCGGCTTCGAGGCAGCCGCGCGCCCCACACCCACACCGCCGTCCGCCGGGCTCGACGATGATGTGCCCGACATGACCGGCGTTACCGGTCGCACCCTCTAGCAGTTCGCCGTCGATCACGAATCCGCCGCCGACGCTCGTCGACACGGTCATCGCACAGAAGCTCGATACGTTGCGGCCCGCCCCGAGCCAGCCTTCCGATAGGGCCAGCGCCTTGGCATCGAGATCACCGAACACCGGAAGCCCTGTCAGATCGTGCAGGTGCTGTCGCAACGGAAACGACCGCCACGACGAGATGATGATCGGCGACACCGTCTCGCAATTGCGGTCGATCGGCCCGGCACAACCGATGCCGATCGCCCGTACCCGGACATCGTGCTGCACCAGCGCCTGCTCGAGTTGCTCGCTGACGATCGCCGCCAGCGCAGCGAGGTGCGATTGCGGACCGACATCGCTCTCGATATCGATCCGCGAACGGTCGAGCAGTTCGCCACGAAACGTCATCAACCCGGTGGCGAACTTGGTGCCACCGATATCGATCGCAAGGATCGCATCGCGCTGAGCGCCGGCATTGCTCATCTCGATACGGTCATCTCGATACCGTCATCTCGATACGGCCATCTCGGGCTGTCCACCGGCAATCGCACGTCCCAACCGCTCATCGCGTCGAACGCTACCGGTGCGCCGATGCCGGCACGCACCGGACTGCAGTGGTCGGCGACGGTGACCCGGCTCTCAACGCTCGGGCGGCACACCTCGGGCGGTAAAGATCGACGGCGTACCACCGGTGTGAATGAAGATGACATCGCTCCCCGACGGCCAGCGGCCGTCCTCGGCATTGCCGACCAGGCCGGCGAAACCCTTGCCGCTGTACACACGATCGAGCAACCATCCGCCGTTGCGGGCCGCCCAACGGATCGCCGCGTCGCCTGACCGGGTAGGAACGCCGTAGTCGTCGCCCATCCAGTTGGCGTCGACCCGAACATCGCCCCGATCGATGATCGATCGGTCACCCCCGATCAGTTCGATCGTGTCGCGGGTCAGATCAGCGACGTCGACCAAGCCCATGTTGACGCCCTTGGCGACGCCGATCGCCAGCACCTCGGGAACCTGATGACCCTGTTGTCGCCACAGCGCTTGGCCGGCCAACAACCCGGCATGGGTGCCTCCGCTCGACGAGGTGTGCACGATCGCAGCCGGTCGGACTCCCAAGTTCTCGCACTGTTCCATCAGCTCGACGAAACCGACCGCGTAGCCGACCGCGCCAACCGCCGTCGAGCCACCGATCGGGATCGAGTACGGCTCGGCACCCGAAGCCCGGAGTTCTTCTGCAAGCACCTCGCTGGCGATCTCGAGTTCGCCCCAGTGGCTCGCCTCCGAACCGGTGAAATGCTGCTGGGCCCCGAACAGGTTCGAGAGCAGCTGATTCCCCGACGGCACGGTCGGCCTGTCCCCCGACAGCACCAGATGCACGTCGAGACCGAGCACCGCCCCGGCCGCCGCCGTGATCCGACAGTGATTGGATTGGTCGGCACCGACGGTGATCAGCGAACGTGCACCTAGCGCCACCGCGGCGCCACATAGGAACTCGATCTTGCGGGCCTTGTTGCCGCCCATTCCGAGACCGGTCAGATCGTCGCGCTTCATCCACAGCCGGGCGCCGCCAGGCAGCTCGAACCCACGTTCAAGCGGCGTCGGCAATGTCGCCAGGCGGGCCCGCGCGAGATGACCGAACACGCTTGTCATGATAGGCGCCCGTAAGCGTGGGCCGACAAGCGAGCTGCGACAATTGGTTACCGTGGGTCTGTGCGGAACACGATTCAGCGAAGCGACCACTCCGTGCGGCCGGTGAGAATCAAGACTGTGGGCCGGCAGCGACGGTCGAGCACGTGAAAACAGATTGGAACCCTATTCTGCGGGGCGAGTTCGGCAAGCCGTACTGGATCCAGCTGCAGGATTTCGTTACGGCTGAGCGATCTCAGTTCACGGTTCGCCCCCCGGCCGACCGCGTGTTCGCTGCGCTGCATTTGACGCCGTACGCCACGACCCGCGTAATGATCCTCGGCCAGGACCCCTATCACGGCCCGGATCAGGCTCACGGCCTGTGCTTCTCGGTGAAACCGGGCGTGCGAACCCCGCCTTCGCTCGCCAACATCCACAAAGAGCTGTCGGGCGATCTGGGGCTACAGATTCCAGATCATGGCAATCTCGAGAACTGGGCGGGCCAGGGAGTGTTGCTGTTGAACGCAACGCTGACGGTGCGCGCCGGCCAAGCCGGATCGCATCAGGGCAAGGGGTGGGAAACGTTCACCGACGAGGTGATCGGCGCTGTCAGCTCCAAGGCGGATCACGTCGTGTTCATCTTGTGGGGTGCCTACGCCCGCAAGAAGAAGCCGCTGATCGACCACTCGCGCCACACGATCATCGAATCACCACACCCGTCACCGCTGTCTGCCCACAATGGTTTCCTCGGATCCAAACCGTTCAGCCGCACGAACCGAGCACTCGTCGCCAACGGCCAAGCAGCGATCGACTGGAGCTTGTAGATCGCCATCGTTGGGCCACCGACCGCTAGCTGATCGAGCTGCGTCATCACGACGCGCCGATCGATGTGATCGTCGAAACAATCGACCGATTTCGGCGCCACCCCAACGGCGTCGAGCACAACGTGGACTTCCCAAACCGGCTGCAGTAGCCGTAGCAGCCGCAGTTGTTCAGCACACTCCTAGGACGCAGGCGGGCCGAGTTGGGTCACGATCCGCGACGCCTGTTCGAGTGTGCGGTGGACCGGACACCGATCGGCGATCTTGAGCAGGCTGGCTCGCTGCTCGCCGTCGAGCTCGCCGTCGAGGTGCAAGACCCGCGTGAACTGGTCGATCTTGCCGCTCTTGGGAACCGCTCCATCGGCGGTGTCGGTGGCAACATCGGTGGCGTGCACCTTGTCGTGTGACACCTCGACGGTCACCTTGTCGAGCGGGAGCTGCTTGCGGTCGGCGTACATCCGCAGGGTCATCGAGGTGCAGGCGCCGAGGGCGGCCGACAGCAGGTCGTACGGGCCCGGCCCGGCGTCGAACCCACCGATCGACTCGGGCTCGTCAGCCAGGAACCGATGCCGCCCGCTCACGACATGATTGAGGAACAAGCCCTGAGTGGTCTCCGCTACAACCACCTGGGCGGACGGCTTGGGGGCCTCGGTCGCACCACTCTCGTCGACGAGATACCTGGCCGCCCAGGCCCCGATCACCGACGCCGCATACTCGGCATCGGCGCTAGTCGACAGCAGATGGTCGGCGTGATCGAGGCTGACGAAGCTCTTCGGATGACGAGCCGCCTGAAAGATGCTGCCGGCGTGATCGACGCTGACGGTGTTGTCGACCGGTGAGTGCATCACCAACAGCGCCGCATCGAGGACGGATGCAGCATCGGTCACCGCCCCGGATCGCAGGTCGTCGATGAATTGCTGGCGAATCGTGAATTTGCGCCCCTGCAGCTCGATTTGGACTTCGCCGCGCTCTGCGATCTCGTCGAGCATTCCGCCGAACAGCCCGGCCACGTGACCGGCGTCAGACGGGGCCCCGAGGGTGGCGACGGCGCGAACCTCTCCAAGCTCGCCGGCGGCGCAGATCACTGCCGCCCCTCCGAGCGAATGGCCGACCAGCAACTGTGGCGCCCGGTGGTTTTGACGCAGCCATTCAGCGGCTGCGATCAGGTCATCGACGTTCGACGAGAAATTGGTGTTGGCGAACTCGCCCTCGCTGGCACCGAGCCCGGTGAAGTCGAACCGCAGCAGCCCGTAGCCGAGATCGGTCAGCACCGCCGCGATCCGCGACGCCGCCCGCAGGTCCTTGCTGCACGTGAAGCAGTGGGCGAACAGCGCGAACGCCTTGGGTGGGCCGGCGGGCATGTCGAGCCGTGCCGCCAGCAAGTCGCCGGAGCTGCCGGGGAAGGTGACACGTTCGATACGCGTAGGCATACGACGACGGTACCAACAGCCTCACGATGTGCGTATGAACTTGGCGTGGACGGTGCGATACTTGGCCACCGTGTCGACCTCTCCCGCCGATCCTCAAGCCGACCGGTACGCCCGCAATCCCGACGGACGAACGGAGCGGTTCATCCGTCCGCTGCGCGACTTCCTGCATCGCGAGGCGAGCGCCGGTCTGCTGCTGGTCGGTGCTGCGATCGTCGCCATGATCTGGGCCAACTCGCCATGGTCGGACAGCTATTTTGAGCTCTGGAATCTCGAGGCTGGGATCGAGTTCAACCACCACGGCATCCATCTCAGTCTGCGCGAGTGGGTCAACGATCTGGCGATGGTGTTGTTCTTCTTCGTGGTCGGATTGGAGATCAAGCGAGAGCTGACCGAGGGTGAGCTGCGTGATCCTCGCAACGCCGCGCTGCCGATCATCGCTGCCTTCGGCGGCATGATCGTGCCGGCCACGATCTTTGCCGTACTCAACTCCGGCGGCGCCGGTTCGAAGGGGTGGGGAATCCCGATGGCGACCGACATCGCGATCGTGATGGGCGTCGTCGCCCTGCTCGGCTCGCGTGCACCGTCGTGGCTCAAGCTGTTTCTGCTGGCACTCGCGATCGTCGACGACATCGGCGCCATCATGGTGATCGCAATCTTCTACTCCGAGGGGGTTTCGTTCGAGTGGTTGTCGATCGCGATCGGGGCGGTCGCGGTCGCTGCCGTGATCCGAAACAATGTGCCCTGGATCGGTGCGTACGTCGCGCTCGGCGCCGTGTGTTGGCTGGGGCTCCACGAAGCTCACGTACATCCGACCCTGGCCGGGGTCGCGTTCGGCCTGATGGCGCCGATCACGCCGCGCCGACGCTCCGGCATGATCGATTCCGACGAGTTGGCCGGCCGCCCCGACGTGCGATCGGCGGCGGCGGTCTCAAAGCAGGCGAAGTGGACCGTCTCGATCGTCGAATGGCTCGAGCATATTCTCCATCCCTGGTCGGCGTTCCTGGTCGTGCCTGTGTTCGCGCTCGCCAACGCCGGCATCAAGATTCCGGCCTCCGAGCTTGGCGATGCGATGACCAATCGCGTCACATGGGGAGTGATGCTCGGACTCGTGGTCGGCAAGACGGTCGGAATCACCGGGGCGACGATGCTGGCGGTCGCCCTCAAGGTCGGGCGACTTCCCGAGGGGGTCACGTGGCGCTACGTGATCGGCGCCGGAGCACTCGGCGGGATCGGGTTCACCGTGTCGCTGTTCGTGACCGATCTCGCCTTCGGCGAGGACGTCGTCGGCACCGATGCTCGTCTCGGTGTGCTAATCGGATCGCTGGCGGCGGCACTGATCGGGGTGGCGATCTTGATTCCAGGGAAAGTGCTCGACGATCGCTCGATGAATGGACCCGCGGTGAACCGAGACGCGGGCCCGACGTCCGACTCAGCGCGACAGCAATCGAAAATCGACTAGAACACTGAGGCGGCGAGTTCAGCCACAGGGGTTGGGCTCGCTGTCGCCGTTGACATGCTGATCTCCACGCTGCTCGCAGCCACCGAATCTGCGCTCGGTCCAACGCTGGCGATCATCGTCGGCGTCGGGATGGCCGCTCAGTGGGTCGCCTGGCGCACTCAGGTGCCATCGATCATCCTGCTGCTGATCGCAGGCCTGTTGCTCGGCCCCGTCTTCAGCCTGATCGATCCGGATGTGTTTCTGGGCGGAACCCTGTTTCCCGTCGTGTCGCTGTCGGTCGCCTTGATCCTGTTCGAAGGTGGGCTAGACCTGCCACCGCGCGAACTGCGATCGACCGGCACCGTGGTGCGCCGTCTGATCACGCTCGGTGCGATCATCACGTTTCTCGTCTCCGCCTGGGGCGCCGAGCGGCTGTTCGACATGAGCCGCGGCTCCGCTGCCGTCATGGCCGCCGTGCTCGTGGTGACGGGGCCCACCGTCGTTGGACCGTTGCTACGGTTCGTCCGACCGAGTGGCCGCACCGGTCCGATGCTGCGCGCCGAGGGGATCCTGATCGACCCGATCGGCGCCACCGCCGCGCTGGTGGCCTTCGAGGCAGCCTTGACGGACAAGCCGGGCGAGGCGATCAGTGCCGTGCTCGGCGTGATCGGGCTCACCCTGCTGGCCGGTATCGGGATCGGGTTTGTATTGGCGTACGTGCTCGATCACGCCCTGCAGCGATTCCTGATCCCCGACCATCTCGGCAACCCGATCGCTCTGGCGATCGTGGTGGTCGGGTTCGTGATCAGCAACGAGGTGCAGGAGGAAGCCGGCCTACTGACGGTGACCGTGATGGGCATCTGGCTGGCGCGACGCGACTCAGCGGCCGTGCGCCAACTGCTCGAGTTCAACGAGAGCTTGCGCACGTTGCTGATCTCCGCGCTGTTCATCCTGCTAGCGGCTCGCATCGAACCCGACCAGCTTCGAGACGTCATCCTTCCGGCCGTGGTGTTCCTGGCCCTGCTGGTGTTCGTCGCCCGCCCGCTGGGAGTGATCGTGTCGACAATTCGAACCGATCTGACGTGGCGCGAGCGGGTATTCCTGATGGTGATGGCCCCGCGAGGGATCGTCGCCGCCGCCGTGTCGGCGATCTTCGCCCTGCGGCTCGAGGAGGAAGGAGTGCGCGGCGCCGAGCTGATCGTGCCGATCGTGTTCCTCGTGATTATCGGCACGATCGTCGTCTACGGCTTTCTCGCCGGGCCGATCGCCCGTGCCCTCGGTCTCGCAGAGGCACGCGCCAACGGCGTGCTGATCGTCGGAGCGCACTCGATCGCGAGAGGGTTGGCACAGGTGCTCAGCGATCTCGAGGTCAAGACGATGCTGGTCGACACCGACCCGTACAACGTCACCCGCTCGGTGGCGCTCGGGTTGCCGGCGCGGCGACTGAGTGTGCTCACCGAGGAGGCCACGCACGAACTCGACCTGCGCGGTATCGGAAGGATCCTGGCACTCACCTCGAACGACGAGGTCAACGCCCTCGCCTCGGGTCGGTTCGCCAGGGTGTTCGGCCGACGCGAGACGTTCCAGCTCGCCCCCAGCGAGCGGCAGCGCAGCGGCACCCTGCCAGAGGAGCTGTTGGGTCGCGTGATCGGAATTGAAGGGCTCGACTACCGAACGCTCGACGAGTACACGCGTCAAGGGTGGCGGGTTCGCCACTCCCCGGCTAGCGAGCCGATCGCGGCGGCGACAGAGGATGGCTTGTTTCTCCCGATGGCGCGCGTGTTCGACGGTCAGCTCAGCTTCATTTGCCGCAACGACGCGGTGCCGTCGCAGGGCACGGTGATCGGGCTCGCAGCTCCATCAGTGCAGGAGGATCTCGATCAGGCATTGGAGCAAACCGAGTGACGATGACCGGGACGACGACAGGCCTGTGGCGGTGAACGTGCATCTGTTCGTCTACGGCACGCTGCGCCCGGGTGATGTTCGCTGGTCGCTTCTCGAGCCGTTCGTCGCCGATCAGGGCCAGGCCGACTCGGTTGCGGGCCGCTTGTTCGACACTGGCCTTGACTACCCGGCGGCCGTGTTCGGTGGCGAAGGCACGATCGTCGGGCGCACATATCTATTGCGGGCCGACACGCTCGGCGACGCACTGGCGATACTCGACGAGGAGGAGGACAGCGTGCTCGGTCTCTATCGGCGCGTCGAGCTCACAACCGGGAGCGGCGTGCGGGCATGGGCCTACGAGTACGGCGACGGCCTCGACCTGACCCCGATCAAATCAGGCGACTGGCTCCTCCCGTAACGGAAAGGTGTCAGACACCATTCCGTTACGCTAGAAGAACTCGGTGGCGACGGCCAACACCGCTGCGACGTGGTTGGTGACGTCGGTTTCGGTCAGCGTTTCCCCGAGTTCGACCGTGAAGCCGATTCCGACCTCGCTGGCGACCGTGTTCGACCACTGCGACGCAGTACCTGTGTATGTGCCGCCTGAGACCTCGATCAACGGCAGCCCGGTGATCTCTGCGTAGCGGTGGCGAGCGTCGCCGGAGCGACCCGACGAGGGGCTGATCCGGAACAAGTCCTGGTGGTACAGCAGGATCAGGTCTGGCCGCACCGAATCACCGAGCGCCACGATCGCCTGCGTCTCGGGCTCGCTGGCCGGCCCGGTACCGGCGTACTGCCAATCGCCTTCGACGCCGAGGTACCCCCACTTGTGCGGGAAGTTGCGGTTGAGATCGACGAGGTTGGCGTTCTGACGGTCTTGGCGGGCTTGGCCGTCGGGGTTGATCGAACGCACCAGCCATAGCTCGACTCCCGCCGGTACGGGCTCGCTCGCCAGCCGATCGATGATCGCCGTGCCTGCATCCTCGTTGCCGTGGATGGTGCCGACCGCCAGCACCCTCGCCCCACCGGGGTCGCCGCGCCGGATGACACTGATCGGGCGGCCTTCGACCGATCGTCCGATTTCGATCTCGGTGTCGACGGGAAACGAGAGTGCATCGATGGCGGCGAACTCCGGCAGCGGCGGGATCGAGCCGGCGACGGTCGTCGAGGTCGTTGTCGACGAACTCGTAGTAGTCGATGTGGTACTTGAAGTCGAGGTCGAGGTCGAGGTCGATGTCGAGGTAGTCGAGGTAATCGTCGATGTCGATGTCGTCGGAGCGACGGTGGTGGAGGTCGAGATCGTGGTCGTCGTGGTCGTCGTGGCCGGTGCGGACGTCGTGACGGCCCCGGAGGCGGTCGTGCTCGGGGACGCATCCGAGCCGGATGAGCAGGCCGCCACCGTGACACCTGCCATGACACCTGCCACCACCACAGCGAGCGTTCTCATATCACGTACGGCGAGCGTGGGCATCGAGCAGTTCGGCGACGGCGACTGTCAGGCTGCGAGCGGTCGGCACGTGCAGGTACTCGTCGGGCCCGTGGGCGTTGGCATCGGGGCCGAGTGCACCGGTGATCACGAACTGAGCCGCCGGGAAGCGCTCTCCGAGCATTCCCATGAACGGGATCGAGCCGCCTTCGCCGAACAGACGGGCGGGCTCGCCAAAGGCGGCAACCGACGCCGCATCGAGCGCTGACTCGAGCCACGGGGCGAGAGCCGGGGCGTTCCAGCCCGGGCCGGTCTCGAGATCGGACAGGGTGACGCGGGCACCGTACGGCGGATCGGCAAGCAGCACGCGGCTGAGTTCTTCAGCGACGGCTTCGCAGTCGGCGTTCGGCGGCAACCGCAGTGAGAGCTTGAGAGACGTGCTCGGTCGCAATACGTTGCCGGCGCGGGAACTGGGCGGCAACCCGTCTGCGCCGACCACGCTGAGCGCTGCCCGCCAGGTGCGCGCCAGCAGTTGCTCGGCGGCGTCGGCGGTGGTCGGGCCGGCACCATCGACGAAGGGGTAGTGGTCGGCGATCGCACCGATGTCGGCCGCCGTCGAGTTGGCCTGAGCGACCCGGTCTGCGGGAATATCTGTCTGGCACGAGTCGAGCGAGATGCGGCCTGTCGACTCGTCCTCGATCCGTGACAGCATCGATCGGGCGATCCGGAAGCTGGACGGCACCATACCCGACACGTCTCCCGAGTGCAGTCCGGCGGTGACGATGTCGACGGTCAGCACGGCACCGACGAGACCGCGCAGCGATGTGGTCACCCACATCCTGTCGTAGTCGATGCATCCAGAGTCGAGGCACACCACCAGGCTCGGCGAACCGAGCCGATCGGCGAGCGCCTCTACGTGGGCCGCAAGGTCGGGCGAGCCCGATTCTTCGCTGGCCTCGATCAACACGAGGCAGCGCCCGTGGGAGCCGCCGGCGGTCTGGAGCGCCTCGATCGCGGTCAGGCTGGCGAACGCCGCGTAGCCGTCGTCAGCGCCGCCGCGCCCGTACAACCGGTCGCCCTCGAGCACGGGGGTCCACGGCCCGCGTCCATCGCTCCATCCCTCCATCTCGGGCTGCTTGTCGAGGTGGCCGTATAACAAGACGGTGTCGTCAACGCCGAGGCCGCCGCCCGCCTGTCCGAATTGAGCAACCTCGATCACGATCACCGGCGTTCGCTGTGGCAACTCCTGCACGCTGACGGTCATACCCTCGATCGGGCGCGCCGCACACCAGTCGCGAATCAGGTCGACGGCTTGTTGCATGTAGCCGTGTTGACGCCAGTCGGGATCAAACACCTCGCTGACATTCGGGATCTTGATGTAGTCGTGCAAGACCGGCACGATCTCTTTCCAGACCTGGTTGACATGATCGGATGCTGCACGGTCGAGCGCCATCGACACAACGGTAACGAGCGGATTCATAGTCGCGTGCGCGAGGCTTGTGCGATGGACCGTCGTCCCCCCGTCGCCAGCGCCGGTCGCCGGCGTGTCCTCACGGCAATCCTGATCAGCACGACATTCATCGCCGCCGCGTGTTCGTCGAACGACCGGGCAGCGTCGACGGCGCAGGCCTCACCGGCCGCCGCGCCGACGACCGGCGCCACGACGACGACCGGCCGGACCTCGACGAGTACCAGCGCCCCGACGATCCCGGTGAGCGCCGCTACAACGACGTTGACGACTGCGCCGACAACCACCGTCGCCGCCGAACCCGTTTGGCCGCGCCGCATCAGCCTCGCATTTTCCGGCGACACGTTGACCCACAGTCCACTGTGGAGGCAGGCGGAACGCAACGCCTCTGCTGCTGGGGAGACCGGTTACGATTTTGATCCGATGCTGGCCGGGCTTGCGCCCGTCGTGGCCGCCGCCGATCTTGCGGTGTGCCATCTCGAGACGCCGATCGCGCCCGAGGGCGAGGAATTCACGACGATGCCGCGCTTCGGCGTGCCCGAGGCCGTTGTAGACGCGATCGTGGCGGCTGGCTACGACCGCTGCTCGACGGCCAGCAACCACGCCGCGGACCGCGGCACCGCAGGCATCGATCGCACAGTCGACGTACTCGAATCTCGGGGCCTCGATCAGTCGGGCATGGCCCGGCAGCCCAACGAGATCCTGCCCCGATTGTTCGAGGTCGAGGGTGTCTTGTTCGGCCACCTGTCATACACGTTCAGCTACAACGGCTTGTCGCTGCCAGAAGGTGAGGAGTGGCGATCGGCCGTGATCGACCCGGCCCGCATCATCGCTGACGCCGCCTGGGCCCGGGCGATCGGTGCCAGGGTCGTGATTGTCAGCATGCACTGGGGTGCCGAGGGCGTGCATCAGCCAACTGGGCACCAACGCAGTGTCGCCGACGAGATCACCGCCGGCGGCCTGATCGATCTCGTGGTCGGTCACCACGCTCACGTTCTGCAGCCGATCGGGCATGTCAACGACACGTGGGTGTTGTTCGGACTCGGCAACATCTTGTCGAACCTGCCGACGTCGGACCGGTGGCCGGCTGCCAGCCAGGACGCCGCCGTCGTCACCGTCGAGATCACCGTCGACGAGCAGGGCGGGGTCGTCGTCGACCGGCCGGTCGCCCACCCGACGTGGGTCGACAAGGACGCTGGATGGACGGCGGTGCTGGTCGAACCCGAGTTGGCACGCGACGACATCTCCGCCGGGCAGCGCGGCCGCCTCGAACGATCGCTCGAGCGGACACGTTCGATTCTCGGCGAATTCTTCGCGGGCGCGGAGGCGACATGAGTAATCGGCAGGCGGGATGGCTGTTCGTGGCTGCCCAATTCGCATTGCTGGCGACACTGATCGTGCTGCCGACCGGAGCCGGCTGGCGGCGTCCAACCTGGCTGACGATGGCGGGCATTGCGCTCGTGATCGGCGGGCTCGTGGTCGTGGCCGTGGCGGCGAGTCACCTCGGCGAATCACTCACCGCCACACCCGAGCCGAAGGGTGAGGCCAGCCTGCGCACCGGTGGCCTGTACCGCTTCGCCCGTCATCCGATCTATAGCGGAGTGTTGCTGATCGTGGTGGGGCTGGTGGTGCGAAGCGGCAGTTTCGTCACGCTGGCTGTCGGCGTTGCCACCGTGGTCTTCTTCGATCGCAAAGCAGCCTGGGAGGAACGCCGGTTGACCGCCACCTACCCCGGCTACGCCGAGTACGCCCGCATCACCCCGCGGTTCCTACCTCGCCGCCGCCGCTGAGAAGCAGAGTTGGGAGTTGTGCCAGGCACAACTCCCAACTGGCACCTTTTCGTTCTACGCCAACTAGCTTGACGTGATGCCGATCCCGCACCGTGCATTCGACAACCGCGTCACGCGAGATCTAGGGGTCGAAATCCCGATTGTGCAGGCGCCGATGGGTTGGATCGCCCGAAGCCAGTTGGCGTCGGCGGTGTCGGCCACCGGCGCGTTTGGTGTGATCGAGACGTCATCGGGCGAGCTCGATGACGTGAAGGGCGAGATCGCCAAGATGCGCGATCTCACCGAGCGACCATTTGGCGTCAACATCGCCCAGGCGTTCGTGCGCGACCCAGCGATCGCTGAGTTCGTGATCGATCAGGGCGTCAAGTTCGTCACCACGTCGGCCGGCTCACCCACCAAGTACACCTCGATCCTGAAAGAGGCTGGACTCATCGTGTACCACGTGGTGCCGACTCTCTCGGCGGCGCTCAAAGCGGTCGACGCCGGTGTCGACGGATTGGTGGTCGAGGGCGGCGAGGGCGGCGGCTTCAAGAGCCCGACACCGGTCTCGACGATGGTGCTGTTGCCCCTGATTCGGTCGAAGGTCGACGTGCCGATCATCGCCGCCGGCGGCATCGTCGACGGCGCCACGATGGCCGCAGCATTCGCGCTCGGCGCGCAGGGTGTGCAGATGGGAACACGCATGGTGTCGGCCGCCGAGTCGCCGGTGCACGACAACTGGAAGCAGGCGATCGTCGACGCCGCCGAGACCGACACGCTGTTCCTCAACCAGCGTCACTCCCCCGCCCTGCGGGCGCTGCGCACCGAACGCACGACACGACTGCTCGACTCAGAGGAAAACGTGTTCGCTCAGTTCGGCGACGCCATGGCCCTCTACTTCGGCGGAGACATGGAGGCGGCGATCGCCCTCAGCGGACAGGTGGCAGGCCGAATCGAATCTGTGCGGCCGGTAGCCGACATCATCGCCGACACCGTTCGCGAGTTCGCCGACACCGTCGCTCGGCTGCACGGCTGATCGGCAGCCCGATGGAGTTCAACAGTCAGGAATTGGTCGGCTACCTAGGGTCGGTGCTCGTGGTCGTGTCGCTGTCGATGACGTCGGTCGTGCGACTGCGGATGATCTCGCTCGCCGGCTCGGCGGCATTCCTTGTCTACGGGTTCTTGATTGGCTCGGTCCCGATCGTCGCAACGAACCTGGCGATCGTCTGCTTGAACACCTGGTTCTTGTGGCGCGAGCTGGGCGGAGGACGCGATCTCGGGGCGGTCATCGTGCCGACCGATTCGCCGTTTCTGCTCGACTTCCTCGCTCACCACACCAACGACATCAAGAGTTTCCAGCCCGAGTACGACCCATCGGTCAAGCCGGGATTCGCGATGGTGCTGACGCGCGATGGCCTGCCCGCCGGGGTGCTGCTGGGCGAGCGCGATGGGGCAACCCTCGACGTAACCCTCGACTACGTGCTTCGGGCCTACCACGACTCGCGGCTGGGCCGGTGGGTGTACGGCCCCGGAGCTCGGGTGTTCCGCCCGGCAGGGATTACGCAGCTCACGGCCGCCGCCGCCCTCGAGTCACACAGCACGTACTTGCTACGGGTCGGTTTCGTCTATGACGACCAGACCGGCTGCTACACAAAGACGCTCTAGTGGACGTGGGAGTTGGGAGTTGTGCCTGGCACAACTCCCAACTCGGTAGGTTTTGGGCGTGATCGAGATCGACCACCTTCAGGCGTGTCGGGACTGGATCGCGATTGGCACCAAGAGGCCACCTGCCGCGTTTCAGGCGCTCGATCTGCGCGAGGTGACCGGGTTCGAGTCGGGGTCGTTCTCGGGCTGCCTGTTCCTGTCGTGCCAGGTGACCCCCGCCCAGGCGGGTTACCTCACCACGATGGGCGCCACGGTCATCCGCGACCACGAGACCCGGCCGTTCAGCGTCCACCGGGCGCAGCTCTACACCCCCGAGGAGCTGTTCGCAGGGTTCGATCCCGACGATCCCGCCGGGTATGAGGCGACCTATGACGCACTCGTCTACCGGCATTGGCAGGACTCGGGGCGTCAGTACCCACCGATGATTGACGAGAGCCTGGCTAGGCGCCTGCACGACCACTCGATCAGCGATGCCCTTCACGAGGAGCTGGCAGGTCGACGACCGGTCGCCGTGATGGGAGGTCACAGCCTCGAGCGCGGCGACCCGCAATACGCCACGATCTCCCGGATTTCGCGCACGCTGACCCGCTCCGGGATGCTGATGCTGTCGGGCGGCGGGCCCGGAGCCATGGAGGCAACCCATCTCGGCGCCTGGATGGCCAACTTCGCCGACTTCGAGCTCGACGAGGCGATCGAGGTGTTGGCGCCTCGCCTCGCCGGCAGCAAATCCGGCAAGGAGTACGCCGACCCCGATTGGCTGCACCGTGCCTTCGAAGTACGCCGGCGCTGGTCGCTCGACACCGCATCCGACGTAGCTCGATACGAATCGATCGGGATCCCGACCTGGATGTACGGCCACGAGCCTCCCGCTGCGTTCGCCACCAAGATCGCCAAATACTTCGCCAACAGCGTTCGCGAGGAGGGCTTGCTGGCGGTCGCCACCAACGGCGTGGTGTTCACCCCCGGCAGCGCCGGCACGATCCAGGAGATCTTTCAGGACGCCGCACAGAATCACTACGAGAGTTACGGCCCCGCCGCACCTATGGTGCTGGTCGGCGTCGATTACTGGACCCGTGATCGTCCGGTGTGGCCATTGCTCGAATCATTGGCCGAGGGCTACCGGTATCGGCACCTGATCACCCTGACCGACGACGAGCACGAGGTCCTCGACCGCATCCTCGCCTACGAACGATTCGGGTGAGTCTTCAAGCGGATCGCTGAGTGCACACACGTTGACAGGCACAGGGTGGGTGAGCGGATCAGCCGATCGCGTTATCGGCGCGCTGGAGCCGACCGTCGGCGGTGGTCGGGAGGCCGGCCAGCAGTCCGAGCGATATCACACAGGCGGTGAAACATGCCACGATCGCCCAGCGGTAGGTGTCGGTCTGATCGATCAGCCAGCCGGCCGCGGGTGGGCCGATCAGGCCGCCCAGACCGGCGCCGCTGTAGAGCAATCCGAGAATCGAGCCGAGCCCGACGACGCCCATCCGGTCCGAGATCACGATCGGGCCGAGGGCGACGAAACCGCCGTATCCGACGCCGAGCACCGCCACAAAAAGCACCAGGGCGGGATAAGACGACCCGGCAAGGAACCAGATCACAAAGCTGATGGCGTGGATCGCGTAGCAGGCCCGATACAGGCGAAATGAACCGAAAATTCGAACCAGCGACCCGAACCCGATCCGGGAGAGCACGCTGGTGCCACCCAACACTCCCACCAGCACAGCGGCGCGTACCGATCCGACATCGCGCTCCTTGGCGTACTGGCCGACGAATACGAACGGCACGAACAATGCCAACCCGAGCGCGAACACTGACAGATGCACACGCCTGAACACTTTGCTGCGCCATGCTTCGCCGATGCGCGACGGCGGTTCGGCTGCTTGGCCCGGCGGGCGAGCGGCGAGCGGGATACACGCCAACAGCACGCCGGCCCCGCCGAGTCCGAAGATCACGTAGGTGTCGCGCCATCCGTAGCGGTCGATCAGCGCCGCCGACAGCGGCGACAACACCATCGTGCCGACACCGATACCGGCGACCGCGACACCGACCGCGACCGCCCGTTGGCGCTCGAACCAACCACCGACCATCGCCACCATCGGCACATACCCACAGGCGCCAGCGATCCCAACACCCGCCCCGTAGGTGACATAGCCGACGCCGAGTGAGTCGACCCGGCTGGTCAACAAGAGCCCGGCCGCCATTGCTACCGCTCCCAGCAGCAACACGACCCTGGGTCCGAAGCGATCCATCATTCGGCCCGTCACCAGACTCAGCCCGAAGAAGGTGAACGTGGTGATGCCGAAGATCACGGCTGTTTCGCCACTCGCCGACCCGAACTCCTCGCTCATCGACTCGAAGAAGGAGCCGAAGCTGTATGCGGTGCCGAGCGTGACCGCGGAGGCCAGGAACGATGCCACGACCGTC
>Ga0255047_10000577_pt1 | contig 29949 bp, 37 predicted proteins | sample JV7_2_1_MG_FD_183640 | JGI IMG/M metagenome (GOLD analysis project Ga0255047, IMG submission 183640) | Seawater microbial communities from Jervis Inlet, British Columbia, Canada - JV7_2_1 | ecosystem: Environmental > Aquatic > Marine > Inlet | place: Canada: British Columbia | collected 2016-10-06
GCGCCCGTGTTCGGGTCAGTCCAAACAAACAAATCAGAAATATCATTATCCCAAGTAACAAGGTTTGGATTTAGATTCCCAGCAGAATCAGCCGTCTGCAACAGTTGGGCAGTTTGGAAATCCTCAACCAGAGGAGCAATATGGTAAGCCTCACCCCCAGGCCCAACCGACATATACGAATTAGGAGCACCAAACCCAAGCTCACGATACACAGCGTTAGCTAACACCTCAGAAGCAGCACGATCTACCGAAGGAACAGGATTCCCATCTTCATCTAATTTCGGAACTGGACCCCCTTCATCCACAACCTCGTCGTACCGTTTGACGTAATACTCATTCCCATTTGCATCTGTAGCGAAACCACCAGGATTAGTACCTCGATTTGGTTCGGTACCTCCAGCAGCCTGATTCCACTTAACATCTAGTTTGTCAATCCCAGGACGAGAAAACCCAATAGGCAACTGCGCAGTATTCTTCTGCGCCTCAATCGCATTACGCATCTGACGCAAATACACGTAATCCCGAACAGTCAAAACCTGTTCCTTGCCGTTGCCATCCACATACGACAAATTCAACTGAGAACCACGAGCACCAATCTCATCACCCAACTCGTTCAAACGCCCAGCAATCTTCGCCCCAACCTGCTGCTCTATCCCATCCAAAGCACCCATATCAGGCAAATAAGTAGGACTCGGCAAATCACCAGACGCATAATAAGTTCTTAACGCCTGAGCAACCTCAGGGTTACTCGTCAAATACTCAGTCAACTCCCCAGGCAAACGATCACCAGCCTGCACAGCCTGGTCAAACTCACCCGTCACAGTCGCAATAGTTTCCTGTGCCTCCATAACAGCCTCAGGAGTAGGCAGAACAACCTCTTCACCAGTGACATCCATGTATCGTTGAGCGACGCCTACAGCATCATCAAGTTCAGTGTTGATCTTGTCCAGCATGTAAGCGGCCTTATTAGCTGGATTATTGGCTTGGTTCCCTAGATTCAGAATGTCGATATCTCGTTCGACACCCATCCACAGGCCAACACCAGAAGCATCTTCCATATCCAAGACTTCTTCTAGGCGACCCATAGCATCTTGAATCTGCTGCTCATTAAGTACGCTTCCATCAGGAAGCGTAATCTCCATACCGAAATCCATTTCTGATGCGTCGGTCCCAGCCATTACCCGCTGAAACTCATCAAAGTTTTCGCCACTACCAAAGATAGAACGAAGCTGCTGTTCGATATGAATCTTGCGTGCCGTACCAGACGCAATAGTTTCATAGGCATACCGAATCCGTTTCGGATTCGACGCCACCCGATCTAACTTACGAACAAGATCCTGACGTTCAGCCTCCAACCGAATAAGCTCTTCACCTTCGGACTCAGGGATCTTTCCTTCGACCTCATCCAACACCCGTTGAATGTCGTCCAACTCGGCGTCCCCGCCCATAATCTCTTGCTGCAATCCAGATTGACGAGAAAAGATTTCTGCCTCTTCACGAACAGCGGCATCGACAGCATCTTCAGCAAGATCAGCATTTCTCTGCGCCTGCTCCAACGCCTGCTTCGCTAACGCCTTCTCCTCCCCAACAGCATGTTGGAACTTGTGTGCCCGCTCAATAACTTTTGCTGTTGCGGCAGACCAGACTTCCTCAGCCCTATTCAACTTCTTCGACGCCATCACCGCAGCAGCAGAAGGGAACTTCGCATACTCAGCCAACCGCTGAATAATGATGCCGTCCTGCGTCAAGATAGTCTCAGTTGCCACCTCACCAACACGAGGAGAAACCTGATCCACCCAACCTTTAAGAGCCACGTTGATGTCATCAACGAACAGCGAATAGTCGCCACCGTTACGTTCAATGATCGCAGCTATCTGACCCTCAACGGACCCCATAACTTCGCCATCAACAGTGGAACCAGGCTTATGCAGTTCCTCACCAAAGAAATGGTCAGTGAGAGTGCCGTCTTTCCTTAAAATGTCAGCAGCTTCTTCTACCGAAATCTTGTCAGTAGCCGCTTTGGCTTTTGCCGCTTTCGCAAAGTCTTTACTATCGACATACCCTCGGCGCATCTCGGGGCCTGTAGGCGTATATGTTTCACCCTTACGTTTGTGAACCCGTTTGTTGTATCTTCCGCTGCCTTCTAACGCTTCTTCAATTAACTCTCGCTGAGATCTTTTACCATCTAATGCTTCATCAGTTAATTGACGAGGAACATAGTTTTCTGTGTCAGCAAGAAACTCTCGGCCACCAAGTTTGTTTGCTTCATCCCGCAGAGCCGCAACAACCCTTTGAGCTTCAGGCAACAAATCGGGATCAATCTTATTGAGTACTGCCTGTGCGTCAAGATCTCCACCCAAAGCGTGATACACAGTTGTGGGGTCAGCCCCAACAGCATCAATCGTTTTAGCCAAGTCATTAACAAGACTCATCATCACAGGCTTGGCTCTACGACCAATAGAAGTACCCCGAGCTACTGCATGAATCGCACGTTTACCCTGCTGAATCAGTACCGCATCATTAGTTTCACGCAACGTCCGTTTCAAAGCGTTCATGCGTCCACCAACCAAAGCCTTACCAGCCTTAGAAAGCCCAGCACGATTCACAGCCCGACGCACACCGCGAGGCAAACTCATCGCAATCTTGCCAATAATCGGAGTTTCAGAAGTCATCACCCGAATACCGACAGGAGCGCTTACACCCTTGCGAGTAACTTTGTTAATCGCATTAGTGATCGGATCAGCGACCCGAAGCGCCCGACCAATAGGGCCAGTACCAGGAACCCTGAAACCAATCCCCACTTTCAAGTTGGCTGCCTCATCGGCAGACAACAACGCACCCCGATACCCCTTAGAACCAACAGTACGACCAGCAGTATCTAACTCACTACGAGCCATAAACCCAGCAGCACGCCGCAACTCGTCAGGGTCAATAAGACTGGCACCCTTTTGCTGAGCCTTACTTGAAATCCTATAAAAATCGGTTAGATCATCAGCAACAGAGTCACCAATTTTGACCGTCCCAGCAACAAATTCTTTTGTTCCTTCTTCGGTACCTTCCCTGGCCCAAACATCCATCTGGTAGCCGCCCTTGCGGCCACGCTTTATGGTGACATTCCCGATTCGTAAACCTTTAAAGGCTTCAGGACCAGTTTTCTTAACTGCGCCGCTAGCAATAGCGTCACCCACCTGCATAAATACGTCGTCACCCAATGTGCGGGCAACATCATCCCCCGCAGTCCGAGCAATATGACTCAACGTCATTTTCTTCAGACTCTCACCCACAGCTTTACGGGAAAGGTTTCTCGCACCACCCGAAGCCAACTTCGCAGCAAACCCCGCACCCTTACCAACCAAACCGATATAAGAAAGAGGATCTAACGCAACGTCACCAAGGAACCCCAACGACGCTGCACCAAACTTCTGCCACCCGCTATTACGATTCTGCATCAAATCGTAGTCATGGAGTAAACGGCCAAAGGTGTAGTTCTCGTTGTACTGCTGACGCAAATCACCAAAGTCGAAGCCTTGACCTGTAGCCATGTCAATGCTTTCTTTAGCCAACGACGAACCCAAAGCCAAAGGCTTTTGGATCGCATTGAAGAAGCCGCCTACAGGTCCAGAGGCAAGAACTTTCTGCCACGCAGGAGTAGCAGCATTTATGTGGCCTTCTTCCACCCAGTTGTAGGTGGAGGGTCCGATTACGGGCTTATAGAGTTCTTGTTGCGCAATCTGAGGAGTCTCAACTCCCAAGACTTGCGCTACACGAGAACCCGTTGTAGCAATGTTCGGGTCACCGTATAAAGGTTTCTTTTTGGGTTTGCTATCAGTTCCTAGAATTTCGGATATGCGGCTCCGATTGGTTGATACTGCCATGCAGCCCCATTATCTAGTGAATGCGCTTGCACGCTCTCGTTGTCTCGTATTCTCAGAATCAATAGCTTCTCTCACATTTCTGAGATCCACTGATGCAACATCTCTTGCCAACTCTGCGTACAGAGTGTCAATCATCGAAGTCTCAGCCACGGACAAACCTTTAGCACCAAACGCATCGGTAGTACGCAACCCTTCGAGATACTCATCTCGTCTTTTCTGAGCATCTTCTTCGGCATTCAATGTGTCAATACCCAACATCGCATTCACATGAATAAAGAAATCAGGGTCAAGTTTCGGATACTTCTGTTGAAGGTTCTGCATCGTTCCCATCGGGAACGCTTCCTGACCGATACCTGCAAGGCGTTGCGTTTCGATCCAATCGTTACGCAACGATTCACGCTCGGTGGCACCCATTTGCCGCCAAATGGCGACATCGACTTTGTATAGATCGGCTGCGGTTTGGTCATCGGCAGCTTCAGCCTCAGCAGCCATCGTCGCTGCCTCTTGCTGCAACCTTGCAGCATCTTCATTAGCAGCCCGAACAATTTCAGCCTGCTCAGACTTGTAGGTTTGGGCAGCTTCACGTTCCGTAGTTTGAAACGCCTGACTCAAAGCAGACTGTTTACCCGAGAAGGTCCGACTAAGAAGAGCTTGTTCAGCGGAGAACTCACGGCCAAGTAAACCTTGGTCAGCGGAGAAGTCACGACCCAACTGGGATTCCCCAGCCTGGAAATCACGGCCAAGCTGCGCTTCACCAGACTGCCACGCCTGCGTATCCTTCCGAATCAAATCACCAACAAGAGACTCGATCATTCTCTGATCCCGACCAATGTTGAAATTCTCTTGACGCATCGCCTCACCAATAATGCGTTCAGACTCTTCAGCATCCAACCCAGCTAACGCCTCACTCAGATTGCTTTGCAACTGCTGTGTGTAAGCGAACTCTTCATCACCCAAAGCCAACTCGGATTCAGCAGCCAGTTGCGCAGGAGCAGCCAACCGCTCCCTTGCGCTCATATCTCCTATCTGAGTCAAGCGAGCCATCGCATCCTGCGATGACGCAGCTTGCGACCCAGCCTGAGAACCCACAATTTGGGCAATCTTCTCAAACTCGTCAGTGACCTGATCGCCAAGACCCTCACGGGCAGCAGTCAAACTAGCTTCCGTACCAGACTGCATTTCCTGGGCACGAAGCGCCACAGCATCCACAAGACCCTGCTGCACACCAGCACGATCAGCATCCAAAATACCAAGCTCTGTTTCCAACGCTGTTTTGATGTCACCGATTTGGCCTGTGCGTCGTAGCACACTGGCAGCAAGCTGCTCCACAGACTGCTTGTTCAAATCTTTCAGATTTGTTTCCCGTTCAGTCATCATGGTGCGAAGCATGTCGGAGAAATCACGAGTAGACATCTCACCATATAGGGAACGAATAGTGTCGCTTACAGGAGCGGGAGCAGGGCCAGGCGCTACAGGCGCTCCTGGCGCTCCTGGCGCTACGGGCGCTACAGGCGCTACAGGGGCTACAGGGGCTACGGGGGCTACGGGAGTTACAGGAGTTACAGGAGTTACAGACGCAGCAGGGGCACCGTAAGGCAAACTTTCTAAATCACTTAAATCAGAACCGAAACGTCGTATCGGGGTGCGGTTACGTTGCGTTGCCGCAGTCTCACCCTCCAAAGCACCTAACCCACCTTGAGGCTGAGTAGCCCTCGCAACGGCACCCTCAACAAGAGCTTGAAGATTATCTAAAGCACCAGGAGCCGCACCTTGTGGCCCCCATCCTTGTTGTTTACCTAAAGTTCCAGGGTCTATCACGGACCAGTCAGTACCACTTCTCGGTCCAGGCCCACCAGGGCTTTCAGATCTTGGATCAAAAGGATTGCGGATATTGATAGCGTTTCGTCTGGTTTGACCCTCAGCAGCCGCCCGCTGAATCGCAAGGTTTTTGATAGCTTCATTTATTTGTTGGCTACCAACAGGAGTTCCAGGTAACGCAAATTGGTCACCCTCTTTGTATCCCTGTCGAAGATCACGACCGATAGCAATCGGGAGTTTCGACTTTATTTTGTCAACACCAGGAGCAACCGCCCGAGCAACAGCACGGTCCATAAGACCGCCCTCGCCGATGCCCGCCTCAACAGCCTTGGGTATCCAATCAGCCGCAGCCCCCACTCCCGTACCTAGACCACCGAAATATCCTGGTCTGCTTTCTCCACCAGTACGGCCCCGAATCGCTGCCAAACGCTCTGCTTCTGTGGGCATTACGCCAAGCCTCCGACCGTTTGCGCAATCGCAAACCGACGCAACGCATTAGCAATCTGGTCATCAATCATCGAACCATACAACTGCTCCTCCAAAAGGTTACGTTGCTGATCCAACTGCCTCCGAGCCTCTTCACCCTGCGCAGCAGCACCAAACCGAGCCAACTCAGTCTCACCCGCCTGAATCTCCTGCGCACGCCGAAACTGCCCCGAATCAATCATCCCACGACGATTAAACGCACCAGGCAAAGTACGAGCAGCACGCCCAGCCTGCTGCTCAACATTAAACTTATTCATCGCATCCGAACGCCCAATACGTTCCTTCGCACGCTGAATATCGCTCAAACCATACCCATACTCGCGAGTCTGGGTACCCAAAGAACTGGCACGATCTCCATAACCCGCAAAAGCCATTAGCCAAACACCTGACCAGCCAACACCAACGTGCCAGCATCCACCGTTATCGAAATAGCAGGAGTAGCCCCACCCGAGGAAACAATGGGGGCAGTCCCAGTCACAGACGTAACCGTGCCCGCTAACGCCGTGATATCAGAGATAAGAGCTTTCTTAACAGCATTAGAATCATCCGTATCAGAAATAACAACATAATCGGCTGCCGTTGCCGTCGCCAGAGTCGCCGTAAACGGAGCCAATGTAAGCGCTAAATCTCCTGTCGTACCGCCTCCCTGCAAGGGAGCGGTAGTAGTAACAGCAGAAATGTCACCAACCGAAGTTTGCGTAATACGTTGCTCGATACGTTGAAGAGTCATTAGTTATCCAAACCGAAGAACGAAATCTGAATATCGGAATCACTAGCAACACGAATCAACTTGACCTGCGTCAAATCTTTCGTATACAGATCCATAACCGAATACGGATTCAAATAATGACCAATAGCAGCAGTAGGGTCACCACCACCACCACCAGTCCAGCGCACACGGACAGCTTCAGCACCATTCGTAATCATCGCACCCACAGCACCAGCGGGCACCGTTAAAGCAACAGCGGTGTTTGAAACTGTTAATTGCTGGTCGCCCTTAAAGACACCGTAAGCACTTGCGTTAGCTAATATCGAACTCATTTCAACTCCAAAGTCCTAGTCGGACTGCTTCAAGATCGTTTTGTAACAATGTAATCGCAGCCGCATTCGTAGCTGCACTAGCAGAAACAGCGCCTACAGCGACCTCAGCAGATGTGGCAATCGCCATAGCTCCCGAAGCAACCGCACGAATATCGCTATCCGTATCGCTGATAGTTTCAAATTTTTGAGACAGTTTCCTTAATTCGTATTCTAAAGAAACGTTGTTTTGTCCCAGAAATTTGTGGGTGGGGCGATACGTAACAGTCATATCAACCACTAGCCCCTACAGGGTCAGTAGTCCATTCTCCGTTAATAAACCATTCCTTCGGAACAGGCTCAGGATACGCAAGGACTGTTTCGTTCAAAACGGGGGTTGCTTCCCAACGATTTTCGGAATCGTTCCAACCAGCCTCTAAACGGTATTTCTTAAATTCGGTAGCAAACCGAACATTTTCACCATTTGGCCCAACCTCATCTTCAACAAATGTCACATCAACAGAGTCAGGTATTGGAGTTGCTAGCACAATTTCGGCCCAACCCTCAGGTAAATCTTGGCCTTTAACCCAATCAGGACTATGGTCCTTTATGTCTTGGGGATAACGAGGCCAGTTGCCATCAGGATCTCTATAACAAAGAAAACTCATACTAACGGCGTCCCATTCACAGTAGAAACTGGAGTTGCAGTCCACCCAACAGAAACCGACAGGTAAGAGGGGTTTGTGGAATAGTTTGCGTCGTTAGTAGTGTTTTCGGTTCTTACAAGATCTCCCGTAGCAGAAGTCATATTGGTTTTGTTGTCGTAGTAGTGAACTGTTCCGCCAGGGCTACTGCCACCACTCAACGTAATGGGAGCACCTGTCCCTGAACCGTCACTTGCTAAACGAGCCACCCAACCACACGCACCGTCACCAGCAGTAGAACCCAAATTGGTTTTACCCCCAATAACAATGTCGTCATTAGAGTTAATGCTCATGCTGTGGGCGTAAGTGTCCGAAGCCACCAAACCACCAGAAGCAGTTACTTTCAGAATGTTGCTCCAGTTGAAAGTTCCGTCAACATCGTAACGACTTATACTGACATACGCCCCACTGGAATATGTCCAACTAAACGCCACATACACGTTTCCTATTGAATCAACCGCAGGGTTGCAATAGGGTGCACCTGCTGGGGTATCCAAATCATAACCATCTAGGGATGGTCCAGTTCCAGGGGTCAAAGTTCTGGCCCAGTCGATTGCCATATCTGTCGTACTACTATCCACACAATCAATTCGGGCTACATGCAATTTATTGTCAGTAAAACGATCATTTACACCGACGAAGTATCCGTACTCGTCCGATCCAACAGCAGGGGCAGGAACAATATATCCACCACGACAAGTCATGCTGCCATCGGTATCCGCAAACTTTGATCTGCGGCGAGTCGAACTACCAGACGCAATGGTGTACCCGTATGCACGCCAATGGGCGTAGCTGTCGCTCATACCAGTGATGTATTGACGATCTACACCCTCATGGTAAATGTTTGCTCTAATGAACTCGGCACCAGCATCACCATAAAACGCTGTACCCCAACCCGAATAGTCCTCAAATGTTAAAGCAAACCACTGAGCCTGCCCCCACACATTTTTTTCACCCCAAGCAATATCGTATTTAGTTGAATTACCAGCAGCCGTTTTTCGGGCCTGCATGTGACGGCCTTCTTTGAATTGAGCAACGTTGGTGTTGCCTGTGTGTTGATAATATTTTCGGGGACCGTCAGGATCAGCAATCGTGGATGTTGTCGGAGCAGTAAACGTGTAGACGGCTTCCCTGTAGCCACCCGAATATAGACCAGTAACAGCGATTTTGTCGTCAGATTCTCGTGACGCTATATCCCATACCTGATCCCAGTCAGTAGTGTTAGTACTTCGACCGCTTGCGGCCAGCAAACTGGGCGTATCGCCACCATCAATTTTGGCTATACCAAAGGTACCGTCACTGTATCGACCTACAACATAAATGTTGTCTGAAGTATCTACACAAAGACCCCGACCATTTACATGAATGTTACTTGGCCCTTGCCAATGGGCGAACCACGAAGAACGAGAAGCACCAGCAAACATAACGCTGTTTAGCCAAGTAGAAATAGCGGTGCTTGGATGCGCCTTCGGGGTCGATGTGCGACCCTTCCAATTAGATACCGCTGAAGCTGGATTAGTTCTGTCCTGACGGAAAGACACGAAATGCCCCTATCAGGCTGTGATTTGGTTTACATAACCATGAATGATGATGTCGTTCGTTACCGCAGCCCAAGCTCTGACTACCAATGGAGTCCCATTTCCCTTGATAAGTAACCCAGGAGCAACAAGCATTAAACCTGACTCAGCAGTAACGGTCACTTCGATGAGGTCATTGGAGACTGTAACTCCACCCCATTCCAAAGTTAATTTGACATCGGCAGCGTCACTGTTTACCGCATACAGCCAAATCTCATCCAACGTGGTCGCCGTAGCGCTCCCCGTATGAATCAAAGTGCCTGCCGTAGCAGTAGCAGCTACCAGAATACCTCGCCCGTCGGTACTTCCCGACAGAATTGTTTTCGTATATGTCGCCATATCTGTCCCTTAGCTAAAGACTTGATTAGAAATAATGTTATCCGACGTACCATTCACGGAAGCGGGTATATCAGTAATAAGAGCAACTGTCCCAGTTGCGTCAGGCAAAGTCAGCACCCGATCCGCAGAAGGATCAGTAACCGTAATAGTTGTTTCGTACGCATTACCTGTCGAAACACCCGTTAAAAGTATTGGGCTAGCACCCTGAAACGTAACAGCACCAGTAAAAGTACCGCCAGCGAGCGGCATCTTCGTCGCATCCGCAGGAGCAGCAGACCACACCAAACCCGTACCAGTAGTCGAATCAGCAGTCAACACATAAGTATTACTACCAACAGCCAACCTAGTAACAGTATCCGCCGCAGAAGCAACAATAATATCGCCCTTAGCGTCCACAATGTCTATCTGAACAACACCAGGAGTAGTATTCACAAACGTTTCAATGTCCGCAAAGTTCTGGTTCATATCAGCAGCCACAATGGTTGTGCCCGCATTAAAATCGTTTAGAGGTCCAAGAGTCGCCATTTAACGCAGTCTCCTTGGCGTATACGTGAACGCCAACGCATTTATTTCCCAATGGAAATTATTAGTAGGACCGCTGACCTTCATACTTACACTCCGTCCTGTCCCAAGTGTAGGCAAGTTTTTGACATCAGCGGTAAGATCACGACCAATAGCATCCCACTTAGCAACATAAGTACCTGACGCTTCATCCCATTTAGCTGTATCCCAACGAGAAGCAGACGTTTTACCTGTCACACTCACACTAAAACTAGATGTTTGCGTAGATTTGTCGTAGTCCTTAAAAATACTTACAGGCAACGTAATTGTTTCCTCAGCGGAAACAACAGCCCTGGGCCGACCCCAACGTTTCTTAACGATGGGGTCTTTCCCCGTTACCCAACGAGTAATGAAATAAGAAGAAATGTGGGTTTCCGTGCTACCCGTGTATCGATCGGCGTCACGTTTCTGTTCGTCCTCAACATCGATAACTGAACCCGTGTTTGCTACGCAACCCGCAAAAACTGTAGGCGTCTGATTTGGGGGACGATATGCGAATAAAGGTCCAGCATCTATATCGGTGGCAGCCCAAGCGCCACCCTCACCGAGAGTCGGATCATAAACAAAAGTGCGGCGAGTTGTGGCAGCGGCATCCGTCCAGTCAACCGAAACATAAAGTTTGTTGTTTCCCCACGCCAGTTGCGGTTCACTACTAAAAGTTATTCGTCCGTCGTCTATGGCGGGTTGTAGTTTGCTGAACAGCCACGTAAAGTTTTGGCCGTCGTACACAAAAATGCCTTCTTGTGCATGCCAAAAAAATGTGCCAAACGTCGTATTTACAGGCGATGACAACGCAACCGATCCCATGTCGTTCGTTAATGTCACTACTTGAAACGAATCGGAATCAAATCCGAAGATCGCATACACGCTGTTGGTCTTAAAAACTAGAAGGCGATCACCGTCGGCGACTATTGCTGTGATGTAGTCGCCGTGTTCTCCGAGGTCGATGTCAACGTAGTCTGCTGCGGCCCAGGTTTCTGGGTCGTTGACTGCTGACCATCTAACTCGGGACTGGTGTCCTGTTCCTGATTCATAGGTGTTTGCCACCCATGCGAAGTTGTTCCAGAAAGCCACATATTGGGCTTGCGGCATATTCCCGCTTGCCCCAAACGTGGTTCCGAGATCCGCAGCCGTTGTCCCATTCCAACGGAATGACGGCTGGTCATAACTAACGCCATAAGCCACATTGTTCATTGTGATCCCGTAAACACGAGATCCGTCCGTCCTTGCTGTGATACCTGCGAGATCTGTAAAGTCACCCACCGCAGAGCGAGCAACTTTGGTTCCGTAGTTGACCATTAACTGGCTAGTGCCAGAATCGGTATGGAATCCCCACATGCCTTTAATGTCGTCACTCAGGGCTGTGTTGTTTCGACGGTCAACGCCGTCACGCATACGAATACCACCACGAGGGTCAACGGTGACGTTGAGCATGTCGGGTGATTCGTTGTCTGCGAGGTTGAACTGGTCGCTTCTCAGATTCAATCCACCTGAGAATGATTCCAGTACTTCAAGAGAGAAACCTTGACGAGCCATCAGGGCTTACCAGATCACTCCGCCAGTATTGGCGAACCTCAGCCTTCCAAGACCCGAAGCGAAACGACTTGATCTTCGACTGTTCGCAACCATTGGTTGCGGGGCAGGAGTGTCAGCGTAACGTCGGGCAAGGTTATCGAGTTGGGATTGGAACAACGCCATGTACTGGTTGCCCATTGTGGGGTCTTCCTGCTGGAAATATGCTGCACTAGTAGCGTAAGTAGCAAGAACCGCATGGAACGGATCGGGAAGATCAGGTTCGGTGCCACTTGCGGTACCTAAACCAAATGGTGTTGCATTGCGGATAGCTCGAACATATAAAGTAGCGGTGCTGTCAGGAACGGGGTAAAGGCGAACTGTGTCGTTCCAGAAACTCCACTCCCACGGGTTACCCGACGGTAACGAGTTCAAAGGGTAATCAAAATCTGCGCTATCGGAACCAATGTATTCCAAAACATGGTCATCGTTACGAATAGCGATCATGTCACGCAAACCCTGAGTTACAGCGTCAGGAGCAGCCGCAATAGTGGTAAGCGTATAATCCTTCGTTGTATCCGCAGTATTAAACGTCGTGCGCACCTCATAGAAAGGCCAACGTTTCTCGCTGTAAACAATGAGATCAAAACCTTGACCGATCATTGTGTCTAGCGTTGTGTCATCAATATCAGTTGAGTCAATATCTACCACACTACGAACCTGTGTTCGCATTTGTGCCAGCGTTAAAGCCATCAGTCTGCCGCCTTCTGGCGGGTATGACCAATGCAAATATCCGACCCGCCGACTGGCCGTGCTTTACACGGATTGCCTGCACGGGTCGTTGCGGAACAAAAATGCTGTGCTGTGACAGTTGAAAGCACTTCGTCTACATACGCAGTTACCCCAGGAACAGGGCGAGCATCGCGTGATTCGCCAGGTGCGTAGTGGCCTGGACGACTGCCAGTTGAACCAGCAATGCGAGCATCTGGTCTGTAGGTGAGTGCTGTTTCTCGCTGCATTTTTGCTCCACTAAACCGAATTGTGGTGTGGGGGTGCCGAAGCACCCCCCCACCAAACACCTAATCGAAATTAGGCGATGTTAAATAAACGTCCTTGCCTTGAGCGGTTGCTGCAAGTCAAGTTTCCGTAACACAAGATCTGCGCAAAGCGAGCATCTTGGTTTGTGGGACGCACAAACGGAGTTGGTTGGAACCAGGTTTCCGTATGTCCTACAAGCCTGATGTACTTCGTGTTAAGGAAGTACATAGCATTTGCTTCACAAGCATCATCAAATGTTACAGGAGCGCCTTTGAAAAGAAGATTCTGGAAACCAGCATCAGCAACCTCGGCACTTGTGTACCGAAGGTTTGTCTGAAGCAGAGCTTCATAATCTTCATAACGCTCTTGATCAGTAAATATGATCGTCGGCTGATCGTTACCAACCGAAACGGTGTTGTACACAGACGACATCGCTGCCAATGACAAGGCTGCCGCACCGTGGTTAGTCATGGTTGGAACCCACCATGAGTTACCAGCACCAGTTGGGTCAATACCACCCAAAATGCTACCGCCAGCAACGATACCTTGGATACCCATCCAGTCGTCGCCACCGTTACCTGTGCCATCACCCCAGAACATGGTGTTCATGTTGTCGATGATGGTTTGTTCGGCTTGCATAATCTTGCCCTCAAGGAGGTCAATGATTGCTGCTTCGCCGTTGTTTTTGCCTTCTTCAATACCAGTAATGGTTACTGTTGCTGCGTACTGTTTCCAGTCGTACTCTGCGGCACTAATGCCATCTTGAGCAGTAATTGGAATTGTGTCAGCGCCAGCGTATGAAGCGGCAGTTGAGTTAGACCCATAGATGATTGGAACGATGATCTTTGCACCGCCGCCTACACGCCTAATGGTCTGGCCATTGGTAAGCGCATAAAACAGAGGACGGGCACCGAAAACGTTGTCAGCCAACTTAGGGACGTAATTATAGAGAGTGGTTGACAGAATTTGGTCGAAATTTGCGTTACCAGCCACGTCTACTCCTTAGTTAGTTATTCGGATAATTGTTTTGTTGCAAGCTCGTAAGCATCCCGAATTGAATCAACTGCGGTACCAAAATCACGACTGATAGAGCCTTCCGCTGAACCCGAACCATCCTCAATAACTGAGGCTGCACGCTTCTCATCCACAATGTCAGAGTTCTTGGCTTTGCTTTGCAAATCCGCATAAGTCATATGCGCATAAGCGGCATCCAAGTTCCCAATGTTGTGTTTCAAAGCGTGAGAGTACAACGCATTCTCGTCAATATCAGACTGATATTTGTCTCGCAGACCATTCATTTCTTTCTGCAAATTTTGCTGTCTGTTTAAGCGACCTTGTTCTTCAATGGCTGATTCAAGTCGTCTAAGCCTGGTTTCTTCTGGGTCCAGTTCTTCCATCTCTTCTTGAGGGACGGCAGCTTGGTTGCCCATTCTGATCCCAAACGCATCAGCTAAAGCCGATACGGCACTTTCGGGGTCAGACTCCAATGCTTGGACGATTGCCTCACCTTGAGCCAATCTTTCGCGTTCAGTTGCCAACTCTTGCGTCTTACGGGTGTAATCCGCTTGGCGTTGGTAGCCATTAATAAGTTCCGTTTGTGACACATCCATTTGCTCACCGTCAACGGTGACCGTATGGGTAGGGCCATTCACTTCACTTGAAGCACTCGGGTTGCTGGTATCCAGTCCCAAAGCTGTATTCTCATCCATCAGGAATCCTTTCGGGTGTTCCTATATGACACATCGAAGTGTCCCATTACTGCATGTTGGGCAACTCTACACCCATTTGGTTTTCGAGTTGCTTGACTAGCTCGGGTGGTACTCCGCCTGTGCCTTCAAAGACCTGTTCGGGAATTGGTCCTGGCCCCATGCCGCCTTGCGACATTGGGGGTGGACCCATTTGTTCCCCGCCACCAGCACCCATATCGGGGGCCATTGGCTGTTGCTGAATCATGTAACGGTCAGGATCATTAATCCCAAACCCATAAGACAACACATGTTTAGCTATTTCCGCAGGATCAACAACAGTGCCGATCAGCGGAGCCATAGCGTTCAGTAAAGAAATTGCTTGCTGACGGCGAGCCGTTTCGTTAAACGGTTGCGTAGAACCGCCTTCTACAGCGAAATCAAATTCTCCAATAATGTCATCACGGGTGTAAGCGACAAAATACTTTTGGTCATCTTTGCCTGTGATTCGCACCATTTGGGCATCAGTCATGTACTGCATCATCAGTTGCATAACCATGCGTGCTACTTCTGAAATAGAAATTTCTACTGTCGCAAGTTTGTCGGCTGCACGAGCATTGCCCGCATCGACAATGATGCTGGCTTCCGTCGCCGTGCGCCGTGTCTCGGGCATCTGTCCACGGGCATACTCTGATACGCCGCTTACAGTGTTGATGTCTCCCTCAATAACATTGGAATGGTTATACATTTCAGGAGCTAAAGGAACTTGCGGTAACGGTTGCACCACTCCAGCAAGATCACGGTTCTCGTCAATGACGGGAACGAAACGTCCGTCATCGTCGGACTCTAACGCTTCACGGCCTTCAGGCCCAAAAGAACGCTCGTGATACAGGTACTTTCTGGCGTACCGTTTTCTGTGATTCACCATCTGTGAACGAGTCTTATTTAGTTCCTCTTGCAACGATTCGATTGCTTCAAGATCACCCATCGGATAGAACACATCAGGAACGTCGTAGTTTCGGATCATCGCAAATGGGTGACCCATGTGGTACGGCATCGGTTGTGGATCAAGAAGATAATCGTCGCCGCTACTGGCGCACACCGACAACGTACCGTTTTCTAAATCGTAGTATTCGTAGAGAGTAACTCTCGCTGAAACTTCGTTGTATCGTTCCCGTTCGTCGTCACCATCCCAGCGGTAACGAACACCAGCATCACCGACAAGGTTCTGTCGAACCGATCTTTTGTAGCGAGTGTCTTTTTTGACTTCGGCCAGAGGACGCACGATGCGTTGACATATCCAACGGGCATCTTCCAAACACGTAGCTTCTGGATCAACCATCATGTCGAACGGCGAAATTCGTTCCACGAACGCTTGATCTTCAACAACTTCCATCGTTTTGTGAGGAATACTGTCCATCACATCTTCATCGGATGGAAGATCATTCATCATTTCGGGGTTGTCGTAAGCGAACTGATCTACTTCGTTTGTGGCCCTGTTGTATTCTTCGGCCATTTCAACAGGAGACAAATCTCTTTCCTGTTCAACGAATCGCCAACCAACTTTCAGCCACCCATGCCCGATGATAAGAAAGTCTTTGACAGCACGACGAAACGGTTTCCGATAGTCGTGATGTCGCCACAAATAGTTGATTACTGCTTCAACAAAGACGGCTCGTGATTCGTCACCCTCTTGGTTAGCAACAACAGTAATCGTTGGATGATTCACAGCGACACTTGGCCCAATTACATTGACCGTTGAGAAAGCCATGTTCACAGAAATGCGATCATTCGTCACATTTCCTTCATACCCACCAACACCGCCGCCAAACGTTTTCCCTCGATAAAGGTCAATCATTCGACGCCACTTAGCGTCGTAGCCTTCTTCGCTACGCCACCTGTAAGTGTTATCAATTCTCTCTTTAGTTTGAGAGAACCGTTCGGCTTTCGACATTCTTGCCATAGTTACACCCAACGCCTGCCTTGATAAACAGGTTCATGCCCACCAGCTTGAGCCTCTGAAATAATTTTTTTCTCTCGTTCCCTCATAGTGAGATCACGATCTTCAGGAGGCAGCATCTTTCGTCTAGTTTCGCCTCGGGCAATCGTCACCGATTTCAATCGAAGGCGACGCTCATAAAGTTCCCTGAGTTCTCGCAAAGGAACATCTCGCCTAGCAAGAACATATTCAGCAAACTCTTCAAAGCTGGCCCCATCATCTAGGACCGCCATAATCAGGTGCTACGAACAGCACTATCAGGTTGAGGAAGCCCACGACTAGGAGCCACTTTGCCAGTGGTTCCATGCTGATTGAGAGGCGTTTCCCGAATTTTCATTCCAGCACCTTTATCACCAGGATGAACTTCGTTCATTGCACCAGTAAATCGGGGCTTGTTGGGTTGCGCCCCACCTTCAGCGGGGGGACCATTATAAAGTTGTGCATGGTTCAGGGTCATTGTTTCGCCCATCCCTGATGCGTTGTATCTGCGGTTACTAGCCATTATCGGCTGCTCCAATCATAGACATAAGTCCTATAGACATATTTAAGCTGTCCCACGAACAGTATTCACACCGATGGTATCGCCTACAGGTTCATGCTTGTTGGCTTTCCTCATCCACCAATCAAACGTGTAGGTGTCATCCACCTGTTGAACATACTCGGGAACAAAAGCGTATTTGCGCATTTGGTTAGCTAAAGCCAACGCCATCACACGGTCATCGTGAGGAGAACCTGACATGCCGCCACGCTCATTACGCACATAGGTACGCAACTCTGCCAACGTATGTTGGCATCTCAAAACGATTTCATCATTACGCAACGCCATTGACAGATCGTCAATCATCAACGGCTTAGAAGTCCTCGTCGTTTTCCACCCAAACTCTTGTGACATGCGATCCGTTTGACTATTCAACGACCGACGCCGAAACATGTTCGGATACCCCAACTGACGTAACTGAGTGATAGTAGTCAACCCGTGGTTATTTGACTCCACACAACACAAAGCATTCCCGTACCAAATTCCAATGTTATAAACCTCGTAAGCAAGCTCATCAGGTGGGATATGGCCATGCCATACGGCCACCTGTTTCCCTTCCTTCGCATCCAAAACCTGGATACACGAATAATCGCCATGACCCAACCCCTCAGCCGTGTCCACGCCAAGGACGTATCCGTTCCACCGCTCTGGTTCCTGCCACAACGTCAACACCTGAACTCCAAAACTTTGGGTTGAAGCTCATGGAGATACCCGTAACGGCCAGCCTGCACATGAATTTGCATAGCATCAAGAATATCCAAATCAAAGACAGGATTTCCCGAACGAATAAAAGCCTCTTCGGGGGTGGTCGGGTATTCCTGAGCCAACTGCCACGGCAACATCGACTCCCGCTTCGACTGATACCACGCATCATCCCTATCCTCCGTCGCAGACCAAGGAAAAAACATTGGCGAAAACTTGTTATTACCCGTCGTAGCCCCAGTCCACAAATGGTGATAAAAGTTGCCCGACCCATTCGCCGTACTCAAACCAATAATACGGCCACCAACATCCGCCACAGGCTCAATACTCGCCCACGCCTCCTCAGCATTAGGCAAAAACGCCCACTCATCCACAACAATCAGAGTCGCAGACTCACCACGGGCAGGATCACTAGCAGAAGGCATCGAAACAATCTGAGAACCATTGTCGAACGCCATGCGCTGCTGGTGTTCGACCAAAGACTTAGGTCCACGATCCACCATCCAACCAGGCAAATGCTTATGCCCATACTTCGTTTTGCGAAGCAACAACACCGCCTCACGCTCAGTACGAGACAAATCAATAATGTTCTGATCCGCCTTAAAAAACGCCAACCAAAACTGGTGCGCCGCAACAAGCGTCGTCCACCCAATCTGGCGTGCCTTCAATGTAAGCGAATACCTATTTTCTTCCCACTCTTCAAGAGCTTTCGACTGAGCCTCACGTAAAGCAAAAAGAATACGGCCATAAGCAGGGTGAGCAATAAACCAATAATTCTCAAAAAAATATTTCTCACTACGAACACACTTCCGCCACTCAACCTCTTGCCGCAACTCCGCCAAACGAGACACTAGTAACCCAAAAAGTCGTTTAACATCTCATCACCCCAAGACCTAGAACGAATAGCCTCCTCAAATGCCCAAGAACGATGATTCAAATCATCCAACTCCCAACGCAACTCCTCCCCAGAATCACGATCCAACTCGTCAATCCACTCCTCAAACTCATCAAGACGCTCAGAAAGCTCATCAGCGCCATCAACGTTTTCGCTCAAATCGTCCAAAGCATCTTCCATCGCATCCAAACGAACCAAAATCGCTGGATCAGTTTCCTGGATTGCATTCATATCGGTTTGAATCCGATTAACAGAGTTCTCCAACTCCCCAATACGGCCAGCAACCTGAGCGGCATTCCAAACAACCACCCCAGAAGTAACCGCTACCGACATAATCAAACCCAACGTGAGCCGACTCACCTTGATCTGCTTAAAATCGCTCTCAAGATCCTCCACTAGCCCTCACCACCCAACACAACCTCAGGCACATACGGACACGGCGTCCTAAACACAGGCAAACCACGCATCACCATCTGATCCTCTTTCCTGTACTCACGCACAATCGGACGAATCCGAAACCCCTGACCCGCACACACCGAAACCCTAAAACTATTTACTGGCATGACTCACACACATCAATCTCGTCTAAGCCACACTCAATAGGCTCATCATCCAAAAACGGGTCAGTCAACAACTCAGAACGCTCCCCCATCAACTCAGGAAAATCCTCCAAAACCTCCACCAACGTCCTCGGATGCTGCAACCCAGTCACCGACTCTTCCTCGTATGCGTCACCTTTTTACCAACCCTCTTCGCCCGCTTAGAAGCCGCAGCACGACCCTTAGCCGTATACGGATAATGTTTCCTACCAACCCTAGGCATCGTCCAAACCACCCTTAATCAAACGCAACGAAGCAACTTCCTCTTCCAACAACGAAGCCAACTCATCATCACTAAAAGACTGAGCGTCCCGCTCATCCTCCATAACCACCTTACGGCGAGGAGTAAACTTCTCAATATACTGCAAATACAACGAAGCAGCCTTCACATCACCATTAGCAGCCTGCTGCCAAAGAGCATCAATGACGCTCTGAACCCTTTCAGGGTTGATGTTCAGTTCCGCTGCACGACGATCCCACTCACGAACAAAACGGGGGTCACGTTTGATACGTCGGATTGAGTCCTGATGGATGGCGTGCTCGCCAGCCCATTCCTTTTGGGTGCGAGGGGACCTCTCAGGTCCACGAAGCAACCACTCCAGTAATAACTTCCAGTTCTCGGGCATGACTCGCTGATGAGAGTCCTCATCCCAAGCCCATCCTCGTCCTCCACCGTTCTGTGGCATGTATGCGCTCCTCTGTTGTGTGTCAATACCATAGGGTAGATGTCCCAAACAGGCACCTGTAACTGATATTACAGTACTGTTACAGAACAGCCCACACAGGTTCAAAAGCGGGACACAAAACCTCTATACTGAGTAATTACTCAGTACCAATCTCCTCACCCCCCAGGGGAGGAGATTGATACTCAGTACCAATACCAAGCACTTTGGCGCATACAGGCGACAAAGGAGCCAAGTTCCAAAAACCAAACGCACTGTAAATGGATATCTATACATATGCATGTGCGCGGGGGCCACCCCCCGAAGGGGGGTGGGGTCGGGTCACCGAACTGTGTTCGGTGGTCGGCTGCTGCACTTAGTACTCTGTACTAAGTAATTCTCAGTACTTTGTACTGAGTTTCGCCCAGGATTTACTCCGTAAATTGAGGAAGCTGTCGGCAAATGGCGGACCGCTGGACCTACGGTCCAACCCTTCGGTTTGTTGGTGGTTGGTGCTGTTGGGGTTCTGAAAGTAGCTTGGTTCTCTTTGAAAGAGGTTTCTCTCCCCCCTCTTTTGGAGGGGAGAGAAACCCCCAAACCGAAATTTGGAGGCAAGATGTCGGAGAAGTTCTGGTATTTCGTTGAAGGGATTCATCATCGTTTCGTCTGTCGGAATGATGTTTATGTTCCTCATTGTGATGAGGAAAGTTGTGATTATGGTTTCTGGGTTGATCCTGAGGAGAATCCTTGGAGGTTCATTTAGAAGAGCTTGAATCACTAGAAAGAGTTTGTTTCCCCCTCTTGTTTGAGGGGAAACAAACCCCAAATTGAAATTCGACTGGGAGGTCGATTGGATGATGAAATCATTTGAGTTTGAAGCTGTTTATGTTGAGTCTGAAAGGGATCTTGTCTTGAATCCTCAAGATATTTTGGTTCCTGAGTTTAAAGTCAGAATGACTTTGACTGAGGATCAGATCGAAGATCTGTTGTTGAAGTTGCTGCCGAAGTTGGAACCTAAGTCGGCAAGTCTTTATTGAAATGGTTTGAGGTTGTTCTCTCCTCCTCTCTTTTGAGAGGAGAGAACAACTCTCAACAAATCGGCTGGAGGTCGAGATGCTAACCAGGAAACACTTTGAAAGAACTGCTGTAATTATTAAAGAGGCAGTTGACGCTTTGGATTTGGATTGTGATGGCGAGGATTATCTGATTAAAGAATTCAATATATTCTTTATGAATGAGAATCCTAACTTTGATCCTGATCGCTTTACTGCTGCGATTAAGACATTTGGTCTTAGTTGACGCTTACAGCGTTGGTTGACCTTTCTTTCCAAGCCTTAGGGCTTGGAGGGTTAGGCCAGCTAATAGGCTGGTTCTCTCGTCTTATTTACTTCGTAACGTAGTGAAGAAGTAAATAAGACAGAGAAACATGGCAACTTGGAGGTTGTTGAAATGGAAGAAATTACTACGTCGAATGGCTACGCCATTATCGACAAGGTTGAAATTGCTCACGACCCTGGATTCTTTAGAATCCTTGTGCAACGACCTGAAGGTCGTTGCCCGTTCCCTGAAGCACCGTTTGTGGTGGCTATCAAGGACTTTAATCGACCTGAGGTCGATGGATGGGCCTATGCCGTATCTTATGACTTGACGCTTGAAAGGGCTGTTGAGTTGCTCGGCAAGTGAGAAGTTGGGTGTTTCTCTCCCCCCTCTTTTGGAGGGGAGAGAAACTCCCTAACAGTTTGGAGGAACTGTGCATTTATTAATTAAAGAAGATGTCAATGGCGATGCCGTTGAGGGTTGGGAAGTTTGTTCTGACTCATGCCACCGTTGGCTTGCAGGTTTTCTTGATCTGCCGTACAAGGGCTGGTATGGGTGCCATGAGGCTGAGTTTGACACTTCGTGTCATTCTTGTGGTGATGAAATCGTTGGGGTCTGTGGACCCTATGTGGACTGATGGAGGTCAGTTATGAATGAAAATGATATGTCCGATCTCTTAGAAGAGATCCGTACATTTAGAAGGTTTATGCCTGGTACGCAGAATTTGTCATTTCGGATTACTTCTGCGTGTTTTGAAATGGTTCTTGACCCAAGGGTTTTGGCTGATGCTTTGGCATCAATTAATCGAACCATCGAAGATGGCATAGAGAAATACCAGCTTATCTATGACAACCAGCACGCTAGGCGTCATGGTTTAGATGTTGGGCAGGTGACTGCTGAACGACATGCTGCTGAGTGATTGAGTCGGGGCCGCCACCTATGGTGGTGGTCCTGCCCCAATTCCTTGGAATTGGAAACAAATAATTTACGCATACAACATGGAGGTTGTGATGAGTACATGGATAGAGGGTGCGGCGCTGTACGCCGTGGGTGGTGACATCGTTGGTATGGGTGCCACTGTTGAGGCTAGGTTCCGTCCTTTGGACGGTGCTGATGTGTCTTTGGTTCGAGCATTCTTGGATGCGCAAACCGCTGAAGCGGTTTACGCTTTGGCTGGAGCTATCGTTCCAAATGTCAACGAGGGAGCGAACATTTCCCATAAGCGTTATGAGTATGGGAACCAGCTAATAGAAGCTGGTGTGTTTACGTCTAAGTATGATGTCCGTTCGACTTGGATTCTGACGGAGCAAGTGTAAGTAGATGTTGGGTGTGTTCAACCCCCTCTTCGTTGAGGGGTTGAACACTCCCACAACCAAACGGATGGAGGTCCGATGTTTGAGGTACACACTTCGTGGCGACCTATAAGGGTTGAGAGTTATGCCACGGCTATAGAAATTGCTAATCAGTTTTTTACTGATTACGGTATACTGGTCGCTGTCGTAGAAAACGACAGTTGGAATGTCGCTGTTGAACCTGTGACTTTGGTACGGATGGAGGTCCGAAATGACAAATGAAGATTACAACGGTTGGGTCAACCGTGAATCGTGGTGTTTTAATTTGCATCTGCGTAATGATGAAGGCCTGTATAACATGGCTCTTGATGCTGCCCAGGTTGGCATGGATAAGGCCCAACACATGCAATGTGAGTTCCCTGAACTTACGGTTAAGCCTGACCTGTTCGTTGGTGAGGCCATTATGAAGATGATGACTGAAATCTATAATGACGCTATAGATGTGCTCCTCAGTGGGCAGTCGGGTGGCGCTGTAGCTGACACGCTGCGGATGTTCGTCGAAATTGGGTCATGCTGGCGTGTCGATCTCGGTGAGATCGGTTCGGCCTGGATCGAGGACCTAGAGGAGGTGGGTGCGTGAGTTTGCCACCTGTGCCTACATATCCAGGGTTTTTGCTGGTGTTGTGTGTGGTCATGTTTGTGTGTGGCTGTTATGACCTGAGTCGGGCCTATTGGGCACGGGAACGTGCCCGTGGCTCGGAGTACTGGCAGGCTTTATTGGATTCGGAGTTTCGGAAACGAGGCTGAAGGTGTTGGGTGTTTCTCTCCCCCTCTAGTTTGAGGGGAGAGAAACCCCCACAACAAGAGAATGTAGCTAATAGAGCGTGGCACCGTGCTGGAGCCAAGGGGTGCAAGTCCCCGCATTCCACGATGCTGAGTGAGTGTCCCACCCACTTGGTATAATAAAAACAATTAACAAATACACATGGAGGTGTGTTTATGACATGGGAAACAGTAATTGACCACTCTGTTGGTCACGACTTCCTGACCGCCGAGGTTAGCGAGTATGGACGCAACGTCGTTGACGTAGCGTCTGAGGTGAGTGCCAACTTCGGTTGCCACATTTCACCGAAAGGGTATTTGGACCCGATAACAAACCAGTTTGTTGTCCCCAAGTATGAGACAGGTAACAAGCGTGGCAAACCACGTGGCCTGTATGTGTTGCGTAATGACACGATGGAACCCCTCGGGGATCACTCGGGTCGGTACCCACATCGTGATGGCTATAAGCATGTGTTCGAGACAATCGAAACGTTGTTTCCGAATTCTTGCACCGACATCACTGTGTTCGGTAAAGGTGAACGCCTTGCGATTACACAACAGATCAGTGACCGTATCGAAATTGTGGACGGTGATTGGATTGACCCGATTGTAATTACAATCATGTCACTCAATGGTGTGTGGCCTACAGGTATGTTTGCGTTTGACTATCGCATTAGCTGTGCAAATATTCTTAACCTTGCGGATGCTTTCATTAAGGTGAAAGCAACTAAGAATCACGACGACATGTTGACCTTTAGGTCTGCTGTGTTGGAGGCTTCACGGGTTGAGAGTGAGCAGGTTGCGACGTTTGCTCGGAAGCTGTCACAGTCAACACTTAGTGACAGTGCGTTCTATCGGATGCTTAACCGTGTGCTGCCAATAGCTCCAGAGTCTGCGGCAACTAAAACGAAGAACGTTGTAGATGCGAAACGTGCTGCGATTCTGAACGCTTGGTCACAAGAAACTAATGGTGACTGGGGTAATGGATGGCTCGCTTACAATGCATTTCAGGGTGCGGAACAGCACCGAATTAACCAAGGATTTAAGGACACGACTGCTGCGAAGCAGAAAGGTCTTATCAAATCCTTGGACGGTAAGACACCTATAGCTGACGCTGCGGAGGAGTATCTCCGTGAGCAGTTGTTGGTGGGTGCCTAAGGTAAGATAATCGAGGGGGGCCAGGTGATACCTAACGGTATACCTCCCTCCTCGGTTCCCCCCCTCCAGGGGTGCGTCTGGGTTATCAACGCACTTCCTCGGTGTATCACACCCCTCACAAAGTGAGGGTGTGATGCACCTGAGATAAACAAATCCACAAACCATAGGAGGTTACAAATGTGGGTATTCAATGAGGACGGTTTCTTTTCGACCGTCGTAGATAGAGATGATCCAACGGTGTTGGCTGTGCGTAGTCGTGACGAAATGTCGATAGCTCGCTTTTGTCGGCATGTGGGCATAGATCCCCATGTGGAAGCTGTGTTTACACCTGAACGGGATTACCAGGTTCGGGTTCGTGTTCCGAAGGCCGTTTGGGTTGGGTACATGGCAAGCAAAGCTGACGGACTGGATTATGTGGACTACAAGTCACACATGACCGAACGTATGCACGCTGGTGGCTTTCAGTTCAAGCAACTCAAAACGCTAAGTGCGATTTGGGCCATCATGGTGGACCACTGGGAAGTCCGAAGCATGGACGATCGGTAATGAATATTTGGTTGGCTATTTGGGCCATCCTTGACTTTGCGTCGGTGAGTGATGAGCCACCGAACGCAGAGATCCCCGCAGTTGTATGCGAATACTTCGCAGATGACTGTGTTAGGGCGCTGGGGATTGCGTGGTGCGAGTCACTACACAATCCCCGTGCCTATAACGGGGAGGATCATGGCTTATTTCAAATTAACAAACATTATTGGGGGGACGTATTTGCTGACAGATGGCCGATGAGGTTCGAGGTCGAGCAGTCAACAAGGTTTGCTCACCACATTTTTTCACACTCACGGGGCCAATGGTCCTTGTGGACTTGCGGGAGGATCAAGTAAATGGGAACGAAAAAAGAGGTTAAAGACAAAAAAGTTTGTAGTGACTGTGGTGACCGTTTAGTCACAGGCAAAGGTGCTCGTGGTCTATGTGCCAGTTGCTATGGCCGACACTACGCTCGGGGAACACTAAGCGACATACGACCTGCTAAAAGACGTTTGAAAGTAACAGCTACTTGTGTGTCTGTTATTGCTGCACACTGCAAAAAAAGAAATGGTGTGTGGGAACTTTTCTATTACCACGACACAGGTGTTCCTCCTACAGAAAATTACAAATGTGGGGGTTGCGAAAAAGCAGAGTTGTTTCGCATTCGTGGGGAAGAACGAGCACGTCTAAAGAAAAAACAAATATTAGAAAAGAGACGTTGGCAAGCGTCTACGTTGGGTGACCTTTGGGGTTTACCGTGGATTGAGAAAGTTCCTTATTGGATTAACCCTGATTTCATTCCTGCGATGCCTAGGAATGGGGGTAAAGGGTTTGGGGGTGCTGTTGGGAAAACCCTAGGTAAACCATTCGTTGTGCGAGATGGAGATTGTTTGCTGTGGCAATCGACCATTGACAGCAAAGGGTATGCGAAAGCAGGTGGCGGTGGTCAGCCGTCGAAAAGAGTGCATCGTTTGGTTGTGGCTTGGGCACAAAACGATGGGGTGGCTTTACCTAGGGACCAGTGCGTTCACCACATTTGTGGGAATAGGAATTGCGTGAATCCTGACCATTTACAAATAGTGAGTTATCAAGAAAATAGTAGTGAAGCTCAAAGAGCCAAAATGCTACGAGAAGAAATTGCTGAACTTAAAGCTGAGATACGGCGACTGAAACGGAAAGCCGCATGACCGAATTCAAACCCTACGCAGACAAGCGAGGGTACACCGACACCTCTTGGCCTGACCGCATCAAGCGTTACAGGGACCAAGGGTGTTGGGCCATCATGCCTGACGGTACCGTTTGCGTCAGAAGTAGAAAGACAAGCAAAGAGTGGGATGGGCCAGGGTCCGTGGACGGGCGCATAGCGCTGTGTGCTGGGCACGCTACACGATTCATTAAATACGGTAACCCTCGTACAGATATTTTTTTGAACCTACAACTAGGGATGACGTTTGAGCAGCGTGTAGAGCATTACATGAATCCCGCAAATAAGTACGTCACTATCCAAAATCTTGGTTACTACACGCCGTGTATCATTTGGGAACGAAGCCGTATCCAAAGAGGATACGGCATCGTGAGTAGCAGAGTAGTCAATGAAGCCTGTGGTAAAGCTGAGAACTATCGCAGCAACATGCTGGTACATCGGATGATGTGGATTTACCACAACGGTTTAATTGAGGATGGAGAAGAAGTTGACCATCTTTGTCATAAGAAACCGTGTTGCAACATAAACCATTTAGAACTTAAAAGTAGATCGGTTCACCGAGCAGACACTCGGATGCACTCAGTCATAATATTTGAAAAAAATTTAAGAATCGCTGAACTGGAGAAAGAACTTGCCGAAATTAAATTACGGACAAGCACGAACGCCAAGAAAAAGACGGCATAACTGCAAAGGTGAACCCTCCCGCAACCATTACAGCAACGGTTGTAGATGTGAGGGATGCCAGAATGCTTGGTCTAAATACAAGAAAGAACGTAAACCCCGTGGCGGGGTGCGTCGAGACAATCCCCTAATCGAGCACGATGCTTTCACTAGGGAACAGATTTTGAAGGCACGAGAAACCAGTTGAGACACCGAACGTCTGTAGCGTTGGTTGCGCGCGAGACAGGTGTTCGCTATACTCAGTAATTACTCAGTGCCCCCCAATCATGGAAGGTGATTGGGGGATACTCAGTACCAACTCAGTGTCACACCCTCCTGAGAAACTAGATGTATGAAGAAATATCCACTACACAGAGACAGCGACGGACGATGGGTCCACGATTGGGTTCGCCAATCGTCCATCAAGACCGCCGATATGTGCTTAGAAAGATTCCGAAACACTATCTTTGGACTTGTAAGCGAAGAAACAAAAGACGCCGCCACACTGGGTACTGCCTGTCACGCAGTCGCAGAGGACGCTCTCAACACCCGCATAGGGGGAGGAGAGATGACTGAGCAAGACATGGTTGACGCATTTGAGATGCACTGGGAGGAGCTACTCCCCACCATAGAGGTGTGGAACAGTTATTCAGGTGAGAGCGCTTACGCAGCGGGGCTACGCAAGATCGAGTCGTGGCGCACCGAAGTTCTGCCTGGCCTAAAGCCAGTAGCAGTCGAAGAATATTTCAATTTACCTTTCCATGAAGATGACAGCAGGGTCGTCAACTTCTCAGGGACGATTGACCTAGTAGAAGAGGACAGGCTGTGGGACTGGAAGTTCCCTGGCCGTGACTACAGCAGGGAGAAATGGCAGTACGAAAGATGGGATGTTCAGTCAATGGCCTACTGCTGGGCAAAAGACATTTCTAATTTCTCTTATGCGATCATGCACCCTAAAGGGGTTGGTCGCATGGATATAGTTCGAGACAAAAACCATAGTGAATGGTTACGTCAAAAGGTCTTGGGGTTATGCCGCATCGTGGAACAGCAGGTGGGAACGTACCCGCTTGGTGACGATGGTTGGTGGTGCTCCGAGAAATGGTGCCCAGCGTGGGCACGGTGCAAAGGCGCAACAATAGGAGGCGCAAACTGATATGGCATGGAAACCAATGGAACCGCATGAGCGGGAGAGTATAGAAGCCCAAGTGATCCTGAAAGGTGCTGTCGAGTTGACAGCAGCGCAGGTAACAATGAACACCACAGATCCTAACGAGGATATTTTGACGACGTTGACGGATAATGCCGCAGCGCTGACGAACATCCTTACGGATGTCAAAACCCAATTAGGATCACTTGCTCCAGTAGCAGCAGCGGTACAGCTAGAAGCTCAAGCTGTAGCGAAAGTGAATCAGGCATTCACAGGGGGGGATCGTAAGCAGAGCTTGTACCTAGATGATGATGACTACGACGGAGTGCACAAAATATTTATGGCTGAGAAGAATGCTGGTGTTGTGTATGCGTCCAAAGATTCTGCGTTTATGGATAACCAGGCAATCCGTAAGCTCTTTCAAACAGGGGTTCGTCAGTTTCCTGGCGACTATTGGGCAGATTCGATGCGAGGTAAAGACATTCCGCAAACCAAAACAGGAAAATGTGGACTAGGTGACTTCAAACTAAAGAAAGGATTGTCTGTCGGTGAAGATGGGCAAGCCTTTGTTGGTCAAGGCGACGGTAACCATCCTCTTGCAAGTAAGAGTGGTTACTTCGCTGGACTACAGAAGAACACCCCGTGGTCGTGGCCTGAGCGTCCTGAGCCAGTGGACCCGCAGGGTTGGCTAGCTGGGATTAGTGGCTGAAGAAATCAGTTTGGAGGAAGCAAGGAAACTTGTGGCGGGGGCGACTTCTGCGGTCGCACCCGCTCCTCCCGAAACTGAACCACCTGTGGTTGAGGGGGTTTCCCCCGAAGATCTACGCAGATTATTTACTTCTAAAGGCGAACAAGTTCGTCGTATGCGGCATGACCTACGTGCTGGTAATGAATGGAGTTTCGGGGTCAGGTCTTTTGATGAGGCCACACTTGGCGGGGCCAGACCAGGGCAGTTAGTGACCTTGATAGGTAGATCGCATACAGGAAAAACGTTGCTGGCGATGAACATGGTTGCCAAGAACAGAAACCATCGCACCCTGTGGGTCAGCCCCGATGAAACGGAAACAATGTTTTGGGGACGGTACTCGTCTATTCGTTTGGAGTATGACCAGAAAGAATGGATCACTCGGCTGATCCGCGAAGATCCCAAGGCATGGGAACGGGTCGAACAAATCATGCAAGACGAAACCAATTTGCATTTCGAGTCCACAGGTATGAGCGTGGACGACTTAGACAAAGCGTTACGCATTGCGTCCACCACTCTGTGGGGAGGTAAACGGCCAGAAGTTTTGGTTTACGATTTCCTTGAACTGATTAGAGGAGGAGAATCGGGGGACGCAGCCAGCGTCCAAGCCAAGATTGAATCATTCAAACAACTGGTATCGGACTGGCGATTGGTGGGTGTCATCATCCACCAATCAGGTAGAGGCACGGGGAACCGTGGCAAGGCTGGTGGTTTGGAGGCGGGCAGGTACGCATCCACAAGTGAAAGCCATTTCTTAATTGAAACGTGGCGTCGTTGGGATGACACGAACTTGGATGAGGAAACTCGGGCCTATTATGAGGACGAAGTTTCCGCTGGCCTGTGGAAAAACAAGGCAGGGGATGGGGAAAAAGCTGAGGTAAACCTCACCATAGACAGCAGTGGACGTATCCTAGAACCAGGAATCGCTTGGGAACAAGGGACATTCGATGGATAGCGACGCCGCAAAAGTCTTTGGGAACGTGTTCGAGGGGTTCCCGTATGCGCACGGCACCGACTCTGGTGGGTGCCGATGGGTACCCGTATCCACAGAATCCCTTGAGAGGCACCTAGA
>Ga0255047_10000578_pt1 | contig 29947 bp, 46 predicted proteins | sample JV7_2_1_MG_FD_183640 | JGI IMG/M metagenome (GOLD analysis project Ga0255047, IMG submission 183640) | Seawater microbial communities from Jervis Inlet, British Columbia, Canada - JV7_2_1 | ecosystem: Environmental > Aquatic > Marine > Inlet | place: Canada: British Columbia | collected 2016-10-06
GGATAGGATTGCTCTAGGTGCTGTAGAGACTTTGGTTCAAAGTTAATGACACTAGACGAATTATTTCCAAACGTAGCCGCGCAAGTTAAGGCGGCTCTAGCTTCAAACGCAGATCAATACGGTGAAGGGCTGACATACGGCAAGCATCAGCAGGAGTTAGATAAGGCGGTGGGTCATTTAATGCAATCACTCATTAATAATGATAATTCTGAGGATAATACAACGCACAGAATAAGTGCGATTATCCGACTCTTAAAGGTGGCTGAGTTAGATGCGATTACAAATATCGACTAAACGAGCTGAGAAAATAGCCCACCATTGGGACTCAGACTCTACACTATTTGAAAACATGCGATCTGCCGGATTAAAAGGCAACGACAGGCGCAGTATGCACCGATACCGCAGACAGGCCGAAGAGATTACCGGGCAAAAATTAGACCTCAATAGCCCACAAGCACACCAGCAGATAGACTGCCCCTCCACTCTTAATCTCACAGACGCAAGAAAGCATAAGACTTTCGTTGTCACATCACACACTAACGACTCGCCCATTGTCGCCGCATTTTGGGATTCTCTACAGCTTTTCTGTGAATCTAAAAGCGCACAGATCTTAGTCGTACCTCTTAGATACCAGAACAAGAGCGCCATGAACGCGGTCGCTGATTATCAGTGGGATGAGCGGATCTATCCTTATGCGGTTACAAAAGACTTTCACATACACAAACACCTTGTTATATCGGGCCATAAGCTAAACGCCACTACAGTTAATCCTTTAGCGGGTAAGCAAGCACTAAGCGGCATTAAGAGCGCGGTCTATGGGCATCCGCAAGTCGCATTGCAAAACGTAGGAACGCCTAAAGACGAATTGCCTAAGTCTATGATGACTACAGGCAGTTGCAATAAGCCAGTTTATTCATCAAGCGAGACAGGCGGGAAAGCGGCTTTTAATCATTCGGTTGCCGCGGTAATAGTTCACTTAGTCGGTAAAAGATATTTCTTTACACAATTAGGTTTTGATGGCGAGGGATTCCAGTTTCTAAACGAGTATTGGACACCTGATGGCGTAGAGAATCGCCATGCTGAGATTGTTCACGGTGACATACACGCCTGGTATGAGCGCAAAGACGTAACTAAATCAAAGCTAAGGATTATCGACAGGGTTAAGCCCACCACTCAGATTTTTCATGATTTACACGATCAGCACATAGGCTCACACCATGCCACTATTCGCGAAAGAGTAGAGCAAGCCTTGAAGGGTGAGGTGTCGATAGAAAAAGAAGTCAGGCTTTCTATTGATTACATAGAGCGCATCGGCAAGGGTACAAAAAATTTAATCGTAGGCTCTAACCACAACGACCATTTAGACCAATGGCATGGCTCGTATAAGGTAGAGCGCGACCCATACAACGCCAAGTTTCACGGCTGGCTTTCTAGCCAGATTTACGGCACTGACAGGAATTGTCTGCAGGCTTGTTTTGATCAATTTGGTTGTAAAGTCCATTACGAATTTATATCAAGAAATAAACGCCACAGCATCTCAGGCGTGGACACCTCACAGCACGGGGATAAAGGCGTGAACGGTGCGAGGGGAAGCGCACAAGGGTTCAGCATGACAATGTTAAAAACCATGATCGGACATGGACACTCTGATGGAATATTTAAGGGATGCTGGCAAGTAGGCACTAGCGCGGATGGCATGACCTACGCAAACGGTTACAGCACTTGGACGCTCACGGATGGGATAATATACCCTAACGGCAAACGCGCACTAATCCGGCATATTAACGGCAAGACTATTGCTGATTATCTGTAAGTTTATCCGCGTCCAAGTGTAAGCCAGGCTTAACCTTGCAAATCTCGCATGGCGCGGAAGGTTTACAACCCTAGACTATACTCACAATCCCACCTCAATTAGTTCACGTCTAGGCGAATACAACACGCCACATTCAACGATAAAGCCCTTAGCTATCCATTGGTATACTTGCGGCACTTTAACGCCTTGAGCCTTCGCAAATTCTACCTTTGAGCCGTTGTAGTTCGCTGTTATGTATTCGGCTAGGGTCATGATTAAACCAACTCTAGTGCTTCTTTTACAGCAATCATAGCTTTAACGTCTTGGTGTCCTTTATACTCAAATCTAGACGCTTCTTCTACACTCAAAAACTTACAAGCCTTCAAGTCTTGAGCTATTGAATCTTGAGCGCACTCTAAAGCTGATGGCGCAACGTCTACAGATTCAAACTCTGAACCGTTATGATCACCAAATTCAACAGCGACACCATCACGGACTAAAATCTCTTTTAGTTCGTGCGGCAAGTCATCACCATAGCAATTAATCGCAGTTTCTTCATTCCATGTCACATAGATCATGTTGTGTTCAGATTCGGCAATATTAATTATGTCTGACTCATTTCTGGCAATCCATGCGGTTGCGGGCATTTGGTGTGGCACTTCAAGTATAATTGTTGTCATTGTCTTAATCCTTTGTTGGTTGATGCGCCCCGAAGGGCGCGGTTGGTTTGCTATATTATTTGAAAGCTAACTAATCTTCCTTCTTTAACTAGAGAAGTTAATGCTTTTGTGTAATCGCTAATGTGAATGCTTACTTTTTCAACTTTTCCGCTTTTGTATGTAATTTTGATATTTAACATTGTCTTAATCCTGTGTTGGTTGTTTGCTTCGATGTAGTAATATTAAGCGAAACACTTAAACTATGCAAGCATTATTTTCAAATTTAGCGCAAATAATTACGCCTAGCCACCTTCAAGCCATTGATATACAACGGCTATCACTTGCCCGCTCTGAGCACCAGATACAAAAACTCTAACCCTTTGATTTTATTGAATATTTAATTAAATCAACGGTTTAGCACAATAATGATAGATAACACTTAGCCACATTTGGTAACATATAACCACATTAAACCAGAATGATTGCGCCAAAAGTGCGCCAAATTTACTATAAATTTATAAGACGCTTATAGTAAATTTATAATAGAGCTATGGCTACAATTCGCAAGGTCGGCAAGAAGTACAGGGCTGAGATTAGAAAGAACGGTGTTTCTAAGTCTCGAAACTTTAGCACCAAAGGCGAGGCTCAATATTGGGCTAAGAACACCGAAAAGATAATCACAGGCGAGATTGATTATTCCAGCCAAGTCACATTTGAGCAAGCGGCTAAACGATACCTTTCAGAGCAGTCACAGCGCAAGGGCGCAAGGTGGGAGTCTGTTCGCATCCACAAGCTGTTAAATTCAGGTTTAGGTCTTTACACGCTAGGTCAATTAAATCCGCAATTCTGGAAAGCCTGGATTAACGAGCAGACCATTTCACCATCAAGCGTTAGGCGTGAATTAGCATTAATTAGCGCGGTATTCCGTGAGTCTATCGAGTGGGGCTACATAGATCACAACCCTTTGCACGATGTTAAAAGCCCTAAATCAGCAAGGCCGCGAGATAGGATTATCACGGATACTGAGATTGATTTAATCAATAATCATTTAGCGAAGGGTAAAGGCTCAAGCCATCAGATTAGAATCGCGTTTAATCTGGCACTTTTAACCGGAATGCGGCGGGGCGAAATACTATCGCTTGATTGGTCGCAAATTGACCTAGAGCGCAGATACTTAACCCTGCTTGATACTAAGAACGGCGACAAGCGTGACGTACCGTTAAGCACAAGTGCTTTGGATGTGATTAAGGCGGTTGAGGGGCGGCAGGGGGCGTTATTTACCGTAAATGCTGACGTACTATCAAGTACGTTTAGGAAGGCGTGTAAATCGCTTGGAATTGTAGATTTAAGGTTTCACGACACCAGGCATAGGGCGGTTATGGATTTGAGTAAAAAGTTGTCAGTAATCGAATTAGCGAGGGTAATAGGTCACAGAGATTTAAAATCACTAATGATCTACTACCACCCTAGCGCGGAAGATTTAGCGCGGCTGCTGGATTAGGCGGAATCCAGAATTTACGCAAATAAGCCTCAAAGTGCGCTCGGTGAATGTATACCGTTCGACCAAATCGGTGACAGCCATACATCGACTTAATCTCAGGCAGATACTTGTTCTCAAACGTGCCTTTTGATATGGGTAATTGCTCGACCATTTGCTCGACAGTCAAGCACTCGTTTAGCGGTGGCGGTCTATTCACCCTGCACCTCTATCAATTCGTGGCGTTCTCCAAAAGTGTACGCGCCATTGTCTAGCCTAACCTCATACTCATAATCATCGCTAAAATTAGATTGAGGTGTTTCCATAATTGCACCTAAATCACCCTTAGCCCAAACCCTATCCCCCACCTTAAGCGGCTCTAGCTCTATTGGGATGGGGTGGTAGGATAGGATTTCAACCCATTCAAGATCAAAATTGATATTGCACGTCACATCAAAAAAATAAAGGGTGTCATCATTTAAATTGGTGTTGTAACCATTAGCGACAAACAAAAGGTTTCCATCTTCCTCATCAAACAGCTTTAACTCCACCCCATCACAATTAGGCTGGTCTAGTAGCTTGCGGATTTTCTCTATTTTCTCAGCGTTGTTCATATTTGCTCCTTATTGCTTTGGCTTGCTCTAATACAAACCCCAATGCAAAACTTGCGCCTTTATGCTGGTTATATTTTGCGCGAAACTTAGACATCTTCAACTTTTTTTCCTCGCCTAAATACCCGCTAATCTCACTCACAATCATCGCTACCACTTCGTCTAGCGCGGGGTTAGTGGGTTCGCTTTTTTGAATGGCTACATCTGAGAGTATTGACTCCACTTCGTTTAAATCTACCTTACTCACTGTCTTACTCCAGTCATACGTTTAGCGTTAATCGTTCGGGCTTAAGCGTACACCTAAGCCCCATCCAAAATTCATGCAAAATCAGAACGGAATGTCGTCATCAAAGCCTTCCGCCTGGGGATGACCTTGAGGGTTTGGTTGCCTTGCAGATGGGTCGTGGTTCTGCTTCTGGTTTTGCGTATTGCTTTGTCCATCGCTTGCGCTAGTCAGCACCACATCATTAACAAACAGCTTGTTATCAAAGTATGTCTTGCCGTTATACTCGCGCTTATCGGTTCGGTGTTCGCCGTATATGGTGACTTGCTTTCCTTTGGTTAGGTATTGACCCAGTGATTCGGCACGTTTACCCCATAAAGAACACTTGTAATATTCTGTGTGCTGCTTGTCTCCAAACCCTTGATTATTCGCCACATCAAAGCCGCATACAGCCTTGCCATCACTTGTGAAGCGTGTCTCAGCGTCTTTGGTTAGGTTGCCTGTTATTACTAATAAATTCATGCTGCTTTCTCCGTTCGTTTAAGTTGTTCTAGCTCTAGCATTAACATTTCAGCTTCATCGCAAAGCTCCATTAGAATCCACCTAGCGCGCTCTATTAGCTCGAAAGTGTCCGCCGTAATAGGGCTTTCTTCATTGATGTAACTAAGCTCTCTAGCTACTGCTCTTTCATTCAAATATCGGTCTTTCATAATCCCACCATCCTCTTGTAAATTGCTCTGGTTGCTTCAACATCACGAGCGCAATACTCCGCAATCTCGTCTATTTTTCCTGCGTTGTAATACTCGTAAACTTGGCTTCCATTCATGCCGGACTTAGGCGTTGGCACTCCAAACGCTAGACATAAGTTATCAAGGCTGTATTTGTCTCGACTACCACATGCAAACATCGTCATGGTGTCATCAATCGGCATATCCCAGGGCTTGCCGCCATGCCTAAACAATGGCTTCATTCCGTTAATCATCATTCGCTGAGATAGAAAAGGCGCATCAAATCCGAGTATGTTGTGACCGACTAACGTATTGGTGCAATACTCCTGGTCTTGAGTTTTAACCCTGCAAGCCACATTCCGAAACGCTTGCAAAATATCGGCTTCCGTTCCCGCTCGCATAACCTTTACTGGCTCGTCATCAATAGCAAAGCCAATCATTAAGACTTGACCAAATAACCCGCTTAAGCCTGTTTTATGTACCGCCTCTGGCTTATGTGCTTCGATGTACGCCTCGATCTTTTCAGGGTCTTTGTAGTTCCCTGGTGCGCTAAGTTTACTCACTACGCGCTCTATTATTTCGGGGCGCTCAGTCGGGATAGTTTCAATGTCTAGATAAATCATGCCGCTTTCTCCGATTCAAAACGCTTAGAAAATTCAACGCCTTTGGCTCTGATAGCGTCTGCTAGTTCAACCTCATTCCATCCATTGAAATACTTAACGGCCTCAGTCGTTAGAATCCTCAGCATTTCGATGTTTTGCGATTTATCCATCGCATGAACATTCAAATCAAACTGCTCTTTGTGTGGCTTTCTAGGTTCTGCAAATCGCACAGGATCAGGTTCTTGGTTCTTTTCAGCCGATGGAATATCCTCACCAGCATAGATGTAGCTACCTAATCCAAACATGCTTATGGCTTTAGCGAAACACCGCATTCTTGCGTTATTGATATGAAACGCATCGGGATTAGGTATCGCGTTATTAGTGTTGTTCATCACAGGCAACAACATTGTTCTGCTTATGCTGTGATCACCTTTTTTAAGCGTAACCTTTACGCCTACAGTCATGGTTTGATCTAGCTCATAAGTGGGCTTTAACCATTTATAATTAGATTCAGGGTAGTTATCCATTAGTGTCTGCCAAGCCCAAACCCAAGACAGGTACGTTAGGCGACCCTTCTTTTTGGTGTGTTCGTTCACATTGATTGCGCTCAATGTTTCCCATGATTCTTTTGCGAAACTGCTCATTGTCTAACCTCATTTGTTCGATAAGCTGTTTTAGTTCTTCGGATAGCTTCTTACACCTATCCCACTGGTCTTTGTCTGGATTCATACAGCGCCAAAGAGCATCAAAGCCAAGCCAAGCGCAAGTCCGGCTAATATGTCCGAGCCGTTTACCCTTAACCATCGATTGATGTAGAAAAGCTGAGACTCTAGGCTGTACTTAGTTCTGAGTTTCAGGCTCATTTGTTTTTTCTTAGTGAATGTCATCGTGTGTTACTCCAAGTAATGTTGCGGTTAATCGGTTCTGCCTTGCGTATCTATTAGCCCTAACTAAAGGTCTAACTGCCTCGCCATGCGCTGATTCGTTTGCTATCTTCAATGATCGAAAAACAGGCACTTTGTCGGCTAAATGATCGCTTTCGATGTACCAATTGCGACCCTCAAAGTTGCGGTAAAAGTCGTCTTGTAATTGTTCGTGGTTCATTTGATCGCCTCACAATCTTCCGTTAGCTTCTCTGCCCAAAAATCAAAACGCTCCGCAAAGTTTGCGCGGTAATTACCTGTCAGCCGTTCGATAATCATTGCCTTTAGATTCAGAGCCGCACTTTCTGGCGACTCACCTATCAGGCATACAATGTCGTCACGACTAGAGTCTGCTAATGATTCACCTATACGCTTTAGATTCTCGCGGTGGGCGTTGTATCTATCCTCTGCCGCATCGTTCTCAGCGATTAGCTCTAGAAACTCGTTTCCTTCTTTTATGCTGTTTTGTGCTCTATTCATAATCTCACCTGGTTGGTGTATTGCTTTGATGGGTGTATTTAAACACAATGTTTATCTAAAGTAAACAACAATATAAACAAATGTTTATTTATTTTCAGTGGGCATAAAAAAACCGCCCGAAGGCGGCTTGGTGAAGCGGGGCGGTTTAGCGTTGTACGGCGGTTACAATGCTGTGACGTTATTTCTATCTATTGGAGTAATGGCGCATCCGGTCAAAAGCGCAAGCGCCAGGGCGGTTATTGATTTATACATTGCTATCCTCTAAAGGTTTCCTGACCCACTACGATTAACAACTCGGCCTATTACCTTGAATGTCTCATTATCGGAATACTCGGAGTCGTACTTAAATCGAGGGTCTGATTGATTGTCTGATTGTGCAATAACTACATTGCCTTTTATGCTTAACCGCTTAACGATTACAACACCATCAACAACGAAGGCGTAGACGTTACCGTTCACTATCTGGTTCTGTTTGAGGTCTATTAGAACGTCATCACCATCAAATAACGTGGGGTGCATTGAATCACCATCAATGTCTAATACAACAAGATCGGTAGACTTGGCTTTGCTCTTTCTAATCCAGTCAGCTCTAAATGCTATCGGCTTGTCTGCCATGACTAAGCCGTTGTTGTCGCTGCCAAATCCTGCTGACGCGAGAACGTCTAATTTGCGAACCATTACAAAATCCCCCTCAGGTAAGTCTAACGGAACGTCATAGGCTAACACAGGGCGAAATTGAGACAAATGCCTGTTATCTCCATTTAATGTTTTTTTTTCTGTGACTAGATTTAGCTCGCCCCGCTCTAAAGCATCACGATCTAAACCCAAAACCTCTGCAAGTTTCGTAACCTCTTTTGCTGGTATTCCTCTAACCCTCCAATTATTTATGTTCTGTGGTGACGTTCCGATTTTATCGGCAAGCCAGTTATTTTTCTTCTTCAGTTGAGCCAATCGCTCCTGGACGATTTCAAATATTGTTTTCATAGCCTTATTTTATTTTGATACTGCTTCGATAGTAATAAACAAAACGAGTTTATTTGATAAACATTCGCTTGCATTAAATAAACAATACGTTTATGCTTCACGCATGAATGATGAAATTAAACAGATTGAGCTTCACGGCTCAACCCAAGTAGCCAAGAGAATGTCTGAGAGGACAGGCTCTAAATTCTACCCTCAGTTAATCCAACACTGGAAAAATCGCGGCGTTCCGTACAAATGGAAAGATGCTTTTTGCGCAGAGTTTGGAATAACAAAACAACCGAACCACAACTCCTAGTGATGTTTGCCCCCAATGCCTAAACGCGGCGGTGGCTTTTTTTACCGAGGATAAATTATGTACCAAGACATTAAAGCAATTAAAAGCGTAGCGGTCAGAACAGTAATAGACGAATACACAGCCGAAGCTATGAACGAGGTCGTAAGCCTTTGTCATACACAGGTGAGCGCATTTGTGCGTAGTGCTATCGAACATGAGATTGCTAATTTTCATGCAGCTAAGTCTATCGGGCGTGGTGACAAACAGCCAGACCTATTAAGCGTTCACAAAGTAGCGTGATTGGTCTTTTTTTTAACCAAAAAGTGTCTAACTTTTTACCAACTAGGGGAATATCAATGACTAATTTAAAGGCGGTGTATCACTGATGAATTTTTACCCTCACCACATTAGCGACTTTAACAACGCAACACGACATTTAACACGTGTTGAACGGAGCGTGTACAGAGATGCAATAGAACTGTACTACGACACCGAATCTGTACTAACAGACGACATTGATCGCTTGCAGAAAAAACTTTTATGCCGTTCTGATGAAGAAAAACAGGCACTAATTGACGTTTTAGACGAGTTTTTTGACTTGCATGGTGATGGTTATTTTCACGAGCGATGCGACCATGAACTATCCAAATACCGCGCAAACATTAACGCGAAGGCGAAAGCCGGCATTGCAAGTGCTAAGGCTCGCAAACATAAAGCAGCAGAGCGCAAACAGAATTCAACACGTGTTAAATCTAGTTTAACAGCCGTACATAACCAAGAACCAATAACCAATAACCAAGAAGAGAGAGGGCAAAAGCGAAAAAGCCGCTTTATGCCACCCTCGCTAGATGACGTGAATGCTTATTGTCTTGAGCGTAGTAACAAAATAGACGCAGAGACTTTTCTCAATTTCTATAAGTCTAGCGACTGGATGCGCGGCAATACAAAAATAAAAGACTGGAAGTCTTTGGTTAGAACGTGGGAAAGCCGAGACAGAAAAAACCAAGACATTAGTAAACTCAGCGATGACCAGCTCATAACTCAGGCTGAGAAGCTAGGCATACACACTCAAGGCATGTATCGCAATAACTTGATTTCAGCGATTGAGGCGAAGCAATGATTGAGAACCAACCACCTCAAAGCGAAGATGCAGAACAGTCCGTGTTAGGCGCGATGTTGATCGAGTCGCGTTGCATTGATGACGTTGCCGATATTTTGCTACAGGCTGATTTCTACCGAAAAGAACACCGAGAGATTTACAAGACAATTATTGACTTGAGCGCGGAGGGTTCAGCCGTTGATGTGGTGACAGTTTCGGATGTTATCGGTGATTTGGCTTATCTCAGTTCGTTAGCTAAGAACACACCTTCGACCCATAACGCGAAGTCATACGCCAGGATAGTACGCAAAAACGCAAAGCTCAGATCAATCATTGAGATATGCGGCGATGCGATAAGTGAGGCGTTTGGTGATAACTCACCGGACTACGTTGCCAATAATCTTGGCAACAAGCTAGACGCGATCGAATCAGTGAATGACAACACAGCGCAAGGAATGAAGGAAATAGCGCGGTTGGCTGTGAATGAGTTAGAGGCTAGACACCAAGCGAAAACAGACTTAATCGGATTCTCTACAGGTTTGGCGGATGTTGATAGAGCCACAGGCGGACTAACAGGTGGTTCTCTGGTTGTTATCGGTGGTCGGCCCGCAATGGGTAAGACTTGCTTTGCGCTAAATATCGTAGACCGAAAACTGGCTGATGGTGGTGTCGGGATCATGTTCAGTATGGAAATGGGCAAGACAGAGGTATTTAACCGACAGTGGGCGGCTAAGTCTGGAATCAGTCTCAAGAAAATACGCCAGCCCAAAACTCTAGCAGATGACGAATGGCATAGATTAACGCCAGCTAGTTCGATTCTAGCCGATTACAAGCTATTGATTGATGACCAAAGCGGCTTACACCTTAACCAGATTAGATCAAGGGCTAGAGCCTACAAGCGCAAACAAGGCGGATTGGATTTCATAATTGTTGATTACCTAACGCTAATGAATTTAGGCGAAGGCGACAACCGAGTAAATCAGATAGGCGAAGTCACGAAGGGGCTTAAAAACCTGGCGCGGGATTTAGATATTACCGTGATTCTACTTTCACAGCTCAATCGAAGTTTAGAGAGCAGACCAAATAAACGGCCAGTTATGTCAGACCTTCGAGATTCAGGCTCAATCGAGCAAGACGCTGACGTAATCGCATTTTTATACAGGGATGAAGAATATAAGCCAGACACCGAGCAGAAGGGTATTGCAGAGGTGAATTTTGCCAAACAACGCAATGCGGCTACGGCTGTAGTTCGTTTGGTTTTCAAGGGTGAGCTACAAAGATTTAGTGATATGGCTTATCCACAATTTAACGGAGGTCAGTAATGTTAGTAACAACGAGACAAGCTAGAAACACACTAAGAGCCAAAGGCTTTAATCCAAAGCTGGTTAATTGTTTGAACGGTGAGCTTTTAGAGGTGAACCTAAGCAATTTTGTCCTTTTGTATGACCCAATGAATAAGCGGTGGCGCAAGCGTAACGAGCCTTCACTTTGGGTTAAGTGCAAGACAGTTCCAGGCTTTCTTAATCAAGCGAAGAAGTTTTTGGTTAAAAAGAAAAAGGTGAGAGCTAAGAGAATTATTAAGCCAACAGAAAGCCAACAGGCATACATGGACAGCCTTTGCAGTCAATTAAACATTGATTACGTTAATTGTAATACAAAGTCTGAGGCCATAGCTGTAATTGACGAGCTTGTTAAGCGTAAGAAAAACAAAGCAGAGATTAGATCAATCGACTCAAACCCAAATGCTCCAAGAAAGTATAAGGGGCTTTCTATTCAGTTCAACAGGTATGAATTTGATCGTCTTGGGGAGGCTGTAGCGGCTTCTGGGATGGGTGTTAATGAGTTTGTTAGGGATGCGTTATTTGAGGCTGAGTTGAAGATGCAGACTAAGCTAGAAAACAGCAACCCTTACGACCCTAATGAACCTAGAACGCAGCTAGTTGACGGCAAGACCAGTTCGTTTAAAACAATCGGATTACAGTTCAACCGTTACGAATGGTGGGAGCTAGAGCAAGCCGTAAAGAAGTCTAAACGCACGACTAACTCAATAATAAGAGAGGGTTTAATTAAGGAAGTCGAGGCGGTTAGTGTTGATGATTTACGCCAGCGAGAAAAGGCGCGGGGGGGCAAATAATGTTCACATACACACAAAGTTCAAAATTATTGAACACGCCAAACCTTGAAGATGTAGTCCAAATGTTCTTAACCGGAGAGCCTGATTTCAGAAACAGCGATGGCACTAAGCGCATGGAGAAGGCAGGAAAGCAAACAATTAAGATTCCGGCAGGAGTAATCGAGCGCATAGCTATCGGCTACAAGCGAGCAAACGGATACGGCAAGGCATACGCTCAAGAGCAAGCCGACAAGCTAACGGCGCAAGGCACGAAGATTTCGCAGGGTACTTTGCTTAAACGGATTCACGACTTTAATAAGGGCAAGACTTACAGGGGTTTCTTATGATCGGATTAATTATTTTATGGATAGTCTGCGTTTTATTCGTCATCTATCAAGTGGCGGCTGGATTTGGCTGTAAGTGGGTCGATCAAGTGGAATTTAGAATTAAGCAGATATTCGGAGGCTGGAAATGATTGGAATAGGACTATTTTGCGTATGGCTTGCGGCTATTTACTTCGCGTCAGAGGTAGGAGCGTTTGACTTATGAAACATCACAGAGCTAAAGCGCCGTTTGAATCCGTACTTAATGCGCGGCGGTGGTACGACAATTCATGCTTAGGTTATACGGAATTAACAAGGCTAATTAACGAATTGAGCGAGCCTAAGCTAATCAACCAGGATTGGGATAAGCCTCGGCCAGAGATTGTTAAGCGTTCGACTATGGTCGGATGGATAAACGAGTTGAGGGGTTACGCATGAACCGCGAAGAAACGATTACATCCAAGATGATGGAATATGCCGACCTAGTTTGCAGGCTGAGTAACGAGATTGATGAGTTATTAGGGGTAGAAGATGAATAATCAGCAAATAAGGCTAAGTGAGCTTACAGGCCAGCTAAACGAAATTATGGCGGCTGAGACTCACCAGACAGAGACAGCAAACCAAGAGCGCGAAAGGTTGACAGCTAGAAAGGCTGAGGTTCAGAGAGAAATTAACGCTCTAGAGAAACAGCGACAAGAGCATCATAAGGCAAAACAACAAGCGTTGCTGGATAGGCTCGAATGTCCGAACGGAGGCTGTCCAGATGATTGATTTAACTTTTATCATAATTTTGGGCATGGCTGGGGCAATGGCTTTGCATGTTGCGTTTAGCTTTCTTCGTCATAACGCAGACTTAACCGGACTAATCGGTTCGGGGTTTGGGCTGATATGCGCCGCAAGTACGATTTATTGCGCGTGGTTGATTTATGGGGGTGGGATGTGAGTCAAATTCACGAGATAGCCAGCGAGGCTTTAACCTACCTAGCTCAGACAGACGAAGATTGCGCTAAGGCTAAGGCGCACATGAAAGGCTTGGAGTACAAGATTAAACGAGTTTTAGCACAGCAGACTTTACAGGCTACAGCTAAGACAGCAGGGGAGCGTAAATGCGTGGCAGAAGCAAGCGAGGCATATCAAGCGATTACTGAGGGTTATGAATCGGCTGTGTTGGACTATGAATTATTAGCGACTAAACGAGCAACACAATTAGCGCGATTTGAATGGGCGAGAAGCATGAACGCGAACAAGCGGCAGGGCGGGGGTAATCTGTGAAGCGTGACGCACTAGACGCAGCATTCAGCGAGGCAGTAAGAGAGCGCGATAACTGGACTTGTCAGAATTGCGGGATTATCGACACTAACGCTCAAATGGGCGGTAGACCATCGGTTATGGATTGCTCACACATCATAAGCCGTAAGTACGTTAGCACTAGGACATATCCAGACAACGCTTTATGTATTTGCAGGGGGTGTCACAGAAAGCTAGGCGATAACCCACCGGCACACGCAAAACTCGCTAAAAGCGTATTGGGTGAGACTCGTTATCAATGGCTAACGGAACGACACGCAAACAACATGATTAAGTACACAAAGGCAGATAAGCGCGAAATGTCGAAACATTATCGAGATGAGGTTAAGCGAATGCGAAAGGAACGATCTAATGGTTTTGATGGTTTTATTGACTTAGTGGCGTGGGATTGATTATGGGTAAGACAATCAAGGCAGAGATACAGCCTGATGTCATTGTTAAGGGTCGGGCAAGGTTTGATTTAGCAGACGCATCGCTAAAACAATGGGCGAGGGATTATCAAGACTGCAAAAAGGATATAGAACGCTTAACAGGTGCGCCATACTCACCGCCATCTAAAAGGTCTGGCTTCGTATCAAGTGATGAAGCGAACAATTATCGTAGCCAGATTATTAACGGCATGAGTCCATATAATCGGATGTTCTTACAATGCCACTACCTTGAGCGGGATGGGTACATAGGCAGGCTGTATGAAAGCATAAGACAGGGCATTAACGAGGGCAGGGGTGACTATTCAATGCGCGTTAAAGGTCTTTACTTCGAGAGACTAGGCACAACAAGAGCAACGTATTACCGCGATTTAAAGGATGCTCAAGATGAATTTATTGCCAGAGGTGGAATTTAATTGAAAAAACTTGCAAAGAATACTTGATTGTGTCTTGCGACTACTGTATGCTTATACAGGTAAGGGTTGAGTAATGCGCCCAAAGAAACAATAAGCCTCACTCATTAATTTGGGTGGGGCTTTTTTTATTCCATATCGGGATACAGAATAAACCCGCCACAACATCACTCAATAGGGGCTGGAAAAGCTACCACTTTACGATATTGGGCGGGTAATTTACACAGGGCTTATAATTGATTGTAAAAAATGCCGACGTAGACAGCTTAATACCTTACGTTAATAACGCAAAAGTACACAGCGATAAGCAAGTCGGAATGATTGCCGCATCAATTAAGGAGTTTGGCTTTAATAACCCCATACTGGTTGATGGAGAAAGGGGCGTTATGGCGGGTCATGGTCGGTTGCTGGCTGCAAAAAAGCTAGGGATGGCCGAAGTACCCACTATTGAGTTGTCTCACCTTACAACCGCACAGAGAAAGGCATACATCCTGGCAGACAATAGGCTTGGAGAAGTCCATACTGAGTGGGATATGGAGCTAGTCAATAACGAGCTTCAGTTCTTAAACGAGTTAGATTTTGATGTTGAATTAACGGGCTTCGAATTGCCTGAAGTCATCGAGGACGGATTAACTGACGAGGACGCAGTACCAGACTTGCCAGAGACACCAATAACAAAGCCTGGTGACGTCTGGATATTGGGTAATCATAGATTGATGTGCGGCGACTCTACCAGCATTGCCGATGTTGATAAGTTGATGGATGGCGTTTACCCTGATTTAATACATACAGATCCTCCGTATGGAATGAGCGCCGTTTCAAAGTCAGGCGTTCTGTCTGCGAATTATGGCTCTGACATAATGGGTGATGATAGCGCTGATGTGGCTAAGGATGCTTTCGGGCTGATTTATGGTCTCTTTCCCAAATCTAAGCATATTTGGTGGGGGGCAAACTATTACTGTAGCGTTCTTCCAGACAGCGAGTGTTGGTTGGTTTGGGATAAAAACAACGGCCAGAGCGATCAAACTGACTGCGAGCTGGCTTGGGCTAATTTTAGAAGCGTTGTTAGGCAATTCACGCAGGCCAGTGAAAAAATAAACAGAGTACATCCTACTCAGAAGCCTGTTGGCTTAATGGAGTGGATTATTAAGCGGTTTAGCTTAACGTCGGACACTATCGCTGATTATTTTGGTGGTTCAGGGTCTACGTTAATTGCGGCAGAAAAAAACGGGATCAAGTCTTTTGTTATGGAGTTCGACCCTAAGTTTTGCGATGTTATTATCAATCGGTGGCAGGAATTCACAGGCAAGAAAGCTATGCTAGAAACTGGTGATTATTACGATGACCTTGCAGCATAAACTAACAGACAAGCAAGAGCGTTTTGTATCTGAGTACCTTATTGATTTAAACGCTACTCAGGCGGCTATCAGGGCGGGTTACAGCAAAAAGACAGCGCAGCAACAAGGCTCTGAAAACTTGTCAAAACCTGTTATCTCAGAAGCGATAGCAAAAGCCAAAAATGAGGCAGCTAAACGCAACGAGACAACGGTTGATATGATCGACAAGATGCATAAAGCTGCTTATTCCGTAGCGCAAAAGAGCAGACAGCCGAGCGCAATGACGCAATCGGCTCAGAACCTGGCAAAGTTGCATGGATTGATAACGGATAAGCAAGATATAAACCTAACGCCTCCTAAAATCGAGTACATAGTGCCGCATGCGTCTTGAGCCTACCGTTCCACAACATAGCTTTATAACATCAAAGGCTAGATACCCGTTAATGCTTGCGGGGTATGGAGCTGGCAAGACTGAGGCATTAATTAATCGGCGGTTAATACAGGCGTTCCAGTACCCTAAGAACGACTTTGCTTTTTATGAGCCTACATACGATCTGATAAGACAGATTGCGTATCCTAGATTTGAAGAGAAGCTAGAAGAGTTAAGGATTCCGTATAAGCTGATTAAGTCACCGACTAATGAGTTACACATAGCGGGATGCGGTCGAATAATATTTCGATCAATGGACACACCCTCTAGGATTATCGGTTATGAGGTTGCAGATTCAGACGTAGATGAGCTAGACACTCTAAGCCGTGACGATGCGGCGGAGGTTTGGCGCAGGGTCTTAGCTAGAAACAGGCAGAAGAAGTTTGATGGTTCGCCTAACACTATTGGGGTAGCTACAACGCCGGAAGGCTTTAGATTTGTCTACGAAGCGTGGGAAAAAGAGCCGAGACCAGGGTATGAGATTATACGAGCGCCCACCTCTAGCAATTTAAAGAACCTTCCTAGCGGCTACATAGAATCATTGCGGGATATGTACCCGCCGAATCTGTTAGACGCTTATCTTGATGGAAAGTTTGTTAATTTAACGAGTGGAACGGTTTACACAAGTTTTAACCGTGTTGATTGCGGCAGTTCAGAGTCGATACAGCCTAACGAGCCTTTATACATCGGAATGGATTTTAACGTGGGCAACATGTCTAGCGTAACCCATGTGATGCGCGATGGAATGCCACATGCGGTGGCTGAAATATCGCAGGGCTACGATACGCCACAAGTAGGTCAGATTATCAAGCAGCAGTACAAAGATGCGGGTCACGCTATTTACGTCTATCCAGACTCTAGCGGTGGCAGTCGAAGCACAAAAGACGCATCAATCACGGATATACAAATATTGAGGCAATTCGGATTCACGGTAAGGGCTAAGGGCAAGAACCCGCCCATAAAAGACCGTGTTAACGCAATGAATGCGGCGTTTGTTAGGGGTTACAAAGTGAATACGGCTTTATGCCCTGAATACACACGAAGCCTAGAACAGCAAGCATACGACAAAAACGGAATGCCGGATAAAACACAAGGGCTAGACCATCACAACGATGCTGGCGGCTACTTTATTAATTATGAGATGCCTATCGTGAGGCCAGTCATACAGAGCCATGCGGTGGCAAGCGGTTATTGATGAATAAAAAACACCACAGCAAAGAACGGCATGAGCGCCTAACCTCGATTAAAAAGGTTCGGGATTTTATCGCGGGTCAAGCCGTTGTTCACAAGGCGGGTGAATGTTATTTGCCTAAAACTGCTGGAATGAAGTCTCGCGGTTCGGTTGGTGTGGATCATTACAACGCGTACAAGCTACGCGCTCGTGTTCTGAGCTTAGTTCAATTCACAGAGAATGGCGTGATCGGTTTAGCGTTCAAGAACGCGCCAGAGGTAGACGTACCGTTTGATGTGGTAACGATTAACGGCAGAACGGCTGAAAAGTTAGCGCGTGATATTTTGCGCGAGGTCTTAGAGGCTGGTGACGTTGTTTTGGTTGTCGATGCGCCTGTCGGTGGTGGCGACCCTTACATCGTGGAGTATAAAGCAGAAAACTTTATTAATTACGCCGTATCTGATTCTGATGATTCAAAGATAACGGCGGCTATGTTTAGTGAATCGTACTTTGACGAAGATGATACCTACCAGGAAGAACCAATAGAGAGATACAGAGAGTATCGGCTTATTGATGGAAAGCCGCACGTTCGCGTTTTAGATGAGGACGAAAACCAAATAGGCGAAGAAGTGGTATTACCTTTTGATTATCTGCCTGTATTTATTGCGGGTAGCGTAGACAACCACCCTAGCGCCGACCCTATACCATTATTACCTGTAGCTGATGCAGCAGAGGCTATATATCAGGTGAGCGCGGATTATCGCCAGTTCTTGCATAACTACGGACAGAAAACACCCTATGCGACAGGCGTTAGACCTGAAGAGGTGACAGCCATTCTAGCGGGTGGTTTTGGTGTTGGCGCGTTCCTAACGGCTGAGAATGAATCGGCTAAGTTTGGCGAGATTGGCGGCACTGAGGGGAGCGAAGAGGCTTTCAGAAAGGCGATACAAGATGAGCTTTTAATAGCTGAACAGTACGCGGTCACTATTAGTCAAAAGGGTGACGGTGTTGAATCTGCGGAGTCTGTCCGAATGAGGGCAACGGCAAAACAGGCAACAATAGTCACTATTTTAAATTCAATTTCTGCGGCAATTACTTCGGCTGTTGAGTGTATGGCGCAATGGTCTGGTAGGGGTGGCGAGGTAACGGTTCAGTTATCAACCGATTTTACCTTTACTGAGGCGAGCGACAGGCTGTTGACGGCGTTAAATGCTGCGGTGGCATCTCAAGTACTGCCTGTGTCCGTTCCTCGTGAGTATGCGCGGCGTTCAGGTCTTACAGACAAGACAGACGAAGAGATGGATGCGGAGATTGTAGATAGACCTTTTTAAGCGGTAGCGGAGCTACTAAAACATAAATGCTCGGAGAGTAATAATGCCTATTGATTTTACAAGTTTTAAAAGACCGGACACGATTCCACAAGAAGCTTTAGAAAGCCCGGAATTAATTAGATTCATCAATGAGTCGATTGATCGACAAGTTGAAGCAACCGCAAGCACAGCGCGAGATCAGGCTGAGAAAGCGGTAAGAGATAAAGCCATAGCAGACCAAAAGGTAGAGGATCTGCGGAAGCGTTTAGATGACGCTCAAACAGGCGGAAGCGGTAATGATGCTATTGATAAGTTGAAGGCTCAACTGTCGAAGGCAAAAGAAGAGGCCGCACAAGAATACAAAGCACAATTAGATTCAATCAAATCTGATAACGACAGCTTAAAGGCTAAGTTAGACGAAACAGAGTTATCTAATTACATGCGAACACAGATACAGGAATACAACGCAAAATACCCGCAGCTTAAAGCGGTGGATGGTGCGGAAAAGTATTTAGTAGAAGAAGGAAAGAGAGCATTTAAAAAGACTGAAAGCGGCGAGTTTCGCGCCTTTGATGGTGATAAGCCATTAACTAGCGCAAGCGGTTTTATGACTGGGGTAGAGTTTTTGTCTAACCTCCGTGATAACCCAAGTACTCGTATTTTCTTCGGTCAAACACAAGGTAGCGGAGCTACTGGAAGCGGGGCAAGCGGAGCTGGTAGCAAGATAATTTCAAGATCAGATTTTGAGAAACTTAATCCAAATGAGCGAATGAGTAAAGTCAAATCTGGCGTAACTATACAAGATAACTAAAGGGTATTAAAAAATGGCAAATGTATTAACCGATTTAGCTGCTGATATTTACATCGCGGCTGACAACGTAGGGCGTGAAGCTGTAGGTTTCATTCCATCCGTAACAATTAACCGAGGCACTGAGTCTGCTGCTGTGGGCCAAACTGTGCGCTCACACTTCACGCGACAAGTTGCGGCTGGTGACTTGACTCCATCTATGACTGTTCCAGAGGGTACAGATCAGACAGTGGATAACAAGACCATGACGCTTACTAAGCAACGCGGCGTAGCTATCCCCTGGACTGGTGAAGATGTTAAATTTGCTGGCGGTGGTGCTGGTTATGAGACTATCTATGGTGATCAAATTGCTCAGGCAATGCGTACCATCACAAACGAGATCGAGACAGACCTAGCGACAGAGGCTTATACTAACGCTTCACGCGCTTTCGGTACTGCGGGTACTACTCCCTTCGGTTCTAACTTTAACGACATTGCAGAGCTTCGCCAGATTATCTTTGATAACGGTCAGCCTGTAAATGATGGGCGTTTGTCGCTGGTTGTTAACTCACTAGCCGGAACGAACCTTCGTCAGCTTGCACAGCTACAAAAAGCAAATGAAAGTGCTGATAGTTCGCTATTGCGTCAAGGCGCTTTATTGGATTTGCAGGGATTTATGCTTAAAGAGTCTGCACAAGTTCAAAGCCACACTAAAGGAACGGCCACAGGTCTTGATGCTGCTGGCGGCGAGCCTGTTGGTGAATCTTCTATCGTGCTAGATGGCGGCGATGGTGGAACTTTGCTTTCTGGTGATGTTGTGACTTTCGCTGGCGATACTAACAAGTATGTTGTTAACACTGGTTTCACCGCTGCGGGTGGTACTGCTGTTATTGGTACGCCTGGACTACAGGCGGCTCTAGCTGATACTGTCGAAATGACTATTGGTAACGACTTCACGGCTAACGTGGGTCTACACCAGTCTGCAATCGAGCTTGCTATGCGAGCGCCTGCGAAACCTTTTGGTGGCGATGCGGCTCAGGACGTTATGATCGTTCAAGACCCGCATTCGGGTTTGACGTTCGAGATCAGCGTTTATAAGGGCTTCAACAAAGCAATGATTTATGTTGCGGCTGTTTGGGGTTATAAAGCGTGGAGACCTGACGCAATCGCTCTATTATTGGGCTAATAACTACCGCGCCCCTGAGATAATATCAAAGGGGCGTTTTTATTATGACTAAGAAAACAAAGAAGAAAGTAAGCAAGAAGGTTGTCGCTGATACAGTGGCAGTTACTCGCAACGGCGACACGGTTAATGTAAAACCTGAAAAGCTAGAGAGCTTTCTAGCGGCTGGCTGGTTGCGTGGTTGAAGTTGATAAGCTAGAGGATTTGATAGGTAGACACCAGTTAAATTCTCACAGGTTCGGGAGCTATGTAAAGAACCGAATTAATAAATTACTAGAAAGGTCTGACGCTAGGTTAACGGCGCAGATCAGCGAATTGCTCGATGGTCTAACGGCTAAAGAGGTGGAGTTACTTGTTTCGGGTAACTACACAACAAAAAGACTTATTGCGCTAAGGGATAGCTTAAACGAGCTACAGGCGGCGATAAATACATCGGTTCTAAATGTTTTAGACTCGGACGGTAGAGACTACGCAGGATATGAAGTAAGGCGTGGGGCGCAAGTTGCGTATGCTTCGGGTGTTGACGACATAGGCACTAAGATTAGCACTTCTCAGGCTTATGCGGCGGCAATGGCTAGACCTATGCAGGGGCGTTTTATCCGTGATTATGTCCGTGATATTTCGGCAAATCATAAGAAAGAGATAAGGGCTGCGATTACTGAGGGTTATGTTTTAGGCGAGAATCTACAGACGATAATGTCTAGGATTAAAGGCACTACCGCAGCCAAACGCTCTGATGGTTTGCTGTATAAGCGTAACGGAATGATTGAACGGTTGATAGTTAGAAACTCGCTCACTCACATTTCAGCCGTTGCACAGATGGAAGCGTTCAAACAATTAGAAGTTGACGAGTATTACTTAAGCACTGTCTTTGATGGGCGCACCTCTAAGATTTGCGCGAGCTTGAACAGTAGCGGTGTCAAGTATTACAAGGTTGGCTCTGGTTTATTGCCTCCACTACATCCCGGCGGGTGTCGCACTATTGCGCTACCTAAGCCGATGGGTAAGAGCAGCATAGAAAAGCCCTTCATCGCTGACACACGGCCTCTGAGCAAGATTCCAAAGGCGGATAGGGCGGATGTAATAGGCAAGACTAAAGCGACAAGCTTTGAGGGCTTCTTAAAACGTCAAGACGCTGGCTTTCAGCGAGAGTGGCTAGGCGAGGCGCGGTATAAGCTCTGGAAGGAGGGGATACCACTAAGCGGCTTTGCAGACCCTAGAAAGGGGCTTGTGTATAACCTAGCTGAGTTAGAGGCTAAGAATAAAACGGCGTTCACGGCGGCGGGGCTTTAGTTTATACTGTCTTAATGGGCGGATTGAAACTAATAGAAGGAGGCGACAAACCTCGCGTTAAGGACACGCAGGGGCGCGAGCGTATCCAATGCCCTGAATGCGGCAACAGAGCCTTCAATGAGGTTATATTAAATCCTAGCAGGGGTAAAAGCCTAGACTGGGATAAACGGACAGGGGTTAGGCGGCTGCAATGCGCCAATTCCAAATGTAAAAAGATCGTGACTTAAAAAGCGATTAAATGAAATTCAAGAGACTGCTTCGGCGGTCTTTTTTTATGGGTGATAGAGAATGGCTTTAGTAATCGAATTAGGCGCACCGACCACAGGGGCTAATACCTATGTAACGGTTGCGGAGTTTGACACCTATTTGACCGACAGGGGTTATACGGTAACGGCTGACAAAGAGCCTTTGCTTATCAAGACGTTTGATTTTATGCAGACGTTGGACTGGTTAGAGGATAACTCGTTTTATCGAAACTCTTTTGGGTGGTTCGACCCTCGCATTAAGTACGCATACACAATCTATCCGGCGCATAAGAACGGACAGTGTGAGATAGCGTACAGAATGAGTTTAGGTGTTGACCCAGGCGCAGAGCCAGACCAATTAGTGAAGCGTGAGAAAGTTGACGTTTTAGAGACTGAATACTTTGGCGGTAACTCTAAAGGCTCGGCTATTAGTTTACTTCTATCAATGCCAATCGCTTACGGAATACTCAAAGATCATTTAGTAACTAGCCCTTATTTACAACGCGCATGAATGAGAGAGAGATAGCCTCTGCGACTAGACTAATTGCGGCAAAAGGTCGTGACATATCCCTAGTTTCTCTAACGCCTTCAGGCGATGCGTGGAATCCAACAAACAGCGAATCATCACAGACAGTTAAGGCGGTGCAAACTGGCTTTACTAATGCGGAAGTTTCAAGCGGTTTAGTTGAATTAACAGATGTTAAATACTTAGTTGATGCGGTAGTAGAACCTACTACATCAATGCGGATAGTTGATGATTCTAAGACGTATTCGATTAAAGCAGTTATGGCGGTTAAGCCCGGTGAGAGTGTCATTTTATACAAGGTGATAGCAGGTGGCTAATTTAAACGCATTGATTAAAAAATATAAGGGTAAGCATTCGGCTATTCATAAGGGCGCTTGTCTTGAGCTAAACACTCGAATCACTGAGTCTACGCCAGTTGACACAGGCAGAGCGCGTCAATCGTGGTCTCCTCAAGGGTCACTAAGAATAGGCGAACCTTATCAATTCTCTAGCGGGTTGTCTTACATCAGGCCACTAGAGTACGGTCATTCACAGCAAGCGCCCACTGGAATGTTGAGAATAAATATTCGTAATTGGGGCGACATTGTGCGGGGTCAGGTATGAGCTTTGTTGCGGCGAATGATGCGTTAAATACCGCAATAGCGGCGCTTGGTTATCCAGTGGCGTGGCCTAACGTGGTTTTCAATCCTACCGTTAACCATCTGCGCGTTAATGTCTTAGGGTCGCGTTCAGAGCTTCACACATTCGGACTAGATCGAATCCCTGCAACGCTACAAATTGATTGTGTAGTTAAAGAGGGCGATGGAGCTAATGTGGCGGCGGCAATGGCTGACGTAATACAGGCGGCGTTTAGTCGCGGCGATACGTTCACAGAGGCGGGTACTACGGTTCGAGTAGATAGAGAGCCTTATACAAGCACAGGGATAATTTCAAACGGCTGGTACTCGTTACCAGTTTCAATACCTATTGAGAGGTACAAATGAGCAACAAAGTAAAGATTTATAAGGGCGATTTAGTAAACGCTATTTATCCGTGTGAGCTAGATGGTTATAAAAAGAACGGATGGAGTGACAAACCTGTCGCGCCAGAAGTAAAGCAAGACGCAGAGGTCGGCGACCCGGCAGAAGCGAAACACATTAAACCAGAAACAAAATTTAAACGAGGCAAATAATGGCTACTAATATTTTATCGGGCGCAATCTTTAGCGTAAGTGCTGGCACACCAGCAACACAAGACGAAGCGGGTTATGAGGCTTTGACTTTCACGGCCCTAACATCGGCTGAAATTATGGATTTTTCAGGGTGGGATGATTCATGGGAGACTCGCACTGATGATTCTTATTCTACATCACCTGTGGGCTCTAAGAAGATTCGTAAGGCTTTCGGTGATGTTACTTTAACGCTGAAATACGACAAAACAAACACGGCTTTCTACGGAATTATAAACACAGCTTACGATTCGCAAACTGATTTGTTAGCGTGTAAGTTCTTGTCGTCTAACGCTGTGGACAATATCTTTTTTCAAGCTACGGTTATCAAGGCGAACATTAAGGGCGGTTCTGGTTCTGATGAAGAAACTTTCGAGCTAGTTCTAGCGCCACAAACTGAAACTGTTGCAGGAACTGAGTAATGGCTGACTTAAGTAACTTAAAAGTTATTGAAGAGTCGCAAGCTTTAGAGCTTCTTGATCCATATACGGATGAGAAGCTTCTAAACGATGAAGGAAAGCCGATGGTCATTTATTTATTCGGTGGCGAAACAAAGCTTTCTAAGTCGGTAGAGCTTGAACTATCTCGCGGCGACAAGGCGGGTAAGAAAATCAGTGATGTGGAAATGGAGCGCAGACTCTATAAAAAGCTTGCTCGATTAACTGACCGCTTTGATGGTGTGCAGATGAACGGCGAAATGCTGGTTAATGATTTTGACACAGCGTTTAACCTTTACAAAGACTACCCATTTCTAGCGGTTCAAGCGGCCCAATTCATATCTGACCGTACCCATTTTTTGGGAAACTCGCAAAAGACCTCGCAAGCTATCTCGCAGTTAGCATCTGGCTAGCGGCAATCCCTGAGGGGGGTAATGAGCCAAGAAGTTCAAAGTATAAATTAGATACGCCTGATGTTTCAGAGGGTGAGTATTTATTGAAAGCCTTAAACGAAATTGGCTTGTTTACCTCTAGCGGTGGGCAGTTTGTAGGTCATACGTTCCAAGAATTGAGGGCGTATCAAGAGGCTATGGGTATCGCCTTCGATCCCTGGGAGTCCAACACTTTAACTATGTTGTCGCGCACTGCGGCTCACTGGACAAATGTGTCCAGACGAAAAGACGCACCAAATCCGCTAGGCAACACAGCCGAGGAAATGGAAGCGAAAATCAAACGTATAGATGATCTGATATTTAAAAAATGAGCGACATTGCACAACTTGGTTATAGGGTAGACACTAGCGGTCTAGTCAAAGGTGAAAAAGCCCTAAACCGTATGGGTGCGGCTGGCGATAAGGCAGAAAAAGGCTCGAAGCGACTCTATGCTAGTTTCTCAAAGTTAGCTGTACCTGTAGCTGCGCTTAGTGCGGCCATTGGTGGCGCAATACTACCATTCGCTAAGTATCAAACTGCGTTAGCTGAAGTTAATACACTTCTAGGCGCAGATCAGAATATCAATGATTATTCTAAATCTATCCGTGAATTATCCAAGCAATTCGGCACTGATCAGAGCGCACAGGCTAAGGCTTTTTACAATGTAATCTCGGCGGGTGCGTCTAGCGCGGCTGAGGCGACCAGCATAATGGCTTCGGCTAATAAGCTGGCGTTAGGCGGCGTGACTGACATTGCAACGGCCTCGGATGGTTTAACTAGCGTATTGAATGCGTACAGCTTAGACGCATCCGAGGCTGGCAAGGTTTCGGACATTCTTTTCGCCACAATGAAAAGCGGCAAGACTACCGTAGGCGAATTGTCTGGATCACTTGGTAAAGTTGCCCCCATAGCCTCACAGGTGGGCGTAGGGCTAGACGAATTAAACGCTGCAATAGCGACCATTACTAAGGGCGGTGTCTCGACTGTAGAGGCTGTCACTCAAGTAAAGGCGGCGCTATCAAATGTATTAAAACCCTCCAAAGAAGCGGCAGACCTAGCCGCAGATTTAGGCATTAACTTTTCAGTAGCCGGACTAAAGGCGCAAGGCTTCTCAGGCTTCATTCAAGAGGTAGCAACCAAGACAGGCGGAAGCGAGGAGCAGCTAGCCAAGCTATTCGGGAGTATTGAGGCTGTCCAGGCGATCATGCCTCTAGCGGGTGCTAAAGCTGGCGACTTTGCCAACATCCTAGATCTAGTTAAAAACAGCGCGGGGTCTACCGATGAAGCTGTCGCTATTATGTCTGACACCCTCACGGTTAAGTTCAACAAAGCAATGGCAAGCCTTAAAGATATGGCTTTGACTATTGGCGATGCGCTTAGCCCTGCAATAACCTTCCTTGTCGATTCCTTTCAATTTCTTTTAGATGTTCTATCCCCTGTTGTCACCGTTCTAGGTACAGCACTCAAGGGCATTCAACTCTTAGCCGTTGGCGCGTTTGACCTTTCTGTTGCTTTTGCTGACAGCCTTATTGGTTCAGTTGTTGGCTTCTTTGACGTTCTAACTAATAACGCAGTTTCTGACGCTATTGGATGGTTTAAAGACTTAGCGGGGGTTGTAGGCAACGAATTAAGTTTCGCCTTTAATAACTCTAGGCTGGTTGGCATCGCAATGGTTCGCGGTGTGCTTGTCTCTATCGAAAAACTAAAGTATGGCTTTGGCGTATCTGCGGCATTTATAAAAATGTCCTTTGTTAAATCAATTGACGTTATTCGCAAGCACTTCGCGGGTCTTTTCGAGTCAATAGCTAAAGGGCTGAGGTTCGCTGGCTTTGATGATATGGCTGACGGTCTTGATGGCGTTATAAAGAACATCAAGGGCGCTCAAACGGCTACCCAAACTTACAACGCAAAAATCAAGGCATTAAAAGCCACTAAAGACAATGCGATAAAATCAATCATCACTATTACTGATGAAATGGCAGAGTTTGAGATTGCAACCAAGCAAACAACAAAAGCTACAGTTGAGCAGGGGGAGTCTTCAGACGACACGATTGTATCGCAGCTTAAATTAGTAGAAGCAACCAAGCTCACATGGGAAGAGTACAAAAAGAGCAAGGGCGTTATTGATGGGGTTATTGAAAAAAACGATGACCTAGTTAAAAGCAACAACATCGTTTCTGACGCATGGGAAGATGCAAACCGTAAGATTTTCGACTCGATGCAAACCTTCTTTCGTGATGGTTTGGATGGATGGGATAACTTCGGCGATTCGGTCAAAGACATAGTTAAGGACATGATCGCGTCTATTCTCGCGCAGATCACGCAATTATTAGTGTCTAACGCTTTCAAAAAAATGATTAGTTTTCTGACAGGAGGCAACAAGTTTGGAGGCACTGGTTTATTCGATGGCATAGGCGAGCTATTTGGCGGCAAGTCTGGCGGCGGTGGCTCAGGTGGTGGCGGTTTAGGTTCAATCACAAGTCTTGCAGGCGGCATTAAGTCAGCCACTAGCGCAATCGGCGGATGGTTAGGGATGGGTAGCGCGGCAGTCGGCGCGGTAAATGTTGCGGGTTCTGCGGCGGTGGCTTCGTCTATGGCGGCATCGGCAAGCATGGCGGCATCAATGACAAGCTTGGGGGCTGGAGCGGCGGGTGCTGGCTCTGCTGGAACGGTTGCTTTCGGCGGTCATTTGGGCGGTGGAGGGATAAGTTCGGCTATTGGTGCGATTCCTGGTTGGGGATGGGCGGCATTAGCGGCGGCTGCTGTGTTGGCTATTGGAAGCGGCGCAAGAACACCACAAGAGCTAGGCGAAGATCAGCTTCAGGCGGTTGATGACGCGACTAAGGCGGGGCGCAATACTCAGGTGCAACTAGGATCGGTTGGCGGTGTAGCTACCAGCTTTCTAGGCGGCTTTGATGAAAACTCTACATTTTTTGGTGTCGATTTACTCAAAGACGAATTACAAAAAGTTGGTGACGTTCTAAAGAATAAGTTTGGTTTTGACCAAGCTCTAGCACTTAAGGATGGAGTCATTAGATTGGAAGATTTCAGCCGTGAATTTAGCGAAAACAACGAGGAGATAGTCGCAGAGGTTCAAGCCTCTATCCTTATCGCTAAACACGCCTTTGATGATGCTGAGTTAGCTAAGGTTAAATCTTTGGGTAAGTCTGTTGTCGCAATGGATCGGCTCTATGATCAATCTGCGGATAGCGGTAAATCTGCGGCTGACAGGCTTAAAGAGGCGTACATGGGCGCGTTTGGTGCGTCTGAGGATGCGGCTACAACTGCCCTAGCTAATATGGGGCTAGAGACTGAGCGACTTGCTCAAATATTCGACTCATCAAGCAACGAGATACTAGCCACATTAACAGGCGTGGCTACTGATGGCTTAGGGCTATTCGGTCAAAGTATCTCTGAGATGGGCGATCAAGCACAAACAACGCTAACTTCAATCGAAGATAGGATTAACGGCGTATCTGTAGCGGCTCAGAATAGCGCGGGTCAGGTTGTTAATGCCTACGATGGGGCTTATGACAGAGTGCAAGGATTAGATGACGCTTTCTCAAGAAGGCTACTCCAAAAATTAGACCAGATCACGGATAACTCTAGTGTTACTCGTGGTAACAGCCAGCCACTAGCGGGTATTTAGATGACGGCTCAAACTATCCTGGCAAGTAATCGCGCAGTTACGATTGTCTTAGAGGTTCGCACAGATAACACAAAGGTTTTGCCGGCATCTTATTCTGATTGGGTGGGCGGCCCGTCTATGCTTGCTTATCCTCTAGGCGTGACGGTTGAGGATAATAGTTTGTTGTATTTATCGACTGGCGCGGTTGCGGGGTTAGCTTATAACGAAGTTGTCTTTAGCGACTTTTTTGTTGAGCGTTCACTAGCTGCACCTTTCACAGGTGGCGGTGGTTTGTCCATTAACGGATTGCCTAATGCTCCAAGTTTTGCGGGTTTAGACATATTTGTCGCTGGTGATGATTTAGAGCTTTATGCAAGAGACTGGGAAAATAAACCGTTTACGCTTTATGTAGGCTATGAGGGTGATGATTGGGCTAATTTCGAAGTCTACATCACAGGCAAGACTATCGGACACTCATTGATTAACGATGGGATTCAAGTTGATTTAAGCCTTAATCCTACTGGTACAGACAAGCTATTTCCTGTTAGCCGTTTTGATGATGGAAGGGTTAAGCCTTACATCTTTGGCGCGGTTAAGAACATAAAACCGATCAAGGTTAATCCAGACAATGATGATGGTTTGTGGATGTTTCACAATGGAACGGTAGCCACTACAGACACTGAGATTTCTAAAGCACCATTCGCGCTTTTCAGCCCGAAAGATGACTACGGTTATGGGGTTATTGCCTATCAGGGATTAAACGGTTTTACTGACGCAACAAATGATTTTCCTGCTGACTACATAGATGGCGATGCCAAAATTAAGACGCTGAGTAATTATATAGAGATAACAGTGCCAGACCAAGTTACTTCAGGGTTTACCGACTCGGCGGCGATATTTTTTTCTAGCGGATCACTAACTAGCGCACCTTCGGGTAGGTTTATTTGGGAGATAGATGTCGAGCTAGACCCTACTAGCACCATTGATAATTGGGAATCGGCTTTTTCAAACAAGCAAAGGTTTTCTAAAACCATAACCACTATGAGGGGGGTCAGTCTAGTATCTGGGGAAATATTCGGCGGGGGTATTTACTGCGCTAAAGCGGCAGACGGATCGGAAAACAGCGAAACCATAATTGTTAGGGTTTATGAGTTGAGAATAATCCCAACGCCTGCAGCGTCAGATATTCGGGTATTTAATCCATCTTCAGGGAGGTTTTTAACAACTCCCACTTTCAGAATACCAGACGTTACATTATTGACGCAATCTCTGCCTAACTTCATCGCTGTCTATGATGATAATGGGTTGCTAAAAACAGCAAACGACAACACCGACTTTGTGATTAACGCCATTGGAGACACGACAAATAATGATTTAGTCGCAGCTTGTCAGTATATCTCAACACAGGCTAACGGCACTGATTCGCCTGTCACGTCTAGCATAACATCGCCCACAGTTGGGATCTATTGCGATAAGGCTAAACCAATTGTGCGGTGGGGGCGTGAGTGGTGCGACTCTACGGACG
>Ga0255047_10000579_pt1 | contig 29937 bp, 26 predicted proteins | sample JV7_2_1_MG_FD_183640 | JGI IMG/M metagenome (GOLD analysis project Ga0255047, IMG submission 183640) | Seawater microbial communities from Jervis Inlet, British Columbia, Canada - JV7_2_1 | ecosystem: Environmental > Aquatic > Marine > Inlet | place: Canada: British Columbia | collected 2016-10-06
GTTTCGGAGCCACCGCCGAACTCGATCGCGCTCGGGCTGCAGCTGGTAGCGGCGATGCGGGGGGAGATCTCTACTGAGCGTGGTCTCGTAGGTATCGCACACCCCTTGCTAGCGTCGAGTCATGGCTGACTACGAACGGATCAGAGTTGAGCGCGATGGGTCGGTCATCACTCTCACTCTGGCCAACCCACAGCGCCGCAACACCTTGGCGCACCCTGCCTTGATCGAGATCACGGCCGCGCTCGAGGCGGCGGCGGAGAGCGACGCTCTGGCGGTGGTGATCGCGGCGGATGGTCCCGTCTTCTCCGCCGGCCACGACTTCGGCGACCTGCTCGGCTCCGACGAGGCCACGGCCCACGAGCTGTTCGAGATCTGCACCAACATGATGATGCTCATCCAGCGCATTCCTCAGGTCGTGGTGGCGAAGGTACATGCTTTGGCCACTGCTGCCGGTTGTCAGCTGGTGGCATCGTGTGATCTTGCCGTGGCAGCGGAGTCGGCGTCTTTCCAGGCTCCCGGTGGCAGGGGAGGCCTGTTCTGCCATACGCCGATGGTGGCGATAGCGAGGGCTGTCGGCCGTAAGAAGGCCTTGGAGATGGCACTCACCGGCGACGCGATATCGGCCCACACAGCTTGCGACTGGGGGCTCGTCAACCGGGTGGTCGCCGACGCCGAGTTGGATACGGCCACCGCCGACCTGGTGATGCGCGCCACCAGAGGGAGCTCCACTTCGAAGGCGCTCGGCAAGCAGGCCTACTACGCCCAGGTCGACATGAGTCAGCCCGATGCCTACGAGTACGCAGGGGATGTGATGGCGCGGGGAGTCGTGAGCCCTGATGGGCAGGAGGGCATCGCCAGCTTCGTGGAAAAGCGAAAGCCCAACTGGCCTTCTCGGGCGTGATCATCGCTGCATTGCGAATCCCGATTCGGGTGAAGCCGGGCTCATCACGCACACGGGTGGGAGGCGAGTGGGGCGATGATCCACCCCGTCTGGTCGTCGCCGTGCAAGCGCGGGCGGTGGACGGTAAGGCCAACAAGGCGGTGGTGGAGGCCTTGGCCGCTGAGCTTGGTGTCGCCAGGCGCTTGATTCGGATCGTGGCGGGCGACAAGAATCGCTCGAAGCTGGTGGAGATAGCCGAGCCCGACGCCGGCACCAGAGTGCTGATAGAGGAGTTGCGAAAATCATGACCGAATGGCATCTGGCCCAGCTCAACCTCGCCCGCATACGCCACCCTCTCGACGATCCGCGTATGGCCGGGTTTGTCGACAATCTCGACCGGATCAACCTGCTCGGGGAGGAGTCGCCGGGGTTCGTCTGGAGATATCAGGACGAGAGTGGTGCGGCCACCGAAACGAGAGCATTCGACGACGACGATGTGCTGATCAACCTCACCGTCTGGGAGTCCGTGGATGATCTGCGTGCTTATGTGGTCGACAGTGAGCACGTGAACTTCCTTCGTCGTCGGCTGGAGTGGTTCGATCGCGTCGGCGACCTTCCGGTGATCACGATGTGGTGGATTCCCGCGGGGACAGTGCCGACCACCGAGGAAGCCGTCGAGCGGTGCCGTCATCTGCAGGATCACGGGCCCAGCGAGCGGGCCTTCACCTTCAAAGATCGATTCGCTCCGCCGGGAACGACCGTCTGATCTCTTCCGTTATGTGGGAGTAATTGTAAACGACTTCCGCATCGTGGATAATCTGACGATGGACCTCGCTCCGGAAGTCAACGGGTTCATCCACGAGTCGAAGCTCGGCGATCTGCCCGATTCGGTGGCGGCCATGGGTCGACGATGCCTGCTCGACCTCTTGGGAGTGGGGGCGGCCGGCACCCGCACTCCGCTGGGAGGGATCATTTCCGACCATGCCGCAGGTCATTTCGGGGTCGGGTCTCACGCCGCGCCGATGCTGTTCGACGGCCGACTGGTGAGCCCGGCCGGTGCTGCTCTCGCCGGCGGGATGACCATCGATTCCGTCGATGCCCACGACGGGCATCGGCTCACCAAGGGCCATGCCGGTTGCGGAGTGTTGCCCGGCCTCCTCGCCTTCACCGCGGCGGAAGACACCGACGATGCCGGAGAGTTCCTCACCGCACTGGTGGCCGGATACGAGATCGCCATAAGAGCCGGGATCGCGCTGCACCGCACAGCCTGCGATTACCACACGTCGGGGGCATGGGTGGCGGTGGCCGTCGCCGCCCTCGGCAGTCGAACCCTCGGACTCGATACGCGCCGCACCGCCGAGGCGGTGGGCATCGCCGAATACCATGGGCCCCGGAGTCAGATGATGCGTTGCATCGATCACCCGACCATGTTGAAAGACGGGTCGGGCTGGGGAGCAATGGCGGGCGTTTCCGCCGCCTATCTGGCCGCCGAGGGCTTCACCGGAGCACCAGCCCTCACCGTCGCTGCGCCCGAGGTCGCCGACCTCTGGGCCGACCTGGGATCGCGCTGGTTCATCACCGAGCAGTATTTTAAGCCCCACCCCGTGTGTCGCTGGGCCCAACCCGCGGTGGAAGCCGCGCTCGAGTTGTGTCGCCGCTACAGCATCGGGGTGGCCGACATCGAGCGCATAGAAGTCGCGACATTCCACGAGGCGGCCCGTCTCGTGATGCGCCATCCCGCCAATACCGAGCAGGCCCAATACAGCCTTCCCTACCCGGTAGCCGCCGCGCTGGTTCGGGGCCGTCTGGGGGCGGAGGAGATCGCGGCCGACGCACTCCACGACCCGGCGATCGCCAAGGTCGCCGATCTGGTGGAGATCAGCGAGGACGCCGCCCACAACGAAGCCTTCCCCGCGGAACGGTTCGCCCGGGTCGCCCTCGTCCTCGCCGACGGCTCCCGGGTGGAGTCACCCGACACCGAAGCCCGCGGCGATCACCACATCCCGCTCTCGGACGCGCAGATCCATCAGAAGTTCCACGAACTCGCGGTCCCCGTATTGGGCGAGCAGCGGGCCACCGCCATCGATACATCTGTAGCCCGTCTCGGACGCGACGGAGGGCTGGCCGAACTCCTCGACCTCATCCTCATGCCGGCCGAAGGGAGTCGCTGAACATGGTTCAGAGTGTCGAAAGGGCGCTGACCCTGCTGGGCGAGGCCTCGCGGAGCCCAGGTGGCCTGGCCGATCTGGCCGAACGTTCGGGACTCGCCATGTCGACTGCATCGCGTCTTCTGTCCACGCTCGAAGCAAGCGGCGCGGTGAGCCGCGACGATCGGGGCGTGTACTGCGTAGGTCCCGCGATCGCAGCGATGGGTCCCTCGGTGGCCGGTGCCACGCTGCAGGCACTTGCCCACCCCCATCTCGCCTCGCTGGCCGGTGAGCTCGACGAAGCGGTCTGCCTGTCGGTTCCTCTCACCCATGAGACCCTCACCCTGGTCCAGGTGGACCTGCCCCGACCCGTGCAAGCCGAGGACTGGACCGGCAACCGCTGGCCGCTCACCGCGGGCGGAAGTGGGCTCGTGATGATGGCCACATGGGCCGAAGAGCGTGTGGATGAGGCACTCGACGGAGCCGCCCGGCCGGCCGAGCTCGATTCCGTTCGTGAGAGCGGCATCTGCTGGACCCGAGGCGGCTATGTAGAGGGCCTCACGAGTGTGGCTGCGGCGGTGCTGAGCCCCGATGAGATCGGGAGGGCCTCGGTGGTGGCCTACGGCCCCTCCTTCCGGTTTCCTCCCGAAGACGCCCGGGCCCGGATCGAGACCAGGTTGCGAGCCTGTGCGGCTGCAATTTCTGCCGAGCTCGCAGCCGGTTGGCTGGAGCGGGGTAGGCGGCCATGACCAGGCGTGGCCGTCGATCTCGGGAGAAACTGCCGACGGGAATCCCGCAGCTGCCGTGGCGCCAGGTCACCAACTCCCACGGCACCATCGACGTGCTGCGCCCCGAACAAGTCGAGCAGATCCACGAGGGGTCGCTGCGGGTACTCGAGGATTACGGCATCCGGCTCCTGTCGGCTCCTGCTCGCACGCTCTTCGAGCAGGCGGGGGCGATCGTCGATCACGACACCGGCCTGGTGAGGGTCGGGCGCGAGGTGATCGAAGCCACTCTCGCCACCACCATTCCCGAGTTCACTCTCACCCCCCGCAACCCCGAACGAGCCATCAGGTTCGGTGGCAACAATCTCATCTTCGGACTGGTGTCGGGCCCGCCCGCCGTGCACGACCGGATCAACGGCCGACGGCCGAGCAATCTCACTGACTACAAGAACTTCGTGCGTCTGGCCCACTACTTCAACGCCATTCACGTGCTGGGCAACCAGGTGTCGGCGCCGATCGAACTGGCCGCCAACAAGCGCCACCTCGACTGCTACCTCGCCAATATCACCTACTGCGACCTCAGCTACAACTGCACCGCCATTGGTCGAGGTCGCGCCCTCGACGGCATCGAGATGATGGCTATCTCGCGTGGCATCTCACTCGATGAGATGGTCGAGAATCCCGGCGTGCTCACCGTGATCAATGTCAACAGCCCCCGACTCGTGGACGATGCCATGGCCGAAGGGCTCATGACCATGGCAGAGTTCGGTCAACCGGTGGCGGTCACTCCCTTCACCCTCATGGGGGCAATGACGCCGACAACGCTCGCCGCGGCTCTGGTGCAGCAGAACGCGGAGGCTCTCTTCGGCATCGCCCTCGTCCAGCTCACCAGACCGGGAGCACCGGTGCTGTACGGGTCGTTCACTTCCAATGTCGACATGCGGTCGGGTTCGCCCGCCTTCGGAACGCCGGAGAATGCCAAGGCCAACGTGGCGGCCGGCCAACTCGCGCGCCGCTACCGGCTGCCGTATCGGAGTAGCAACGCCAACGCCTCCAACGTCGTCGATGCCCAAGCCACCTACGAGACCCAAATGGCTCTGTGGGGAGCGGTGCTCGGCGGGGCCAACCTCGTGCATCATGCCGCGGGGTGGATGGAAGGCGGGCTCCAGGCGTCCTACGAGAAGCTGGTGCTCGATGTCGAGATGCTCCAGAACATGATGGAGTTCCTCGCTCCGGTCGATACGAGCGATGATCAGCTGGGTATCGACGCGATCGGTCGAGTGCCCGCGGGCGGTCATTTCTTCGGCGACGAGCACACGATGGAGCGCTACGCCACAGCGTTCTACACGCCCTTCCTCTCGGACTGGCGTAACTGGGAGCAGTGGAACGAGGACGGTGCCCGAACGGCCACCGAGAGAGCCACCGGCATCTGGCAACAGGCTCTGGTCGACTACGAGCAACCCGCCCTCGACGAGGGAGTGGCCGACGCGCTAGAGCACTACGTCGCCCGCCGCAAGCAGGAAATCGGAGACGGCGAGCCCTAGATGTAGCTGCGTTTGGCTACCTCTTCGAGCATGACCTCGGTGGCGCCGCCACCGATGGGCAGGATGCGGGCGTCGCGAGACATGCGCTCGATGGCCGACTCTCGCATGTAACCCATGCCGCCGTGGAACTGCACACAGTCGTACATCACCTGGTTGATCACCTCGGCACCCCACGCCTTCACACCCGACATCTCCTTCACGTTGTCGGCTCCGGTGTCGTGGATCCACGCCGCGTGATACATCGAGGCTCGCACCGCATCGACCTTGGCCTGATTCATCGCCATGCGCTGACGGATCGCGCCGAGATCGTAGAGGTGGCCTCCGAAGGCGGGCCTCTCCTGGCAGTACTGGTTGGTCATGTCGATCGCGGCCTGAGCCGATCCCACGCCCATTCCCACGAGCACCATGCGTTCGTTCTGGAAATTCTTCATCGTTTCGTAGAAGCCGCGGTGGGGGGTGCCGAGCAGTTGCTCATCGGCCACCCACACATCATCGAGAACGAGCTCCGCGGTGTCGGAGCATCGCCAGCCATGCTTGTCGAGCTTGGTGGCCACTCCGAACCCTTCGGTGCCGGCGGCCACGAGGAACATCGAGATGCCGTATTTGTTGCCGGGGTCGGTGCGGGCCGCGATGATCGTCATGTCGCCGTAGACGGCGTTGGTGATGAACATCTTGGTGCCGTTGATTCGCCAGCCGTCGCCGTCCTTCACCGCCGTGGAACGGATGCCGGCGACGTCGGATCCGGCATCGGGCTCGCTGACTCCGATCGACAGGATGGCTTCGCCCGACATCGACTTCGGCAGCCACTCGTCGAGTTGCTCGGGCGAACCGGAGTTGACGAGATGGGGCCCCGCCATGTCGGTGTGCACGAGCACGGTGACGTCGAACCCGGCGAAGGTGGAGGCGCCGAGAGCCTCGGAGAAGGTGGCCGAGGCAAGCATTCCCATGCCGAGGCCGCCGTGATCCTCGGGGATGCGGAGGCTGAACATTCCAAGATCACCCATCTTGCGAAGGACATCGCGGGGCACCTTGCCCTCTTCTTCCCACTCGTCGCCAAGGGGAGTGACCTCTCTGCTGACGAACTCGACCGTCTGGTCGTAGATCGCCTGTAGTTCGTCGGTCATGTAGATGTTTCGGTGGGTCATGTTGATCCCTCGTCGGATGGGTGGGTGGGTTCAAAGGTGATGAGGATCTGGTTGGTCTCTACCTGATCGCCGACTGCGACCCTTACTTCGTCGACGGTGCCGGGGCCACCGGCAGTGAGCGTGTGCAGCATCTTCATGGCCTCGATCACAACGACGGCCTGACCGCCCGTGACCTCATCGCCGGGAGCGATGTGCACCTCGGTGACCAGGGCGGGAAACGGGGCGCTGATGGCACCGGCGTGGCCATGTCCGGTGTCGGCCGATGGTGCCCAGTGCTCGCTCCGGCTCACGACTCGAAACGTGTGGGACTGGCCGGCGAGGTTGACCACCACGGATCGCGCCGCGAGATCGACGTTGGTGACACCTCCGGCTTCGGGGTGGACCGGCACCGCGACTTCGTGGACGTCGCCGGCCTGGTCTTCCAGCGCGATGATGCGGCTGGGCCGGTGGGGGGTGACGCGGCCGTCGCCGAGTGCACTCCACGGGCCCGGCGCTGAGCCGGCGCGGCGGGCGCTGATCCATGCCGCAGCCGCACGGGCAGAGGCGGTGGCGAGGTCGTGCCCGGTGGGCAGTTCGGCCTCATCGAGATATCGAGTGGTGATCCTGCCGGCCACCAGCGGTTCCTGCTCGATCAACCATCGATGGAACCCGGCGTTGGTGACGACCCCTCCGATGAGGAGTTGGTCGAGGGCATCGCCGAGGCGGCGGCGAGCCGTGTCGCGGTCGGGACCGCCGACGATCAGCTTGGCGATCATCGGGTCGTAGTGAGGGGTGATCGTGGATCCCGTTTCGATCGCAGCATCCCAACGCGCGTCGGGCGGGGCGGTGATGTGGGTGACGGTGCCGATTTGGGGGGCGAAGTCGTTGGTGGCGTCTTCGGCGTTGATGCGGGCCTCGAAGGCATGTCCGGTGAAGGCGACGTCGTCCTGAGTGATCCGTAGGGGGACACCTGTGGCGGAGCGGATCTGGAGCTCGACGAGGTCGAGTCCGGTGATGAACTCGGTGACGGGGTGTTCGACCTGGAGCCGCGTGTTCATCTCGAGAAAGAAGTAGTCGCCGGTTTCGTCGTCGACGATGAACTCGACGGTGCCGGTGGAGTCGTAGCCCATCGCCCGGGCCAGGTCGGCAGCCGCGGAGCGCAGGCCGGTGGTGGTGGCCTCGGGCAGGTTGGGGGCCGGCGCTTCCTCCAGCAACTTTTGGTAGCGCCGTTGCACCGAACATTCGCGGGTGCCGAGGTCGATGACGTTTCCGTGGTGGTCGCCGACCACCTGCACTTCCACGTGACGGGGACGGGTGATGAAACGTTCCACGATCATCTGTCCATCGCCGAACGAACGCTCGGCCTCAGCCACGGCTTCGTCGAGAGCGTGGTGGAAGTCGGCTGCGGTGACGGCGATGCGGATGCCTTTGCCGCCGCCGCCCGCTGCTGCCTTCACCAGTACCGGGTAGCCGATCCGGTCGGCAGCTGCGACGAGGTCGGTGCGGTCCTGGCTCTCGTCGAAGCCTGGAATGATGGGGACGCCGGCTGTTGCCGCGATCCGGCGGGCTTCGATCTTCGAACCCATCGAATCGATCACATCGGGATTGGGGCCGATCCAGATGAGGCCGGCATCGATCACGGCACGGGCGAAGCCGGCGTTCTCGGAGAGGAAGCCATAGCCGGGATGAACGGCATCGGCACCCGTTTCGTGAGCGGCGGCGAGGATGCGTTCGACCGACAGATACGAGTCGGACAGGGCAGCGGGGCCGATCGCCACTGCCTCGTCGGCATCGGCTACGAACGGGGCCCCGGAATCGGGTTCGGCGTAGACGGCAACGGAGTGATGGCCGAGGTGGCGGGCGGTGCGAATGACTCGGCGAGCGATCTCGCCCCGGTTGGCGATGAGAATTTTCATGGTGCCGCGCTCACATCCTGTAGACGAGGCCGGGCCCGGGCGCCGGTTCGTCTTGTCGGGCCGCGAGTGCCAGGCAGAGGCCGAGGGCGTGACGGGTGTGGACTGGATCGATGAGGCCGTCGTCCCATAGCCTCGAGGTGGCGTAGTAGGGGTCGGACTGGGTTTCGTACTGGTTGCGCACCTCGGCTCGCATGGCGGCGATCTCCTCGTCGGTGGTCTCCGCCCCTTTCAGGCCGCCGAGACGGATGTCGACCAGCACGGTTTCGGCGGTGTCCGCCGCCATGGTGGCGATTCGGCTGTTGGGCCAGGCGAAAAGGAAGCGGGGGTTGAATCCTCGGCCGCACATGCCGTAGTTGCCGGCGCCATATGAGCCACCGACGAGCACGGTGTATCTGGGCACGGTGGCGTTGGCGACCGCGGCCACCATCTTGGCTCCGTTCTTGGCGATGCCGCCGGCTTCGGAATCTCGTCCCACCATGTAGCCCGAGGTGTTTTGGAGGAACAGCAGGGGAATCCGCCTCTGTTCGCACAGTTCGATGAAGTGGGTGGCCTTGAGGGCCGACTCGCTGAAGATGATGCCGTTGTTGGCGACGATGCCGACGAGATGGCCCCAGATTCGAGCGAACCCGCAGACGATGGACTCACCCCATTCGGGCTTGAACGGGGCGAACTTCGACCCGTCGACCATTCGGGCGATGATCTCGGTGGCGTCGAAAGGGATGCGATCGTCGGCGCTGACGATCCCGTAGAGCTCGGCAGGATCGTGGGCGGGGGGCTCGGGCTCGATCCAGTCGGACCAGGCTTGGCGATCGTCGACATCGCGTTGGTTGGTGGTGAGACAGATTTCGCGTAGTCGGCCGTAGGCCTCGCGCTCGGTGTCGGCCATGTAGTCGCTGACGCCCGACACGCGGGTGTGGAGTTCGGCGCCGCCGAGATCGTCGGGGTCGATGATCTCGCCGAGCGCGGCCTTCACGATCGGTGGGCCACCGAGAAAGATTCGGCCTATGCCCTCCACCATGATCGCCTCATCGCTGAGGGCGGGCACATACGCGCCGCCCGCGGTGCATCCACCGAGCACGACCGAGAGCTGGGGTAGGCCCTGGGCCGAGAGTCGGGCCTGGCGGTAGAACGAGCCCCCGAAGTGGTCCTTGTCGGGGAAGATCTCGTCCTGCAACGGCAGGAAGGCGCCCCCCGAGTCGACCAGATAGATCACCCCGAGCCCGTTTTCCTCGGCGATCTGTTGGGCCCTGACGTGCTTCTTGATGGCGATCGGTACAAGCGAGCCACCCTTCACCGTGGCATCGTTGGCAACGAACACGTAGGGGACGCCGTGAACGACACCGATGCCGGTGACGATTCCGCCACCCGGTACCTCGTCGTCGTACTGGCCGTAGCCGGAGAGCGTGGAAAATTCGAGGAAGGGTGTGTCGGCGTCGGTTACGAGATCGATGCGGTCTCGCACCATCACCTTGCCGCGGGCGTGGTGTCGTTCGATCGAGCGTTGGCGTCCCGATCCGCCGTCGATTGCCCACTGCTGGCGCTCCCGTAGGGTGGCGATGAGACCTTCGTAGGTGGCCCGGTTCTCGGTGAACTGAGCGCTGCCGGTGTCGATCCTGGAGTTGATCGGCCTCATGCCGCCTCCCCTGGGTTGAGGGCCAGGCCCGACCAGAACTGGTGGGTGATGGCGTGGGCCAGAGAGTCGAGGGTGCCGCGTTCGAGGTCGAACCATTCCACCGAAGTGTTCATTGCGCCGAAGAGCAGGAGGCGGTGGACACCGTCGGTGGCCCGGGCATCGAGAGTGTGAAGGGCAACGAGTTCGGAGATGAGCTCGGTCCACATCGCCTCATAGCGATCACGGGACGGGACCACGGCATCGCGGACTTCTCGGGGGGCGGTGCGAAAGGCGGTGACATGGGCCGCGGTGTAAGGGCCGTTCTCGTAGAGGGCTCCGAGGTGGGCCCGCACGTGGGCGGCGAGGCGGTCGTGTCCGGATTGGTCGGCGCTGGATTCGGCGGCCGTGTCGAATGCTTCGACCATCACGCCGATCCCGCGTTCGAAGATGGCTACGAGGAGTTCGTTCTTGGAGGTGAAGTGGTAGTAGATCGAGCCGGCTCGGATGCCTACGATGTCGGCGATCTGGCGAAGCGATGCTCCGTCGACGCCGCGCTCGAGGAAGAGTTCGGCGGCCACGTCCATGATCCTGCGGCGGCCGTCGGTTTCTCGCTGCTGGGGTGCGGCCTCGCTGGTCATCCTACCAACCTACCTAACGACCGTTAGGTTTGCAAGACCTCGGCTCGCTGCCAAGGGGGGCGGGCCCTTCGCCCCTACCCCCGGCGATCTGGCGCCACCTAGGCTTCAGTCAGGAGGTGGACGTCATGTATCAACGGGTCATCGTCCCGGTGGACGGTTCGGTTCGATCATGGAAGGTGGCCGACGCGGCCGCCGAACTCGCGTCCCGCTGGGACTGCCCCGTCGAGGTCGTGTCGGTGGTGCGTTTCGACTCGGCGAGTGAACAGACCCGGATCGAGATGGAGGGCCGCATCGCCATGGCGTCGTGGCGCGAGCGTGGGCTTGCTCGGGTGATGACCGGTATCGACGAGAGCATCGGTGAATACATCGCCGACGTCGCCAACGACCATCCCGGCAGCCTCATTGTGATGAGTTCCACCGGTCACGGCCGCAGTGCAGCCCTACTCGGCAGCACGGCCGAGGAGATCCTTCGCCACACCACCACGCCGGTTCTGCTGTACGGCCCAGAAGCCGACGCCTCCGCACCCTCGGGCACCTCTCTCGTGGTTGCGGTCGACGGATCCAACCTCTCCGAGCAGGCCTTGGGACTGGCCGGAGCTTGGGCAGTCGGCCTCGACCTCGTGCCGTGGGTGGTGACGGTCGGTTCGGTCGACGTGAAGTTCCCTTCCGACGTTGCCGAGTCGGCAGGGCCACACTCGGTGGCGGGCGAACTCGAGGCGCTGATCGATCGTCCCGTGCAATACGAGATCCTGCACGGAAATCGGCCGTCCTCCGCCCTCACCGATTTCGCCGAGAACATGGACGCGGCAGCTCTCGTTGAAACCACCCACGCCCGGCGCGGCTTCGAGCGCCTGTTGTCGGGAAGCGTCACCATGTCGACGGTGCGCCACGCCCGCATTCCAGTGCTCGTGGTGCGCGGCCTCGAAGTCGGCGACGGTGTCCACGAGGCGGAAGCCACGCGCTGACCGACTACCAGTACTCCTCGTAGTGGATGTTGCCGGGCTGCTTGCGGCGGTCGAGAGTGAACCCCCGCTCGGCCAATAGCTGCACCACGCCCACCGTTGGGGGAAACTCGAGCTTGCCATCGACCTCGTCGGGGAGCCCGATCATCGACGGATTCCCGCAGAGATAGACATGGGTCGAGAGAGGATCGAGATCGATCCCGAGCACCTCGAAGTCGCCATCGCGAATCAGGTCCTGGATGTAGCGTTTGGGGATGTCGGGCTCGCGGGTGGGCATGGGGAGGTAGTGGTAGTTCGGGTATCGCGCCTCGAGCGCGCGATGGATCTCCAGATAGCCGAGATCGGTTGATCTCCGCACCGAGACCGCCGCCACGATGGGTCCGTAGTGGCCCTTCCGGAGAAGCTCCACCACCATGGCGTTGTGAGGAGCCTCACCCGTGCCGGTCGACAGGAACACAACGGCCGCGGACGGGTCGGTCATCGCGGCGAGGGTGTAGCGGCCCGCCACCTTGGGGCCGAGATAGATCCGGTCGCCGGGACGCTTCAGAGCGAGTCTGGGTGTGAGTTCGGGAACGTTCGCCTCTGTGGGGGGCACCAGCACGATGTAGAACTCGAGCTCGTCGACGCCGCCCTCATCGGTGAGGTAACCGACCTCATCGAAGATGCGTGACGAGATCGAGTAGGAACGGCGAATCAGCCGGTCCCAGCGCGTGTCGAGCGACGGGTCCTCGGCGTCGTCGACCCTCGCTTCCCAGAAACCGAGGCCGAGCGTGGCGTACTGGCCAGGAACATAGGACGTGCTGCCATGGTCGGGACGGACGCGAAGCACCCACAGGTCGGAGTGGGTGGGCTCGAAGTGGGTGATCACCGCGTTGTAGTGCTCGTCGCACAGCTCCTCCAACACCGCCTTGTTGCGTTGACGACGTTCGTGGCCGTGTGGCTTCAGATCGATGTCGAGATCTGGGAAGCACGCCGCGGCAATGTCGATCCCGGCCCGCCAACCCGGGGTGGTGGTGGGCTCGCTGGTGTCGTCGGGTTCGCCCACAAACCAGACGTGACCGCTCGCCAGGGCTGCATCGGTCACCCCGAGATCGGTGGGCTTGAGGGTCTCGCGGCGCGACGCGAACACCACATGGTCGACCTGGAGGTCGGGTGTGCGGCGGTCGGCGAAATAGGCCATCGGGTAGCCGTCGATCTCGCCGATCTGGTCCGGTACGGACCGGTAGAGCACCGTGGCTCGGCGTTCACGCTCGAGGCGGCGCAGCAGGTTCTCGCCGGCCGGCGACAAGAAGTTGGGGTCCATGCCCCCGGCCGCGAGCACCACTCTGGCCCCCGCAGCCGCGATGGTGGCGGTGAGTTCCACCGCATGGTCGGTGTAGCCGACCACCAAGACGTCGTCGTCGCCGACGAGCTGGGGAATGGTGTCGATGTGGATCCGTGGGTTTGCCTCCGGTACGGGCAGGGGCGGCTGCCACGCCGGCGACCGACGTCGATTGGCCACGAGGCAGGCCCGCGTTCGGTAGGTCTGCTTGTTGGTGGTGACGCCGATCATGTCGCCATCGGCATCGATACTGGAGACCCGTTCGCCATAGCCGATGTCGAGTTCGTTCTCCCCAACCAACTCAGGGAACTTGATGCAGTTCTCCTCTTCGAGGATGCGAACCAGGGGAAGCCCTGATCGCAAGGAGGAGACGGCCACCGAGAGCCCGCCGGCAGTGCCACCGACGATGACCAGGTCGTAGTCGTGAGAAGTCATCGGCCGAGTGTATTCACAGCCGCGCGATCGCTTCGCCGTGAGGAACCATGAACCAGCCATCGGGCTGCTCGAGCCAGGTGTGCCACGACTCGGCGATGTGTCGGAGCTCTTCGGTGTCGCTCAGGCCCAGCTCCAGGGCATGGGAAGCGAAGCTCGACTCGCGGACACGGTCGGCCCACTGGGTGGCCCACCATGCTCGGGTCTCAGGGGTGGCGAAGGTCCAGGTCGACGAGCCCGGCTCGATGTCGGTGAAACCTGCCGCCCTGACCCAACCGAGCAGGTGGCGGCCGGCATCGGGTTGGGTTCCGTGGTGGTCGGCGATGGTGTGATGCAGCTCCATCCACCGGTCGAGCCCCGGTTCTCGTGGGGTCCAGGTCATGGCCCCGTAGTCGGCGTCGCGCACCGCGAGCACGCCACCGGGCTCGAGTACCCTGCGCATCTCTCTCAGGGCCCGAACCGGATCGGTCAGGTGCTGGAGTACCTGATGGGCATGGACAACGGCGAACGAATCATCGTCGAAGTCGAGTGCATACACATCCCCCCGTTGAAATCGGCAGTTCTGCGGCGAGTCGGGCTTGGCGAGTAGGGCGTTGGCCTCGCCGATGACGCTCTGCCCCGCGTCGATGCCGATGACCTCGCCGGGTGACACGATGGCCGCGAGTTCGATGGTGATCGTGCCCGGGCCGCAGCCCACGTCGAGCAGGGTCTGGTCGGCTCGAAGATGGGGGCGAAGATAGGCGGCCGAATTGTCGACCGTGCGCCGGGCATGAGTTCGCAGCACCGACTCCTGATGCCCATGGACGTAGGGGTCGGGCGGGGACTGGTTCAAGGACTCAGCCACTTGCTGGCCCTCTCTCTGGCTCGCTTCACCGTTCGCGACGTCGGCGACCGGGTGCTGTCGGAGTCGGGCTCGGCCGACTCGTTGGCGGTCGGTCCGGGTTTGGCGGCCACCTTGGGCGTGGCCCGTTTCCTGGCCTTGAGGTCGGCGACCTGGGTGCGGAGGAATTCGTTCTCCGTCTCGGCTCGGGCCGCCCGTTCGCGCGCGTCGGCCAATTGTTGGCCCGATTCGTGGACATGGCCGATCTGCTCGAGGATTCGGGTCCAGGTGTCGAGAGGAACGAGCATCGAGCCCTCTGGGACGGGCCCAGGGACCGTGGGATCGTTCGCTTGGGATTCGGTCTTGGCTGGCGTAGGGGTGGGTGCGGGCTGATGCCGAGGAGGATCGATCGCCTCTGCGACACCCTGCCAGAGGCCCGAGGATGCCTTGGCGAATTGGCCGGCGATGCCTCGAAATCCCATGGCTGCGACCCTACCCGGCGCCTTCGGTGGCTGCGTCGGTCGGGTGCTACTCGGAGTCGAACTCGAACCGGTCTTCGGCAAATAGGCGCACGCAGGCATCCACGGCAGCGGCGTCGTAGAGAGAGCCCCGGTTCTCGGTGATCTCGGCCAGCGCCGCTTCGATGCCCAGCGACGGCCGGTAGGGCCGGTGTGAACTCATGGCCTCGACGACGTCGGCCACTCCGACTATTCGCGCTTCTTGGGAGATCTCCGTGCCCTTCAGGCCGTTGGGGTATCCAGTTCCGTCGATCCGTTCGTGGTGCTGCTCCACGATCTTGGCAATCGGCCAGGGGAAGTCGATCTTTTCAATGATCGTCGCCCCCACCGACGCATGGGCCTTGATCATCTGGAACTCGATGTCGGTGAGCGCGCCGGGCCGGTTCAGGATCTCGGCCGGCACCGAGATCTTGCCGATGTCGTGGATCATGGCACCGAACTCCACGCCTCGAACGACTTCCTCCGGCAATCTCAGCTCCGTGGCGATCGCCGCGCTCAGCTGGGAGACCTTTCGCTGATGATCTGCGGTGTACGGGTCTCGAGTTGCGATCGTGTTGGTCATCGCACCGATGGTCTCGACGAAGGCCTCCTGCAGATTATTGGCCTGCTTGATGCGATCGCCGATGTCGCGGATGATTCCGATTGCGAACCGTTGTTGTTCGGCTTCGATCCCCCGAATAGCGACTTCGACCGGGAGCTCCGAGCCGTCAGCTCGCATGGCCTCCAACTCGACGACCCTTCCCAGGGTTGGGCCTCGGCCGGTTTGTTTGAACCCCTCCAAGCCCGCGTGATGTGCTGCTCGGTACCTCTCCGGGATGATCAACTCTGCCAAGGACTGGCCCACGGCCTCGTCGGCGGTGTAGCCGAACATCATGGTCGAGGACTGGTTCCATTCGGTGACGGTGCCGAACTGGTCGAGCAGGATGATGCTGTCGGGTGCCGTGTCCAGAATCGTGCTGAACCTATTCTCGCTGGTGGACAGAGCCGATCTGAGTTGGCTCTGCTCAGTGACGTCCTGTAAGGATCCCCACAACTTGACAGTCCGGCCATCCACGACGTTGGGTCGGCCTATGGCCCGAACGAGTATCAATCGACCCTTGGCGGTGATCACTCTCAGCCGAAGATCGAAGGGCTCCCCCTTTTCCAGACCAGCTTGAACGGCCTGGCTGATTATCGGTCGATCCTGGGGGTGGTAGAGATCGATTGCTCCGTCGAGTGGTGGCTGCTCGCCGCGAGGCACTTCGAAGATGTCGAACAGCAGGTCGGTCCACGAGACCTCCAGCGTCTCCGCGTCGAGTTCCCAACCCCCGATTCGTGCGGTTCGACCAGTCTCGGCCAGCAGTGCTGCGGTCTTCTCCAATGAGGTGCGGCTCTCGACCTGTTCGGTGATGTCCTGGGTATAGCCACTGGCTCTGACAGCGTTCCCTTCAGGGTCGAATTCGATCGTGGCCACTGATCTGACCCAGACAACCGCCCCTTCAACCAGGAGACGAAACTCGAGGTCATAGGGAGCTGCGGTACTTGGCGAGCGTATGAAAGCCGCCTCGAGGAGGTGCCGGTCGGCGGGGTGAACACATTCGAGCAGGATTTCGAAGCTCAGCTCGGTCTCCTTGGGCACGCCCCAGATCCGATAATGTTCGTCGCTCCAGGTGCGCTCGTCGCTGCGGAGGTCACGAGTCCAGTTGCCGATTTTGCCCAGTCTCTGAGCATCGCCGAGATGGCTCAGCGTTGACTCTGTTTCGGTCAGGGCAGCCCGCATTGCTTCTTCGGCTCGCACGTATCGGGTGACGTCTTGGATGGACCCCCACCATTTCACGAGCTTGCCGTCCTTCATGTGCGGATGGCCTATTGTCTGGACATGGACCTGGTTGCCCTTGGCGGTGATGACCCTCAGTTCCAGATCCCAGGGTTCGCCGGTCTTGAGAGAGTTCTGAACCGCGGCACGGTGTTTGGGCCGATCCTGTGGATGGTAGAAATCGATAGCCTCGGCCCACGAAGGCTGCTCGCCCCTTGGAAGTTCGTAAATTTCAAATAGCACGTCGGTCCAGAGCATCTCCATCGTCTCGGCGTCGACCTCCCACCCACCTATCCGCGCCGACCGGCCCATCCCGGCCAGCAATCGTTCGCGGCCGGCCAGCGCCGTCTGACTGTCGACCTGTTCGGTGATGTCTTGGGAGAATCCGATGGCCCGGATCGCGTTGCCATCGGAATCGAACTCAACCGTGGCCTCCACCTTGATCCAGATGACCTTTCCGTTGGCCAGGATGCGATGCTCGATGTCATAGGGGGCCTTGTTGTCCAACGCGGCCTGGAATGCAGCGTCGACGAACTCGCGATCGTCGGGGTGGACGCATCCCCGGAACACCTCGTAGTTCAGCTCAGTGTCTTTTGATACACCGAATAGCCGGTACTCCTCGTCGGTCCAGATGATCTTGTCCGTCGCAAGATCGTGATCCCAAGTCCCGATTTTGCCCATTCGCTGCGCCTCGGAGAGATAACCCAGCAAGCTGTCCTTTTCGGCGAGCACAGCGTGCATTGCCCCTTCGGCATCCTTGCGTTCGGTGATGTCCTGGGAATACCCGATCATTCTGATTGGGTTGCCGCTGGAATCGACTTCGATCGTGGCTTCCGATCTGATCCAAACGACCTTTCTGCCAACCAGCATCCGATATTCGGCGGCATAGTCGGGCCCGCCGGCCAGAGCGGCCATGAACGCACCCTCGACGAGTTCGCGATCGTCGGGGAGGACGCACTCCAGGAACACCTCGTGACTGAGCTCGGTGGCCTTGGACACGCCCAAGAGCCGATACACCTCATCAGTCCAGACCCGTTCGTCCGTCACGAGATCAAGGGCCCACGTCCCGATCTCCCCCATTCGCTGGGCAAGTTCTAGATAGCCCAACAACTTCTCTGCCTTGTCATGGGTTGCCCGTTGCGCCTCTTCGGCTTGCACGTATCGGGTGATGTCTTGGGTGGAACCCCACAATTTCACCGTCTTGCCGTTGACCATCTGGGGTTGGCCTATGGATCGGGTGTGGATCTGTCGACCCGCCGCGGTGGTGGCCCTCTGTTCGAGATCGAACGGCTCGCCCCTCTCCATGCCGGCCTGAATAGCGGCGAGGAGCGCCGGTCGATCCTCCGCGTTGCAGATACTCATCGTCTCGTCGAACGGAGGCTCGTCGCCGACCTGCAAGTCAAAGATGTCGAACAGCGAATCGGTCCACGAGAAATCCATGGTCTCTGCGTCGAGTTCCCAGCCACCGATCAGCGCGTGTCGGCCGGTCTCGGCCAGCAATCGTTCGCTCTTGGCCAGCGCAGCCTGGCCTTCGACCTGTTTGGTGATGTCCTGAAGCGAGCCCCTCAGCTTCACGATTCTGCCATCCACCGCTACGGGGTGGCCCAGCGCCCGAACGTGGATTGCTCTGCCCTTCGCGGTGGTGTAGCGCAACTCGAGGTCGTAGGGCGCACCGTGTTCGATGCCGTTCTGCACCGCGGTGCTGAGCAAGTGCTGATCGTCCGGATGGCAAAGAGCAATTGCCTGCTCAAGTGATGGCACCTCACCCCGCGGCATCTCCAAGATGTCGAACAGGGTGTCGGTCCAGGAACCCACCAGCGTTTCCGCGTCGAGTTCCCAGCCACCGATCAGCGCTTGTCGGCCGGTTTCGGCCAACAGTGCCTCGCTTCTTGCCAACGCAGCCTGGCTATCGACCTGTTCGGTGATGTCCTGGCAGAATCCTGTCGCCCGCACCGGGTTGCCATCAGGGTCGAACTCGACCGTGGCCTCCTGTCGGATCCAGACGATCTCGTCACCCACCACCACACGATGCTCGATGGCAAAGGGGCGCTCGTTGCTCAATGCGGCGTGGAATGAAGCGTCGACGAGTTCGCGATCGTCGGGGTGAACGCACGCCAAGAACACGTCGTAGCTGAGCTCGGTTTCTCTGGAAACGCCCAGCATCCGACGGACCTCATCAGTCCAGACGACCTCGCCGCTCAAGACATCAAGATTGAAGGTGCCGATCTTGCCCATCTTCTGAGCGACCTCGAGATATCCGATCAATCTGTCCCGCTCGGCCTGGGCCGCCCGCTCTGCCTCTTCGGCCCTCTTGCCTGCGGTGATGTCCTGGACGTACCCCCAACGCCTGACCAGCTTCCCGTCGATCTCCTCCGGTATGCCGGTCGATCGCACGTGGATCAGGTTTCCGGTTTCTGTCAGCATGCGGAACGTGATATCTGTGGGTTCGCCGATCTCCATTGCCCGCTCGCCCGCAGAAACCACCATCGGCCGGTCTTCGGAGTGGATGTAGTCGTCCCATATCACGTCCGGAAGGCGAGTCTTCTCGAGCGGAACACCGAGCATGTCGGCAAGGCCGTCATTCCAGACCACGAGACCCGTGTCTAGGTTGATCTCCCACCCGACGATCCCCGCAAGTTGGTTGACCTTCGAGAAGAAGGCCTCGCGACCCTTGAGATGATTCTCAGCGGTCACCCGATCGGTGATATCTCGACATATCCCGGCCCGCTGCTTATAGCCGGCTCTGCCGACCGCCGCGAAGCCCTGAGCCTCGACCCAACGCACTGATCCATCCGGTCTGACGACGCGACATTCGACGATCCATTCGTCTTGCGAACGTGCGTCGACGACGGCCAGGACTCGATCCCGATCGTCGGGGTGGATGCCATCGACCAACACCTGTGCCGACGCATATACGTCATCGGCACTACGCCCCCAGATCTCCTCAAAGGCCCTGTTCACGAGCACGATCTCGGTCATGTCGGGTGTACCCAGCCAGATGGCATCGCTCATCACTTCGGTGATCCGAGTGATGAGCGGCTAAGAATCTGCCCCAGGTCCACGCACGGCGGAGTCACCGTTCGCATCGGGAATCATTGGTTCCCGGACCTTCCGCCCACGAGGCCACCGTCCGCGCGAACGTGGTTGCTCCGCGAGGGGTAGAGAGCGACGAGCAACACCGGAATGACCACCCTTGACTTCAGTGACTCCCTTGTACCTTCATGGATCCTTGGTCACTATCAGGCACCCAGATGACTTTCGGCCGATAGGGCCGATGGTCCCTATCCCGTTGACGGTGGCACTATTGCGTATGCAGAAAGACAGCGTCACCCTCACAGTTCGTGGCTGGACCGGGCCTTGGCCCGACGACGACAAGGACGCCAACTTCAAGGCCGAGATCGCCGCCCACGCTCATCTCGACCCCCTGGCCACGATCACCACCCTGAGCAACAGCATTGATGTTCCGGTGGGATCTCTCGTCCACTACGTGCTCACCCGCTGGGCCAGCGAGGGAAGCAGCGGCCTGCTCGAACTGGGGCCCCGCATGACTCGACGGTTACGTGAGCCTTTCACCGAGGCCGAGGAGGCGGGCACCGATGAGGCCCGGCTCGCCGCCTACGAGCAGGTTCGACAGATGGTCGAGTGGCTCAATGTGCCCTTGGATCAGCCCGACGTCTATCCCTGACAGCCGTCGTTCATGGTGCAGCGCCGAGGGCGATCGTCTCACAGCGAGCCAAGCCTCGTTCAAGCGCATCGCGATCCTCGAAACGGGTCCAGTTGAGCCACAAGCCGTTCTGGAGGGCGGCGAGATCGGTGATGCGTTCACTCACCTGAGCGGCGGGGAGGTCGGGGTCGGCCGCCTGGATCGTGGCCCCGATGATCTCGTTGTAGCGGTCGTGGAGCGATCGCTCGAGCTCAGCCACCTCGTGATTGGTGCGCGACACCCCCCAGATGGCGAACCAGAGAGCGAGGTATTCGCTGCTCACGAACTCTGCATCGAAGAAGGAACGGACCGCGGCGCGCGCACGGTCGATCGGGTCGGGTCCGGCCGCCTCGATCTGTTCGGCGGTGAACTCGATGAGCCGATCCGCGCCGAGCTTGAACGCCGAGACGATCAGGTTCTCTTTGGCGTCGAAGTGGTAGCTGAGAAGGCCCAGCGAAACGTCGGCCTCTTCGGCCACCGCCCGCATACTCGCCGCGTCGAGCCCGTCGCGCACGATCACCTGCATCGTCGCCTCGAGAATCTGCTCTTGGCTCTCGGTGAAGCTCACCCGTCCAGTCTGGTGGCACTTGACCCACGCGTCCACCGCCATGGTGTCGGCGCCGGCGCTATTGCGCGACGATTCATGCACGATGACCACGAGCAAGGACTCCCCATACGAGCATCCGTATCCCCCCGCCGAGCTCGAAGCCGCCCATCCGTTCATCGAACTCGGATTCAGTCGAAGACCCGAGCCGGAGATGATCGATCGGGCGCGCGCGTTCCATGAGCTCATGGATCAGCGTCGGAGTCCCCGTCTCTTCGCCCCCGATCCCGTTCCCGTCGAGTTGATCGAGCTGGCGATAGCCGCGGCATCGACGGCTCCGTCGGGTGCTCACAAGCAACCCTGGCGGTTCGTCCTGACCGAGTCGGTCGAGGTGAAGCGAGCGATTCGAGAAGCGGCCGAGGAAGAGGAGAGGGTGAACTACCTGGAGATGCGGATGAACGACGAGTGGCAGGAGGCGCTCGCACCGCTCGGCACCGATCACCACAAGGAATTCCTCGAGATCGCCCCGTGGCTGGTTGTGTTGTTCGAGGAGCGCTACGAGACCACGACTGCCGGCGAGAGGCGCAAGAATTACTACGTGAAGGAGAGCGTCGGGATTGCTGCGGGCATCTTCATCGCGGCTCTCCACAACATGGGCCTGGCCACCCTCACTCACACACCCTCACCCATGGCCTTTCTCACCAAGATCCTCGGTCGGCCCGAGAACGAGCGCCCGTTCGTCCTGTTCCCGATCGGATATCCCCTCCCAGGGGTGAAGGTGCCCGAGCTCCGCCGCAAGGGGCTCGACGAGGTGATGGTCACTGTCGATCGGCCGGCCTCATGAACGACCGTCTACAGATGATCGCCCCGCCCGACTTCGACGTCGACGCCATGGAGGCGGGTCGCCTGGCCCGGCTCCGGTCGACGATGGTCGACGATGGTCTCGACGTGTGTGTGCTCACCAACCCGGTGAGCATTCGTTACGCCACCGGCTACCGGGGATATGCGTCGTACCAGAGTCGGATCCCGTCGGCCTACGCGTTCGTGCCTGTTACGGGGCCGATAGTCGCGCACGGCGCCTACATCGAGGGCCTGTCCCTCATCGACGTGGTTCGTCAGTCCCATGCCGTATCGGCATTCGATGCCGGCCTCGACCTGTCCCGCGCCGCGGGCCGGTTCACCGACGACCTCGAGCAGTTCCTCGTCGATGTGGGGCTGGGCCTCAACGCCTCCGTCGGCATCGAACGGATGACCCCCGCCGGCCATCGAGCCTTTGCCGATGTCGGGTTCAACGTTTTCGACGCCGAGCCCACGGTGGAGTTGGCTCGCAGCCGCAAGTCCGAACTCGAGATGATCGCGCTGCGTTACGCGATCTCCGTCGCCGAGCACGCCATGGTCGAGATGGACAAGGCCCTGGTTCCAGGCATCACCGAGAACCAGCTCTGGTCGATCCTCCACCAGGTCAACATCGTGCACGACGGCGACTGGATCGACGGTCGAATGTTGTGCTCGGGCCCGCGCACCAACCCCTGGTATCAAGAAGCCAGCGGCCGCGTCATCGAGCAGGGCGACCTGGTGGCCTTCGACAGCGACATGATCGGTCCCCACGGCTACTGCGCCGACATCTCCCGCACCTTCCTCTGCGGGGATCAGGGTCCCACCCCGGCCCAGAGCTACCTCTATGAGCGCGCCCGCGAAGAACTCGATCACAACACCGCTCTGCTGAGGGTGGGCGCCTCCTACGCCGAACTCTCGCACGCGGTGCTTCGCCACCCCGATGAGTTCATCCCCACGCGCTACGCGTGTGCGTTCCATGGGGTGGGCATGTCCGACGAGTTCCCCAAGATCCCCTATCCCGACGACTGGGCCGCGATCGGCTACGACGGCGAAATCGAAGACGGCCTGGTGCTCGCGGTTGAGAGCTATGTGGGTGCTGTAGGCGGCGATCAAGGGGTGAAACTCGAAGAGATGGTGCAGGTCACCACTGCTGGGGTGGTACCACTCTCCAGCCATCCACTATGGGAAAGACCCGAATCATGACATCAGCGTCGTTCTTGCCGGAAGGTCTGGTGGCTCCCAATCTCACCCCCTTCGATCACGACCTTTCGGTTGCCACCGACCTCTACATCGAGCATGCCCTCGGGCTTCTTGCGGAAGGCTGCGGAGGCCTGGCCCCGTTCGGCACGACGGGCGAGGCGTTGAGCCTGGGAATCGACGAACGGATCTCCACCCTCGATTCCCTTGTAGCCGCAGGTGTGGCTCCGGAATCGATGATTGTCGGGACCGGCCTCACAAGCCTGGCCGACACACTCCGACTCACCCGCCACGCCACCGATTTGGGGGTTGGGGCCACCATGATCCTGCCGCCGTTCTACTTCAAGGACCCGGCCGACGATGGTGTCCACCGCTACTTCGAATCGCTCATCGAGGCGATGGATGGTGTGGTTCGAATAGTGCTTTACCACATACCCCAGATGGCCGGCGTGGGGTTCTCGATCGACCTGGTGGCGAGACTGCGTCGCGACTTTCCCGACCAGGTGGTGGCGATCAAGGATTCCTCCGGTGATTGGGACAACACCGCCCAACTCTTCGACATCGAAGGTCTCGTGGTCTACCCCGGCTCCGAACTTCCCCTGCTCGAGGCGCTCGCGTTGGGCGGGCGGGAGCTGATCTCGGCCACAGCCAATCTCAATGCTCCGGCCATCGTCGATGTGCTCGAGCTGTGGGAGTCCGGCAAACGCGACGAGGCGCGTGGTCGGCACGGGGCAGTGGCGGCCACCCGTCGGGTGTTCGCCGGGTACGGGCCGATCCCAGCGCAGAAGCGCCTGCTGGCGATGCGCACCGGCGACGACCGGTGGGCGAATGTGCGCCCGCCCCTTCTGTCGCTGGAAGGCGCTCGGGGCCGGTCGTTGGCCGACGACCTGGCCGCCATCGACGTGCTCTGAGGCGAAATGAGGGCGTCCTGGACGATCGACCAGCGGAGCTGTACGCTTCCCTGAACGTTCGTCCAGTCAGGAGAGGTCAGTGGCAGTCACATCGGGTCGGAAAGCCACCACGGCCGCGCCGGCGCCCCTCGGCATCGTGGCCGACCCCCGTCTTGCCACTGCCGGCATAATCGTTGCTTCGATATCGATGGGCTTGGTGCCGGTCTTCGCCCGCACCCTCACCGACGACGGCATCGCTCCGGTGGCGGTGTCGTTCTACCGCAACCTGATCGGGGCGATCCTGCTCATCGGGTTCATCAGGCTCACGGGCACCAAACGAAACGCCACCATCTGGGGACTCTTCACCGGCGTCGCGATGGGGTTCGGATGGACGGCCTACGTCGAAGCAATCACCGTGGTGCCGGTCTCCACCGCGGCCGTCGTCTACATGAGCTACCCCCTTTTCGCCCTCCTGGTCGTATGGCTGGTCTTCGGCCAGCCGCCTGTGGCGCGGGCAGTCGTCGGCGGGGTCATCGTGCTGGCCGCGGCAGCGATCGCGCTGGGTCCGGAGTTTTCCGGGGAGCATCGCAACGAGCTGCTCGTCCTGTTGGCCGCACCTCTGGCGTTCGGGATGGCGGTCGCAGTCCTCACCGAACGGCTCGGGCCCCTCAGCCCCCTTGAGCGTGTGGCCTCCGTGGGCGTCGGTTCTTCGGTGGGTTTGTTGCCGCTGGTGATGACCCTGCCCTCCCACCAGGTCTTGCCCGGCGACGGGCAGGGCTGGTTGCTGGTGGTAGGCATCGGGCTGGTCACCGGCATCGGACCCCAGTGGCTCTATGTGAAGTGTGCGTCGAGGGTGGGCCCCGCCAAGGCCGCGATGTCGGGGGCGATCGAGTTGCCGACGATGTTCGCAGTGGGGGCCCTGGCCTTCGGGGAATCATTGACCTTCGCCCAGGGCTTCGCCGGTGCGCTCGTGGTGGGCGCGATCCTCCTGGTGCCGTCGCGTCCGTCGCCGGCCACCGCCATGGCCCGCAGTCGTCGTCGCCTGATCCCGGGTCGCTTCACTACGTGAGGGTGGCACCCCGATCACGCCTCGGTGCGATCGGGTGATGCATCATCGAGGCGACATGAACATCGATATCGCAATCGTCGGCAGGGGAATGATCGGGGCGGCCGCGGCCCGACATCTCGCCGAGGCCGGGCGATCTGTGGCTCTTATCGGCCCCGACGAGCCCTCTGATCCTCGGGGCTACCAGGGTCCCTTTGCCAGCCATCATGATGAAGGGCGGATCACCCGCATCGCCGGCCGCGACGAAGTATGGACCGAACTGGCCGCTCGGTCGATCGGGCGCTACTCCGACATCGCAGCTCGGTCGGGAATCGACTTCCACTTCGCCCGAGGCATGGTGGCGGCCTATCCCGACGCCCCTGATTGGGTGACACGGGCTGCTGCATGGGGCAGTGAGGCCCGAATCGTCGATCCCGACTGGTTGCGGACCAACACCGGAATCGCGATCGACTACGGAATGCCTCTCATGTATGAACCGGCACCCGCGGGTCATGTCAATCCTCTCCGGCTCGTAGCCGCCCAGAGCATGCTCACCGACCTCGCCGGGGGATCAGTGATCCGCGACGCGGTCACTTCGATTCGCCGCACCGCAACCGGATTCGAGGTCGACGGTCAGTGGGGCACTCTCACCGCCGCCCGGATCCTGGTCACCACAGGAGCGTTTGGTGCCGACCTCTTCGAGTTCCAACTCGATGTCGAACGCCGGCCCCGCACGATTCTGCGGGCCGAACTCGCCGACGACGGTCGGATTCCGAGCCTCATCGCCATGGAACCGCCCGACGACCGTGTTCACGAGATCTACTGGGTACCGCCCGTGCGATACCCCGACGGATCTGTCTGTATCAAGATCGGCGGCAACCTCAGGGAGTTCGAGCCGCTCGAGCCGGAGCAGCTAACCGACTGGTTCCACACCGATGGCGATCCGATCGAGATCGACTCGCTCGAACACAACCTGCGCAGCCTCCTGCCCGACTGTTCGTTCGGGGCGATCAACACCGCTCCCTGTGTGATCACAGGCACGGAGTCGGGCCATCCCTACATCGGCTGGGTCGATGATGGCGTGGCGGTGGCACTCGCGGGCAATGGTTCGGCCGCGAAGTCGAGCGACGAGTTGGGCCGGATCGCGGCCGGCCTGTTCCGCGAGTCCGGCTGGGATTCGGGCATCGACGCGTCGGTGTTTGCCCCGCGTATCAGATGAGTTCGCGGGCCAGGAGTTCGTAGCTGCGCACCCGATGCTCATGGCCCCACACGATGGTGACGGCCATGAACTCGTCGGCGCCGTACCGCTCCATCAGCGAACCGACACCTCGAGCTACGGTGGCCGGGCTTCCACAGATCATCGGCTTGCGCTGGGGCTGCACGTCCAGAGCCCCAGCCGAATGACGGGCCGCGTCCTCAGGACTGGGGATCGGGCCCGAGAGTCCTCGTTGGCGCCAGAGTTTCACCGGCTTGGCCAGCTCCTCGGCCTCTTCATCGGTGGGAGCGCAGATCACCGCCGCGGCGATGAGCACAGTGGGCTCGGGCCACATCTTCGATGGCTGATACTGCTTCCGGTAGGCATCGGTGATGGCGGTGCCGTCCCGGGTGGCGATGAAATCAGCGAAGGCCAGTGGCAGGCCGAGGTGGGCGGCGAGGCCGGCTGAGCCCGGGCTCGACCCGAGCAGCCAGATGGGGAGGGCCTCGTCGACGCGGGGGGTGGACGTGACCCGACCCGCGAACGGATTGTCGGCGGGAAGCGAATCGTGAAGCCAACCATCGAGTTCGGCGATCATCGCCGGATAGCGATTCGACGAGACAGGCTCGTTGCTGGGCGAGAGCGCCACCGCGGTGATCGGATCAGAACCCGGAGCCCGGCCCAGGCCGACGTCGATGCGGCCGGGATGAAGGGCGGCCAACACCTGGAACGACTCGGCCACCTTGAACGGTGAGTAGTGGGGGAGCATCACGCCTCCGGCTCCCACCCGGATCGTGGATGTGGACTCCGCGATATGGCCGATGAGGATCTCGGGGGCAGACCCGGCCAGTCCGAGGGTGTTGTGGTGTTCGGCCACCCAGTAGCGGTGATAGCCGAGGGATTCGCAGCGGCAGGCGAGGTCGATCGAGTTGCGCAAGGCCTCCCCGGCTGTGGTGCCGGCCGGGATGGGCGACTGATCGAGCACTGAAATACGCACAGGCGACAGTCTGCCGGGCGGTGGATGGGATCCCGGTCGAAGGAAGTGAACGTTGTGTCCGAATGTGTCAGACGGTTTAGGGCATACTCAGTGTCATGGTCGTATCCGCCGTAGCCACCACAGGCATCTATTGCCGGCCCGAGTGCACTGCTCGGCCGGCCGTCAAGAACGTTTCGCCCTACGCCGCGCCGATCGCCGCCGAGGCGGCCGGTTACCGACCCTGCCTGCGGTGTCGCCCCGATCGACACCTGCGATCGGTCGAGGTCACCAACGCGCCCCTTCCCGTTTCGGGTGCCGTGGCCCTGATATCAGCGGGCTTCCTCGATCGCTTCGACGAAGATGCGCTCGCCGTGCGGGTGGGCTATTCCACCAGGCAACTTCGGCGCCTCTTCGAGCAGTATGTCGGAGCGACCCCAGATTTCGTGGCTCGTTCACGCCGGGCCCACTTTGCTCGCCGCCTGCTGGACGAGAGCGACCTGACGATGCCCGTCGTGGCCGCGGCTTCCGGGTTCGGGAGCGTGCGTCAGATGGGCCGCGTGGTCGAACAGATCTTCCGCTTCACCCCGAGCGCACTGAGAGCGAAACGTCGCCGGAGCGACATCCTCACCACCGATGGAGGGCTGCGTCTGCGTCTGCCCTTCGCCGGCCCGCTCGACCGTGTCGCCCTCATGGATCACCTTCGGCCCCGCCTGACTCCGGGTGTGGAATCGCTGGCGGACGGCTGCTACCGGCGCACCCTCGAAGTATGTGGTCACCCCGGGGTGGTGGAGGTCGACCTCGTGGGCCACGACGATCACCTCGAGTTGGTGGCTCATCTCCCGACCTTTGATTCGATCATCGATGAGGTCGCCCGGGTGAGACACATGTTCGGCCTCGACGACGACGTGAATTCTGCCAACAACCATCTGGCCGGCGACCCTCTCCTGGCGCCCCTGGTGAGCGCCCGCCCCGGCCTTCGAGTGGTCGGAGGTTGGGATCGCTTCGAAACCGCAGTCCGGGTGATCATCGGCCAGCAGGTGAGCGTGGCCGGGGCCACCACCACTACCGGCCGACTCGTGCGCCGCCACGGTGTGCCCCTCACCGGCGAGGCTCTCGGCCTGAGCCATCTTTTCCCCGGCCCCGCCCAGTTGGCTCCACTCGCCGCGGGCGACACCGACGAACGCATGCCCCGCCGCCGGGCCATGACCATCGGTGCTCTGGCCGAAGCGGTCACTGATCACCGGGTGGATCTCTACTGCGCAGATCCCGACTCGCTGAGAAATCAGCTCGTGGCGCTGCCGGGAATCGGACCATGGACCGCGGATGTCATCACGATGCGAGCCGGACGCGATCCTGATGCCTTCCCGGCCGGCGACCTCGGCATCCGACACGCTTACGCGAACATCAGTGGCATCTCCACACTCCCCGGCGAGGACAAACTCGCCGAGCGCTCGCTGGGCTGGCGGCCACACCGAGCACTGGCTGCACAACACCTGTGGGCGTCACTGGCTGCCCACGACGAACACGACCGAAGCAAGGACTCACGATGACCCTCCACCAGCAACAACTCGAAACCCCGATCGGCGTACTCACCCTCGTTGCGTCAGACGTCGGACTCACCATGATCCTCTTCGAGAGTGAAGACCCGACAGAGATCGATGCCACTCTCGACTCCTCCGATCCCGTACTCCGTGCCGCAGCCGCCCAACTCGGTGAGTACTTCGCCGGCGACCGTCGTGAGTTCGATCTCCCCCTCGATCTCGAAGGCACCGATTTCCAGAAGGAGGCGTGGCTGGCACTCGCCGACGTTCCCTACGGTGAGACCACCAGCTACGGCGAACAGGCACGAGCCATCGGCCGACCCGGTGCATTCAGGGCGGTGGGCGCGGCGAACGGCAAGAACCCGGTGCCCATCGTGTTGCCGTGCCATCGAATAGTCGGAGCGGACGGGTCGCTCACCGGGTTTGCCGGAGGCCTCGACACCAAGCAGCAATTGCTGGTGCACGAACAGAAACAGCAGAGTCTTCCCGGAGTCTGAATAGCGACATACGATCCCGATATGACGTTGAGCATGGATCGTTACCCCGACATCACCTACGACAGCGGCACTCCCGAGTTCGACGACCTCGAAGAACTCCGCCTCTTCCGAAAATGGGAGGTGGCAATCGGCTATCGCATCTTCTCGAAACTGAGGTGGGGCCAGATGGGCGACGGCCACATCACGGCCCGGGATCCGATTCTCACCGACCATTTCTGGGTGCTGAGCTATGGCGTGCCGTTCTGGGCGGCGACGATCCACAATCTGTCTCTGGTGGCGCCGGGAGGTGAGGTGGTGGACGGACCCGACGCCAGTGGCGTCAACTACGCGGCCTACAACATCCACTGGCCCATCCTCGCCGCCCGCCCCGATCTCGTCTCGGCCGCGCACACCCACACCTCGTTCGGCACACCATGGTCGGCCAATGTGAAGCCGTTCGAAGCGATCAGCCAGGAAGCATGCTCGTTCGTGTTCGACCAGTCGATCTATCGCGGCGAGGACCTCGAAGTGCTGTCCGTGGCGGGGGGCGAGGCGATCGCTCGGGCCATGGGCGACACAAAGCTGTGCATCCTTCGCAACCACGGTCTCCTCACCGGCGGTGCCAGCCCCGGCGAGGCGGTTGGTTGGTTCGTCACCGCCGAACGCGTCGCCGAGGTGCACGTCAAGGCGCCCGACGCCGTGCCGGTGTCGGAGGAGTCGGCGAAGGCGGTCGCGTCCACCCTGTCGGATCCGGCCATGGGGTGGCGGGTTTTCCAGTGGCTGGCCCGTGATCTGGTGCCCGACCCGTCTGTGGCGATCGCCTGACGATCAGATCAGGCGGTGATGCCGGCCTTCATTGCTCGCCGGTGACCACGAAGGATCCTCTCGGTGTATCCGTTCTTCTCGTTGCGGCCGAGCAGCACGAGGTCGAGAGCGGCGCGGAACGGGATGCTGTCGGCGTAGCCGGGGGCCATCGGCTGATAGGCGGCGTCGTCGGCATTCTGGGTGTCGACGGCAACTGCCATCCGGGCCATCGTGGCTCGGATCTGATCTTCGGTGATCAGGCCGTGGTGGAGCCAGTTGGCCACGTGTTGGCTGG
>Ga0255047_10000580_pt1 | contig 29909 bp, 27 predicted proteins | sample JV7_2_1_MG_FD_183640 | JGI IMG/M metagenome (GOLD analysis project Ga0255047, IMG submission 183640) | Seawater microbial communities from Jervis Inlet, British Columbia, Canada - JV7_2_1 | ecosystem: Environmental > Aquatic > Marine > Inlet | place: Canada: British Columbia | collected 2016-10-06
TGTTGCCGCCGTTGCCGCCCTTGTCGGCTGATTCGAACGTACGCAGTTTGCTGTTTGCCCTACGAGCGGCGAGTCATGTCTTGGCTTCGTAGGCGGTGATGGCTGCATCAAGGGCATCGATCGCCAGGTTCAGCTCATCCTCACTAACGCAGAGAGGTGGGATGAACCGGATCACGTTGCCGAAAGGGCCACAATCGAGAATGAGAAGTCGGTTCTGGCGACTGTGCTTGGACAAGAAGGCAAACGCGGCGGGATCTGGCTCGTTTCCCCCCGGCTTGACCAGTTCGATGCCGATCATCAGGCCCAATCCACGCACATCGCCGATGGTGGGATGACGATCCTTCATCTCCTCGAAGCGGGAGAACGCCACCTTCGATAACGCCGGCGTGTTGGGTATGAATTCGGCTAGTGCCCCCATGTTCGCTGCAGCCGCGGCGCAGGCGACCGGGTTCCCACCGAAGGTGGTGCCGTGTGAGCCGGGTGCCCATGCATCGAACAAATCTGCCCTGGCGCCGATCGCCGACAGCGGGAGACCGTTCGCTATCGCCTTGCCCATGAGCAGGATGTCGGGCTCCACGTCGTAGTGGTCCGCAGCAAACCAGCTCCCGGTACGGCCGAAGCCGGTTTGGATTTCGTCGAAGATCATGAGGATCCCGTGTTCGGCAGACAACTCGCCGAGCCGGTTGATGAACCGCTGCGGTGCTGGGTAGTAGCCGCCTTCTCCTTGGACGGGTTCGATGAGGAAAGCTGCGATCTCGCCTGGAGTGATCTCGTGCTTGAACATGAGATCGAGATCTTGGAGAGCGCGGTCGGTCGCCTCCTCCTCAGACATTCCCCACCGGTAGGGATGAGGGAATGGCGTGACAAAGACAGACGGCAGGAGGGGGTGGTAACCCTGCCGATAGATTGCCTTCGAGGTCGTATATGAGACCGAGCCCATCGTGCGGCCGTGGAAAGCGCCCCGGAAGGCGATGACGCCCTGACGACCGCTGACCTTGCGGGCAAGTTTTACGCCTGCTTCGACGGCCTCGGCTCCCGAGTTCATGAAGAAGATCTTCTCGATCGATTCCGGCGTGACCTCGAGGACCTTTTCGGCGGCTGTGACCAGCGAGTCGTATCGAAAGGCGCCCCCGGCATGCCACAGCTTGTCCAATTGGTCCTTGGCGGCCGCTACAACGGCGGGGTGGTTGTGACCGGAGTTGACGACTGAGATCCCACAGGCAAAGTCGAGATATCTTTCGCCCTCGACGTCGGTTACCCAGGCGCCGTCGGCGCCGACGATCTCGAGATCTGAATCCCAGGTGATGACTGGTGCATATACGCGCTCATGGCGCTTAACGAGGCTGCTGCTCATGTTTGTTCTCCTTCTTGTGATCTGACTTGGTGGCGTTGCCAGATCACGGAGCAGCGAACAGTTGCCTCCTGCTTTTGCGCGGGGTGAGCTTCAGCATGATGGAATAATGCCACTACTGGCCACCCTCTGGGCCGGGAAAAGGCCTCGTTGCCGAAAATAGACCCCAGGAGATCAGCCATGCCGACATTCGATATCGTCTCTCAGGTGGACCTGCAAGAGGTCCGCAACGCAGTCGATCAGGCCTCGCGAGAGTTGGTCAACCGTTACGACTTCAAAGGAACTTCGACATCCGTCGCTGTGAGCGAAGATGGGATTGTGCTCGAGTCGACAACGGAGGACCGGCTCAAGGCCGCCATCGAGGTACTCAAGGAGAAGTTGATTCGTCGCAAGGTGTCGCTCAAGTCTCTCTCCGGCGGAGAACCGACCGAAGTCGGGGGTGGCCGTACCCGAGCCCTGTTTACGTTGAACACCGGAATCGATGCCGAATCTGCGAGAGAGATCTCCAAACACATCAGGGGGCTCGATATAAAGGTGCAGGCGTCGATCAACGGCGATGTGGTGAGAGTCTCCGGCAAGAAGAGGGATGAACTCCAAGCGGTCATCGCCGAGATCAAGGCACTCGACCACCGGCTCCCGCTGCAGTACGTGAACTTCAGGGACTGAAGGAGTCATCAGTCATCAGTCGTCGGTCTTCAGTCATTCCAGCAGACCACTCCCCCCTTGAGGGGGAGTCACCGGCCGCAGGCCGTTGGGGGGGGTGGGGGGCCGACCGATGCCCGACAGCTCATTGCCGATAGCCAATGACTCCTGACTCAGGACTCCCGACTCATGACTCCTGACTGCTCGGGATTGCGATCCAGGTCTGGCGGGCTGCGGCGGCGACGTGTCCCTCATCGTCGATCAGCACCGTCGCAGCAAACGATTTGCGTCCATCCTCTCTGAGCTTCCACGCCACTGTGATGTAGCGGCGTCCGATGACGACAGGCTTGTGCACCACCGCGGCCATCCGCCCCAGCACGACCGGATTCTCGGTGAGATCCCGGGCGTCGGCCCAGGCTCCGGGGCAGTCGAGTGCCGCCCACACGATCGGCACCGTCAGGGTGCCTTCTTTGTTGGGTAGCGACTCGTCCGGGATCCAGGGCGAGGCGACCAATCCCGTCGCTGTCGGCCCGGGAAAGATCGCAAGGCCGTCGGACCGTTCAGTGCCACAGGTGAAGCAGGTTGGGAATTCGTGGCGGGTATGACCCAGGTAGTCCGCGGAGGCTGTCTTTGCCTCGTCCCAACCAGGAAGCACAGGTAGGTCGAGCGGCTCGAACGAGATCTGGTGAGCGGTGGCGACCAGTGTGTCCCCGTCCAGCACCTCCACTCCGCCGGAGACCCGGTCAACATCGAGTTCTACATCGAGAGGCGGTGGGGAGCGCAGAGTCACCTCGGCGATGCCTTCGAGGAGGGTCGACACCAGGCCACACGTGTAGCCCCCATTGCCCGACTGGGGCGGTCCGTTGAACCGCCCCGGAACGATCAAGAGCCCACTCATCGGAGTAGTGGGCACCGGTTCCCTGACGGAGTACTGAGTACTGAGTACTGAGTACTCCTCAAAGCACTTGGCTGAGGAACGACTGGGTGCGGGCGTGCTCCGGATTGGTGAGCACGTGGGTCGGGTCGCCCTCCTCAACGATGATTCCCTCATCCATGAAGAGGAGCCTGGTGCCTACCTCTCGGGCAAACCCCATCTCATGGGTGACGACGACCATCGTCATTCCCTCGGCTGCCAACTCCTGCATCACATTGAGCACCTCGCCCACCAGCTCCGGGTCCAGCGCCGAGGTGACTTCATCGAAGAGCATCAGCTTGGGCCGCATCGCCAGTGAGCGGGCGATGGCGACGCGCTGTTGCTGACCCCCCGACAGCTGTGACGGATAGGAGTCGGTCTTGTCGGAAAGACCAACGTGCCGCAGCTGCGAGTGCGCCCGCTCCAGAGCCTCCTGCTTGGAGAGTTTGAGCACCTTGATCAGCGCAAGTGTGATGTTCTCGGTGGCGGTGAGGTGGGGGAACAGATTGAACTGTTGAAACACCATTCCCATGTGTGTGCGCGCCTCGTTGAGATTGGTCCGGATGTCGGTGAGGTCCATCCCGTCGAAGAAGACCTTGCCCTCAGTGGGTTCTTCGAGGACGTTGATCGTGCGCAGCAAGGTCGATTTGCCGGATCCCGAAGGCCCAATGAGCACTACCACCTCCTGGGGGACGATCTTTTGATCGATCCCGCGCAGAACGTGCAGGGTGTCGAACCATTTGTGGATGCCTTCGAGGCGAACCAGGGTGCCGTCTTCGTTCATGAGACTCCTATCCAATCACACTCGTGAGACCGCTCCGCAGTCGTCTTTCGACGATGGTGACTACCCCGATCATCGGCAGTGTGATGATCAGATAGCCGGCCGCGGCACCAAGCCAGGCGGTGGCATCGAAGCTTGAGGAGTAGATGTCACGACCTATCCCCAGCAGTTCCTTCTGGGCGACCGTGAGCCCCAGCACCGACACCAGGGAGGTGTCCTTGATCAGGATGACGAACTCGTTCAGTAGTGGCGGGATCACCCTGCGGATCGCCTGGGGGACGATCACGTAACGCATCGACTGGAAGTAGGACAGCCCCAGCGTGCGCGACGCCTCGATTTGGCCGCGCTCCAGCGACTGGATACCTGCGCGATACACCTCAGAGGAATAGGCGGCGAGGTTGAGGCCGAGAACGAGGATGGCGATCGTGTACATGTCGAGGTCGAGGCGCAGCGCCGGCACGAATCCGACACCGGCGAACATGATCTGCCAGATCAGCGGGGTACCGCGGAAGAAATTGATGTAGATGCGGGCCGGAGCGCGGACGACGGCCCTATTCGACATTGCAAACACCGCCAGCAACAGTCCAAGAGAGAATCCCAGGGCGGCACCTGCCGCTGAGAGGACCAGAGTGTTTTGGGCACCCTTTACGAAGCTGGGGACGGACGCCAGCCGGATGAGACCCCACAGCAAACCTGCACCGGCGGCGATCAGCGTCGAGTAGACGACAAGCCGTAGTCCGGCCTTTCGCAGCCAGGCGTAGACGCCGACGAGTGCAGCCGTCACCGCAGCCCACGTGGCCATCAGCCCTGCGACCGAACCCATCGAGCCGGACACCGTGTCCCAGGCGATCCCGGTCTTTTGGCCGATGAGTGAGATGTTTAGAAAGTTGCGTGCAAAGCGGTCGATGTCGGTGCCGCGAAACCACAGTAGGAATCCGGCCAGGGCCACCGCTTGGACGGCCAGCACCCCACCGGAGATGACAGCTTCGCGAGCCGACTTGTTTGGCATTCGCCTCCAACTGGCCACAGCGGCAGCGATGATGAGCAGTCCCACCACCAGTGCGATTCTGGCCACGAGACCGAGCCCGTCGGACTTGAGACCTTCGGCCAATGGATCCGACGGCGAGCACTCGAGTCTCGTCACGCCTTCCGGGCAGGTGCCGCTCCAGCCGAAGCTGGTGAGAACGCTGATCACGCCGACGATGTAGAAGACAAGAACGGCGATGCCCGAAGCAAGGACGGCGCGCGACCACGAGGTCTGGTTGCTCAGGAACCATCGAATACCCCGATCCGGTGGGCTCAGTGCTTCGGGGGTCGTGACGACCATGGCTCCTCCCGCGGGGTTGGTGTCGACCAGACACTAGAGAACGCACCAGGTGTCAGATCGATCGTGGCCCGATAGCGTGGGGGTATGGACCGCGACTCATTTCTCCATCTGCTGCGTGACCGCCGCGCTCGGTTTCATGCGGTCTTGTGTCAGCTCGGGATCACCGTTGATTCGGACCCCGACCTGGGGCGTGAGGTCGGGGGGGACTGGACGCTTGGTGAGCACCTGATCCATCTCGCCGCTTGGGAGCGTCGGTTTACGAGGACGGTGACGGGGCATCCCAAGGTCTCTCCGTATCCGTCTCATTGGCAGAAATTCAACGATGCGGTGTACGACGAATGGCAGGGGGTTGCGCCCGAAGCGGCCCGAGTCGAATACGACGATGCTCACACCAGCCTGGTGGCCGCGGTCGAAGCGCTACCGCCCGAGGGTGATCCGGCTCGACCCAAGCTTCTGGTCGGATGGAATCTTGGACTGGCTCCGCGGCACTATCGCGAGCACGCCACGATCGTGCTCGAACACGCCGGGCTTCCCAAGCCTCCTGCCTGGCGCGGCCGGATCGTTGATTGAAGAACCAGCCAGTCGTCAGTAATCAGTAATCAGTAATCAGTAGGAAGAATCGAACAGCGGGGGTTGGGCTACTGGCCGAGCAATTCGCGCTGCATCTCGTCGGGGAGATGGAACCAGCGGAGATGTTCGAAGTCAGCGGTGAGTTCGGGGCGCTCTGGTTCGCTTTCGGTTGGTTGAGCGGCGAGCAATGTCTGCTCGCCTGCGGTGAGGTAGCCGACGAGCGCTTCCTCGTCCTCCGTCTTGCGATGCTCGGGGTGCTCGACGCCGTCTGCGGTGAAGGTGATGTCGTTAAGGCTGAGCGGAGGAGCACCGGTGCGGCCGGTGTGGGTCCACAGCGCGGTTATCGGATCGAAGTCGTATTGAGGCAACATGCGCCAACCCTCGTCGGCGACGAGATGGACTGCGCGCAATACGAACTCGAATACCTGCTCCGAGATGAAGTAGTTGAAGTTGACTCGCACCCAGCCTGGCTTTATCCCCTCACACCCACGGGCGATCTCCCGCTCATACTCGCGGCTGGTCTCGATATCGATCCCAAGCAGGCGGTGCCCGTAGGGTCCTGCACACGAGCATCCACCACGGCTCTGGATCCCGAACAGGTCGTTGAGCAGCGCGACTACGAAGTTGTGGTGCAAACGGCGTTCCCCGTGCCGAATCACGAATGAGACGATCGACAATCGATCTGCTTCGAGGTTGCCGAGGATCTCGATATTCGGATTCGCCGACCATGACTCGATGGCCCGTTCGATAAAGGCCTCCTCGTGCTGGCGGATCGTTTCGATACCGACGGCCTCCTTGAGCGCAAACGCCAGCCCGGCCCGGATTGACCCGATGATGCTGGGAGTCCCGGCCTCTTCTCGGTGCTCGATGTCGTCGATGTAGCGATGGTCGTCGGGGTTTACGAAGGCGACGGTTCCCCCGCCCGCCACGGCCGGAACCCGGTTGGTGAACAACTCTTTTCGGGCCACCAGCAATCCGGGAGTTTCCGGCCCGCCGATCATCTTGTGCGGGCTTGCAAAGATGGCGTCTTTGTACGACAACGGATCGGCTCCGTCGGGCGCTGCCATCGAAATCCCGACGTAAGGCGCGGCTGCGGCCACATCCCAAAACGAAACAGCTCCATGGCGGTGAAGCAGGGCGGCGACGGCGGCTGTGTCGGTCGTGATGCCGGTCACATTCGATGCTGCCGAGAACGAACCGATCTTGAGCGGCCGATCGGCGAAACGGAGCAGGGCTGCTTCGAGTTCGTCGAAGTCGACGTGGCCGTCTGAATCCTCGGGGATGACAACCACATCCGCGATCGACTCTCGCCACGGGAGCTCGTTGCTGTGGTGTTCGAACGGGCCGATAAAGACAACCGGTCGTTCGTCTGGCGGAATCTGATCAGACAAGCCATAGCGATCATCGAGCGCGTCCGGGATGCGGATGCCGAGCACCCGGACGAGGAGGTCTATCGCACCGGTCGATCCACTGCCGCAGAACACGACGGCGTGCTCTTCGTTTGCGTGGACGCAGCGGCGAATGATGCTGCGGGCCTCTTCTCGGAACCGGGTCGTCTGGAGACCGGTTCCGGAGGACTCGGTATGGGTATTGGCATAGAGGGGGAGCACTTGATCGCGGATGTAGTCCTCGATGAACTCCAGCGATCTGCCCGACGCCGTGTAATCGGCGTAGGTGACCCGACGCGGACCGAAGGGTCCGTCGACGACGTCGTTGCGTCCGATAACGGACTCGCGTATGTACTCGAGTAGGTCGCGGGCCATGAAGAAGGAGGGTACTAAGTCGCGTCAGCCTGGCGGTGGGCGCCGGAAAGGTGCGACCTAGAGCACCAGGACCGCGGCGAGAGCCACCACGCCGACCACCGAGGCGATGAATATCCGTCGTGTCGCGGCACCCGGCGTCAGATGGGGGAGCTTGTCCCACGCTGCGGCGATGGAGATGCCGGCGACCAGTCCCCCCACATGGGCCTCCCAGGCGATATTGGTGATTACGAAAGGAAGGCTCAGGTTTATCAACAGCAGCAGCATCAGTTGCGAAAAGACGGCCCTGCCTGCGGGGGTGTGGCGTTGTCGAAATGTGGTGGCGAGAATCGCTCCCATCAACCCGAAGATCGCGCCCGATGCACCCACGGCCGGAGCGAGGCGACCCAGGGCGTGATAGAGCGCCCCACCTCCCAGACCGGTCGCGATGTACAGCGATGCAAAGGACCCGGAGCCGAATCGGCGCTCGAGAGAAGGTCCGAACAGATAGAGCGCCCACATGTTGAAGAGGGCGTGAGTGAGGTTGGCGTGCAGGAACATCGCGGTAAACACCCGCCAGAACTCACCATCGTCGATGAGTGGCTTGTACTGAGCGGCGTTTACGAAGATTTCCTGACCGGTTGCGGTATCCAGCCTGCCGATCAGAAAGATCGCCACGTTGATGGCAATGAGTCCCCATGTCACCGGGGTCGTAGCGCGGTCGACCTGTCGGATTTTCCGGGCGATGATGACCTGACTGCGGCCGATCGGCTTGGCGCATTCGGGGCACTTCTGGCCGACTGCTGAATCCTGGGAACAATCGACGCAAATGTGCCTTCCGCATTCCGAACAGGCGAGTCGGGTCGCCCTGTCCGGATGGCGGTAGCAATGCGGGGTCGAAGGGATGTGCGAGCCGTGGTCGGTCACCGAGTCACCCTACCGGTGAGACCCGGTTACCCCGAGTCGTAAACTCGCCTCACGGAGCGATACGAGGAGACGTTGTGGACTTCGGGTTCAGCGAGAAAACCGAGGAGTGGCGCATACGTCTTCAGGCCTTCATGGACGAGCGAGTGATGCCATCCGAATCCGAATACCACTCGCAGATGGCCGACTTAGGGCACGATCCCAGCTTCACCCCGCCGGTGGTCGAAGCGCTCAAGGTGGAGGCGAAGAACCTGAGCTTGTGGAACATGTTTCTTCCCGACCAGCGATGGGGTGCCGGGCTCTCAGTCCTCGAGTACGCCCCGTTGGCCGAAATCACCGGCCACAGCCCGTGGATTGCGCCGGAAGCGACCAATTGCTCAGCACCCGACACCGGGAATATGGAGATCCTGGCCGAATTCGGGACACCCGAACAGCAGGAAGAGTGGCTGGTGCCGCTGCTCGACGGTGAGATCCGCAGCTGCTTTTCGATGACGGAACCAGAGGTCGCATCATCCGACGCCACGAACATCGCCTGCCGTATCGAGTCAGATGGCGACGACTACGTGATTACAGGTCGCAAATGGTGGTCCACCGGGGCCATCAACTCGCGCTGCAAGGTCGCGATCGTGATGGGGGTGACGAATCCCGATGCTGATCCGTACCACCGCCAGAGCATGGTTCTCGTCCCGCTGGATGCGCCGGGGGTAGAGATCATGCGCAACGTTCGAGTGTTCGGATACCGGGAACGAGGTGGCCACGCCGAGATTCTCTACGACGGGGTCCGGGTACCGAAGACGAATCTGCTCGGTGCTGAAGGCGCCGGCTTTGCCGTCGCCCAGGCCCGACTGGGGCCGGGTCGGATTCATCACTGCATGCGGCTGATCGGGATGGCGGAGCGTGCGTTCGACATCATGTGTGAGCGCGCTCAGCAGCGGGTCGCTTTCGGCAAGCCGCTCGCCGAGCAAGGAGTGATCCAGAATTGGATCGCCGAATCACGGATCAAGATCGAACAGGCACGTCTGATGGTGCTGAAGGCAGCCTGGCTGATCGACACTGTTGGAGTAAAGGGGGCGCGTATCGAGATTTCGGCGATAAAGGTCGCGGTTCCCGAGATGGCGACATGGGTGATCGATCGGGGGATTCAGGTGTTGGGCGGTGCCGGGGTCAGCGACGACTTCCCCCTTGCCGCGCTCTATGCCCACGCCAGGACCATCCAGATCGCTGATGGACCCAGCGAGGTACACAAGCGGAGCGTGGCCCGGAGGGAACTGCGCAGGTACGAGTCCAGTAGCTAGTAGCTAGTAGCCAGACGGACAACGGAGACCAGACGAGCCTTAGGATTTCCGCAATGCCCTCCTCCCTTCTTCGTCCTCGCTGGATCGTTGGTCATTTGCTTGTGGGAGCCGCGATCGTGTCCTTCATCCTCCTCGGGATGTGGCAGTTGCGACGCCATGACGAGAAGGTGGTGTTGCGCGATGCGGTCCAAACGGCGGTCGATACCCCGGCTGTCCCGCTCGGAGAGGTGCCCCAGGGAGCGTTTGCCACCGTTTGGGCCACAGGGGAGTACGTCACTGAACCGGAGGCGCGAGTGCTGCGTTCTCGTGACGGTGTTTCCGGCTACGAGGTACTTACCCCCTTTGTACTTTCCGACGGCAGTGCGCTATTGATCGATCGGGGTTGGGCAGGACTCGATGTCGATCACCGTGTCGGCGGGGCGGCTCCAACTGGAGTGATCAAGATCGGGGGGGTCCTGTGGCCGGGCGAGGAAGGCGCCTCGATTCCCGAGCAGATGCCGGAATATGTCCGCCGGATCGACCCGGCGATCTTTGCTGCGTTCAGCCCTCTCGAGTTTCGCCCCGAGTACCTGATGCTCACCGAACCGGGTCAGCAGATCGACGGGACTCTCAAGATCCCCGAGGTCGGCGAGGTGTCGCTCGGCCCCCATCTTGGGTACGCCGGACAATGGTTCCTGTTTGCCGGTGTCGTCTTGGTTGGGTACCCACTGCTGCTCAAGCGCCGGACCGGGTTCGCATCCAATCGGGAGTGAGCGTTGCGAGATGATCGACCCCGTCACCGGCGTGGGCGAGGTACTTGTTCAAGTCGAAGGCGGACTCGAGTTCCGCGTCGCTTAGATCGCATTCGTCGTCGGCTGCCAGAACGGCACGCAGTTGTGAGCCGGATTCGAGCGCCTCGGTGGAGGTGCGCTGTACGACCCGGTAGGCAGCATCCCGCTCCATACCGGCCGACACCATTGCCAGCAGCGCAGCTTGGCTGAACACGGTCCCGTTCGAAGCCTCGAGGTTGGCCTGCATCCGATCGATATCGACACTGAGGCCCTCCAGCACACGATTCATTCGAGCGATGGCGAAGTCGAGGGCGAGACAGGCATCCGGCAGCACCACTCGCTCTACCGATGAGTGGCTGATGTCGCGCTCGTGCCAAAGAGCGACGTTCTCTAGTGCCGCACTCGCCCATCCGCGGAGCAGCCGGGCGATGCCGGACACGTTTTCCGAGAGGATCGGATTGTGCTTGTGCGGCATCGCCGAGGATCCCTTCTGTCCCTCGGAAAACGGTTCGGCGACTTCGGCGACCTCCGACCGCTGCAGGTGACGGATTTCGACCGCGATACGTTCGAGCGTTGCCCCGGCGACAGCCAGCGTGCTCATGAACATGGCGTGGCGGTCCCGGCTCACGACCTGGGTGGCTGCGGGTTCGGCATGAAGCCCCAATGCCTCGGTGACATGTCGTTCGATGTCTGCCGGCACCGTCGAGTGATTCCCCACCGGGCCGCTTAGCTTGCCGTACGAGACGGCGTGAGTTGCCTGGAGAAGCCGGTGGTGAGTGTTTATGAGCGTGAAGCCGAAGCCGGCCAGCTTGTGGCCGAAAGTGGTGGGCTCGGCCCACATACCGTGGGTGCGACCGATCATCGGTGTATCCCGGTGGGTGACCGCGAGTCGCTGCACCGTTTCGAAGAGACCGACGATCCCCTCGGCGAGGAGTGCTCCGGATTCCTTTAGCTGGACTCCGAGAGCGGTGTCCAAGAGGTCCGACGACGTCAATCCGAAGTGCACCCACCGCCCGTGTTGCAACATCGATGAGGCCAACACATCGACGAACGCCGCGACGTCATGTCGTGTCTCTCGCTCGCGCTGCTTCCAGTCTTCTGGGTTCACCGTCGAACGCCGAGCCTCGTCCGCAGCCTCAGCTGGGACCACACCCTGGGTGGCCCAGCCCTCGAGCGCTAGTGCCTCGATCTCCTGCCAGATCGCCAGTTTGCGATCTTCGGACCAGATGGCTGCCATCTCGGGGCGGGTGTAACGCTCGATCATCGGCTGAAGGTAGCGGCTCTGTCTGGCCCCACCGACACCATGCTCACCGGAATTCCGGCCAACTCTTCGATACGGCGAACGTACGCGGCCGCAGCTTCGGGGAGGTCGTCGAACGACCGGACGCCGGTGATGTCGGTCTTCCAGCCGGGGTGGTCTTCATATATGGGCTCGCACTGGTAGAGGACTCGATGTTGCCGCGGGAAATCGGTGTAAACGGCGTCATCTGATCGATACGCGGTAGCGATTCGAATCGTGTCGAAGCCGCTCAGCACGTCGAGCTTCATCAGGGCGAGCTCCGTGATGCCGCTCACCCTGACCGCATAGCGGAGTACGACCGCGTCGAGCCACCCGCAGCGGCGACGGCGTCCGGTGACCGTGCCGAATTCTCCACCGATCTCGACCATGGCGGCGCCGACCTCATCGTCGAGTTCGGTGGGGAACGGTCCGCTCCCCACTCGGGAGATGTATGCCTTTGCGATACCGAGCACCGAGTCGATGTCCTTCGGCCCGACGCCGGCCCCGGTGAGCGCTCCGCCGGCGGTGGGATTCGATGAGGTGACGAATGGATACGTTCCATGATCGATATCGAGCAATACGCCTTGGGCACCTTCGAATACGACTCGCTTGTCGTCGCGGATTGCATTCCACACGAGCAGGGAAGCGTCGACGACGTGTTCTTCCAGCCTCTCGGCGTAGTCGAGATACTCCTCAGCGATCTCGGAGGCGTCGAATGGAAGCTGGTTGTAGATCTTGGTGAGTGCCTGGTTCTTCTCGCGCAGCGCTGCGTCGAGCTTGTCTCTGAAGATCTTTGGGTCGTAGAGATCCTGCACCCTGATACCGCCCCGGCTGAACTTGTCGAGATAGGCCGGTCCGATTCCGCGCTTGGTCGTCCCGATCTGATTCTTGCCGAGGAATCGTTCCCGAACCGCGTCGAGTCTGCGGTGATACGGCATGATCAGATGGGCATTCGCCGAGATCCTGAGGCCGGAGGGGTCGATACCACGCTCACGCAACATTTCCATCTCGTCGAGGAGCACCTTGGGATCGATCACACAACCGTTCCCGATGACCGAGATCACTCCCGGATAGATGACACCGGACGGTACGAGGCTGAGCGCAAACACGTCATCGCCGATGACGATCGTGTGTCCTGCGTTGTTGCCGCCCTGATATCGGACGACCACATCCGCATCCTGAGCAAGCAGGTTGGCGATCTTTCCCTTGCCTTCGTCACCCCATTGGGCACCGACGACGATCGTGGCAGGCATTTCGCGTGGCCTCCGTTTGTGCGATGGGATGGTAGGTGGCGAAAGTGAGCGAACAGCAAAAAGCGATTAGCCATTGGCGATGAGCCAAGGACGTCACAAGTTGCTGCTGGCTGGAGACTGAGGACTGAAGACTGAGGACTGCGAGCGTAGCGAGCTAAACGCCCTGGGCGTGGACGATGACCTTGCGGTCGCGAGCTTGATCGAGCTCGGTGTAGAGCACTCTCTGCCAGGTACCAAGCAAGACCTGTCCGTCTACCACAGGAATCGTGACCGAGGCCGATCCGATCAGCAGCTGGCGGATATGAGAGTGGCCGTTTATGAACTCGTCCTCTTGCAGGTTCTCGGTGCGGAGCTCGTGGTCGTCGTGCTCGTAGTAGCCCTCTACCGGGACCAAGCCTTCGATGGTCTTGCGGTAGTCGTTGAGGAATCCGGTTTCAGACTCGTTGAGGACGATCGACGTGGTGGTGTGCGGAGTATGGACGGTCACCTGACCGTGTCTTACCTCACTGCGCTCCACGACCTCGCGCACGAAGTCGCTGATGTCCCAGAACTCGCCGCCGTCGGTAGTGGAAAAGTGCATCACTTCGGTGCGGATGCGGGGATCGCCGGATTCGGCAAGGACGGTGATTCTTCCTTCGGGATGCCGCGTGGCACGGCGTGTAATCATTCGTTCGTCCACGGTGTCGAGGTCTCCGGTCGATTGGTGGGCGTCACGATAGCGCTACTTGCCCGAAAACCGGCAGTCCGTCAAGCGATTCCGCCCGATGCCAGCTTGCCGTCGAGATAGACGGCGGCAATGCGGTCCTTCATGGCGGTGAAGTCGAGCGGATCGCCGTCCACCACCACGAAATCGGCTCGCTTGCCGACTTCGATGGTTCCCCGGTCCTCGGCCACATCCATGCACTCGGCGGCTCCTGAGGTGGCGGCCATGAGCACGTCGGAAGGGTCCATCCCATATTCGGCCATCAACGCCAATTCCTCGAGGTTGTCGCCGTGGGGGGTGACGGCGCTGTCGGTGCCCATCGCCACCTTTACGCCGGCGGCGACGGCACTCCGGAAGGACTCCCGATGTACCTCGATCACTTCCTTGGCCTTGATCACGGATGCCTCAGGGATCGACGCCCCGGCCTCAGCCGCCTTCACCACTCCTTGCGGGGCGACCAGGGTCGGGACCAAGAACGTGCCCTTCTCCTTCATCAGGCCGATCGCCTCGTCGTCCAGGTAGATGCCGTGATCGATCGATCGGATGCCGGCCCTGACGGCGTTCTTGATTCCGTCGTAGGCCTGGGCGTGTGCCATCACGTGACAGCCGAGCCCCTCAGCGGTGTTTACGAGCATCTCGAGTTCGGCAAGATCGAAGTGAGCGTGCCTGGGGTCGTCCCGTGGCGACAGGACCCCTCCGGACGTGGCCACTTTGATTACGTCGGCTCCCATTCGAATGAGCTCACGCACCTTCTTTCGCATCTCCTCGGGTCCGTCGACGAGGCTGCTCGGTACGCCGGGGTGCTCGGCAATGAGGTCGTAGTGCATGCCACTGGGGAGCCAGCCGTCGCCGTGGCCGCCTGTTTGGCTGATCATCACCAGACTGATGAGCATGCGCGGTCCGGGAGTAAGGCCTTGGTCGACGGCCGTCTTGACGCCCAGATCGGCACCGCCGGCGTCGCGCACCGAGGTGATGCCGACCTCGAGAGTCCTGCGAAGAGCGTGAGCGGCTTCGAAGAAGTTGAGCGAAAAGGGCTTCTGCATGATTCCCCAGATGTCCACGTTGTTGAACATGACGTGGACATGGCAGTCACCAAAGCCGGGAAGCAGGGTGCGACCGCCGAGATCGATTGCCTCGTCGCCGTCGAGGCCCGACCCGACCCCAATGATTCGGCCGTCTTCTACTACGACATCCCCATCGGCAAACGCGCCTCCGGTTCCGTCAAAGATCGATCCATTGGAAAACACGGTGCGGGTCATAGGGAGTCCTCAGTCCTCAATAGTCAGTCGTCAGTGAGACCACTAGAGGCTAACGACGACGGCCGCCCGTGCTGATTGCCAGTAGCTAGTCGCTAATTGCTAGCCCATCAAAAACGAATCGAACCACCGTCTCTGCGACCTCGTGACGCCGCTGTTTTGCGTCGACATCACGCAGCAGCGTTTGCGATGCCGACCACATGACCGCAAACACCAAACGGCTTGCCTCATCTGATCCGAACGGCCGGAATTCGCCGGTGTCGATACCGAGAGCGCACAGGTGAGTGATTTCGGACTCGAGTCGACCGTGGGCGGCGCGAATCCGATCCTGGGCCTTTCGGCCCAGGCGAGGGGTCTCACGCATCAGCAAGCCTCCGAGGTCGTCGTCGGTGGAGATGAACTCCAGACCTCGAATCATCAATTCGGCCAATTGCTGGCGGATCGTGGCGTCAGTGGGCAATCCGTCGACAAGTTCGTCGATGACTCGGGGAATCCGATCCTCGACGAGGCTGGCCAAGACGTCTTCCTTGTCGGTGAAATACTCGTAGAGGGTGGTTCGGCCGACGCCGACGTATCCGGCGATGTCGCCAAGAGATGTCTCTAAATAGCCCTGGGCTCTGAACAGCGCCGCCGCTGCGTCGAGGATTTCGCGGCGAGTTTGAGACTTGTGTTCTGCGATGGAAGAGGCCCGAATTCGTGGCATAGGGGATTAATCGTACCGAGCTTGCCGTGCTCTGTCGCTGCTGACGATCGATGATCGCCGCAGGTGCCGGTTGCCCGGGTTGGATCGCGATGACTAGGTTTCCCGCAACTGCTACCCCGTGTAGCAGTTGTCTGTACAGACAAATTGATTGGGAGGAGCATCAATGCTCAAACGACTGTCTGTTCTCCTTATCGTTCTGGCTCTTGTAGCCGCAGCGTGTGGAGACGACGATGCTGAAACGACGGAGACCTCCGCCGCGACGACCGAAACCACCGCTGCTGGTGGCGATACGGCTCAGACCGGTGATGGTGTCCTCGCAACAGTGCAAGCACGTGGCGTACTCAAGTGCGGCGTATCCGGGTCGGCAACTGCCTTCTCCGAGCAGCAGCCTGATGGCAGCGCAACCGGCTTCGATGCCGACTATTGCCGCTACATCGCAGCTGCCGTCCTCGGTGATTCGGAAGCCGTGGAGTTCACATTCCTGACGGCCGCCGAGCGGTTTACCGCCGTTCAGACCGGTGCCGTTGACATCCTCATCCGCAACACGACCTGGACTCAGAGTCGTGACACGGACGTGGGCATGGACTTTGCGCCTACCACCTACTACGACGGCCAGCAGGTCATGGCTCGCGAGGGCGACGGATTCTCCGGCGGCTCGCAGATCACCGACCTCGAGGGTGCGACCGTTTGCACCAACGCTGGTACGACCACTGAGAAGAACATCACCGAGCTCACAACGCAGCTTGGTGTTGACATCACGTTGAATACCTTCGAGGACTTCAACCAGGTGATGGATCAGTACATTGCTGGTGCCTGTGACGCTGTCACTACCGACGGTTCGGGACTGGTGGGTCGCAAGGCCACCCAGCAGACCGCTGGTGAGAACTGGGTCATCTTCCCGGCGTTCCCGATCTCCAAGGAACCACTTGGACCGGTAACTGGGCAGAACGACTCGCAGTGGCTCGACATCGCGAAGTGGGCCGTGTTCTCTTCGATCCTGTTCGATGAGCACGGTGTGACTTCGGCCAATGCAGCTGGCCGGGCCGGCGAGGAAGGCGAAGTTGGTCGCCTGCTCGGTGGCGACGGTGAATTGCAGACCTCCATGGGCCTCTCGGCCGATGCGTGGCTCAACGCCGTTTCACAGGTCGGTAACTACGACGAGATGTTCACTCGCAACTTGGTTCCCGTGGGGATCAGTCGCGAAGGAAGTGCCAACGCTTCCTATCTGGATGGTGGCCTGATCTACGCGCCGCCCGCCCGGTAACGAACGATTGATGTTGATCGGGGGGCGCCCTGCGCCCCCCGACCAACAACTCACCCATGACGATCCAGATCGACGAACCGAGGGAGCGGCATCAGCGGGTGCCGCCGTGGAGGAATGTCACATTCCTCAAGTGGGCCGCGCAGGTCGTCTTCCTCATCGGAATCCTCGCCGTTTTCTGGATTCTCGGATCTCAAGCAGGAGACAACCTCGACGAACGCGGCATCAGCGTCTCATTCGACTTCCTGGCTGATCCCCCCGGCATCGCCCTCGCCGAGGGAATCGACGTTCGGCCCGACACCGGGGCACGGGCGCTGTACACCGGCATCGTCAACATGCTGCGAGTCACAGTCGCCGGAATCTTTGCGGCAACGATCCTCGGGATCATCATCGGTATTGCTCGCCTCTCCAGCAACTGGATCGTCAACAAGGTCGCCACGGTCTACATCGAGATAGTCCGCAACATTCCACTCCTGGTGCAGATCATCGCTTGGGGCGTGATCATTACGACGGTCCCAGGCAATCTGGAGTTAGACAGCGGCCCCATCGGCTGTGCACTCGCTGAGCCCGGCTGCGAGGCCTGGTTCGTGGTCTCCAACAAGGGCGCGTCCTTTGCTTGGCTCTTCCCTGCCGACGGCTTCTGGCAATGGCTCACGTTCTTGATGATCGGTGTCGGAGCATCGATCTGGGTGTATCGCCGGAGGATGCGCCTGAAAGAGGATCGCGGTGATGAGACCTATGCGCTGACCTGGGGCACCCTCACCGTTGTTGTCTTTGCAGCCGTCGGGTGGTTCGTGCACCCGATCATGGGCTTTTTGGGCTACTTGTGGGGTTGGATTGCAGACTTGTTCGACGCTCTGCCGGTCTGGACGATTCAGACCGTGCTGGCACTGCTGGCGGTGTTCTTTGCCGGAATGTGGATCAAGGGGTTCCTCGACGACCGGAGGACTCCTGCCGGTCTCGCCAAGCTGACCGATGACGACATCTTCCGGATCGGTTCCGCCGCCGCCGCCGGCCTGGCAGGTGTAGTCCTCTTCTTCTCGTTTGCTGGCATCTCCGACTGGATTCTGAATTCGGGTCGGGACTTGTTCTCCGTGATGGACAGCAAATTCGAGTTCCTCGAGGGCGGGTCGCCTCTGGCTATGAGTCGACCCTCGATCGCACAGCCGGGCAACTTCCCCAACTACGGAGCCACCGGGCTGACGATGTCGAAGCTGTTTTTCCCGGTGTTCATAGGTGTCACCATCTACACGGCGGCGTTTATCGCAGAGGTGGTGCGGGGCGGAATCCTGGCGATCTCCAAGGGACAGTCCGAAGCGGGTCTGGCACTGGGGCTGAGGCGCAACCAGCTCTTGCGATTCATCATTCTGCCGCAGGCCTTCCGCATCATCCTTCCGCCGATGGGCAACCAATACCTCAACCTGGCCAAGAACACCTCACTCGGAATCGCAGTGGCATATCCCGAAGTCGTCGCCGTCGGGCAGACGCTGTACAACCAGACGGGTGCGACCATTCCCGTCGTCATCTTGTGGATGCTGTTCTACGTCTCGGTGAGTCTGTTCATCTCTTCAATCGTCAACTGGTACAACCGCCGCGTCGCACTGGTGGAGCGCTGATATGACCGCTGAGACGAACCCAGCCAAAGTCGTCCTTCCCGACGACGAGTTTGCTCCGGAGTCGCCGCCGCTGAGCCCAACGATGTGGATGAAGGAGAATCTCTTCTCCAACAGGGCCAATGTCGTCCTTACTGTTACGGCCGTAGCGATCATTGCGTTTGCCGTCCGCAACATGGTCGCTTGGATCTTTGCTCCCAATCGGGGGTGGGAGGCTGTGGCCACCAACCTCAAATTGCTCATGGTGCAGTCCTACCCCTCAGGACCCGAGCCGGCGATACCAGATCAATTTGCTCGAATATGGGTTTCGGTCGGAATCGTGGTGGTGCTGGCAACGCTCTCGCTCGCCGCGTGGCGGGTGGGGAGTCGGGTCGCCGCCACATCGTTCTTCAAGACGGTGCGTTCTGCCGGTTCGGTGCTGGCCCTCTTTGCTTTCCTCGGTCCCCCGACTCAGGACTACTCGTTCCTCGGTGATGTCGACATCCCCGTGATCGGCATCTTCCTCAGGCTGGCCGGTTCCCTGGTGACGTTCATAGTCGAAGCAACTCTGATGACTGGGGGCCGACTAGTCGTCTTCGCCATCGGCGCTGGGATTGCACTGGCAGGTCATTACGCCAGCGCGGCCACCAAGGAGCGGGGCGAGGAACTGTCGTTCCACTCGCTGCTCATCCCTGCCGGGGCCGGGGCACTGGTGATCCTGGCTCTCTGGGTTGTTCCGTTCGGGCATTACTTCTTCGTCGAGGGCGAAAAAGGGTTCGAAACTGGGACCATCGCTTCTTCGACCAAGCTGCCGTGGACGCTGATACTCCTGGCGGGAGTCGCCGCCTACTTCTTCGGTCGGGTCTTCTTGAGATTCCTGGGCGAAAAGCTTCTCAAGTTCGTGCTCAATCTTGGATGGGGCCTGTCCTTGCCGGTAATCGTGCTGTTGATCATCCGTGACCCGGATTTCAACCCTGAACGCGAAGGCGGAGGGATCGATTTCCTCACCGCTACCGACGTCACCATCTGGTTGGTCTTCGGTGTCATCGGCGCCGTGGTCATCGGCTTCCTCTCGCTTCCGAAGCTTGGTGAGGCTGGTCGTGCCATCGCCGGTCTGTTGCTGATCGGTTCACTTGCCATGTGGGCGTTCCCGATGCTGATGCGGGTGCGCCTGGTCGGCTTTCTCTTTGCGCTTTTTGCCATTGGGGCACAGACATTTGCCGGCGACCGTCGGGCTCGAGTTCGCTACGTCGGCTTGTGGCTGGCGATGGCAACGCTGCTGGTCTTTTTCCTTGGAGCTATCAACGCGCCGGGAAGTGTCGAGGTTCCTGGCAAGTCGGTTCTCGGCGGGCTGCTGCTGACGTTCGTGCTGGCGCTTACATCGATCCTGTTGTCGTTCCCCATCGGCCTCGTCATGGCACTGGGGAGAACATCGACGATGCCGATATTCAGGGTCATCTCGACTCTGTACATCGAGTTGGTGCGCGGCATTCCGTTCATCACCATCCTGATCTTCTTCGACCTGATCCTCGTGTTATTCCTTCCAGGGAATATCGAGTTCGATTCGGTGACGCTTGCCATCCTGGGCGGGACTCTGTTCTCTGCCGCCTATTTGGCTGAGAACGTGCGCGGTGGACTGCAGGCGATCCCCAAGGGGCAATACGAGGCGGCCAAGGCGATGGGGTTGTCGACGCTGCAGCTCACGGTCTTCATCATCCTTCCCCAGGCGCTGCGGGCCGTCATCCCGGCCCTCGTCGGACAGACGATCGCGATTTTCAAGGACACCTCGCTGGTGGCGATCATCGGACTGTTCGACTTCTTGTTCATCGCCGACAAAGTCATCCCCGCCCAGACCATCTTCCTGGGTATCAAGCTCGAAAACATCGTGTTTATCGCCGGCGTCTACTGGCTATTCACATTTGGCTTCTCTCGGGCCAGCCTGAGGCTGGAGAAGAAGGTGGGGTTGGGCGAGCGATGATGGCGGAATTGCAGCGAACGGTGAGAGCCGATGCATCATGACTAAGGAGCCGAAATGACCGTAAAGCAAGACATCATCGTCTGCGAAGACGTCAAGAAGTGGTTCGGTGACTTCCAGGCTCTCAAAGGCATCACCACCACCATCAAAGAACAGGAAGTGGTCGTTGTCATCGGGCCGTCGGGCTCGGGTAAGTCCACCTTTATTCGCACCCTCAACCGCCTCGAGGTGCACCAAGAGGGGACCATCATCATCGACGGAGTCGAACTGACGAACGACCTCAAGAACATTGAAAAGATTCGTTCCGAAGTTGGGATGGTCTTCCAGCAGTTCAACCTGTTTCCGCATCTCAGTGTGATGCAGAACATCACGTTGGCTCCGATCTGGGTTCGCAAGAAGCCAAAGGCCGAGGCCGAAGAGGACGCAATGAAACTGCTCGAACGAGTGGGTATTCCCGAGCAGGCCGACAAGTTCCCCGGCCAACTCTCGGGTGGTCAGCAGCAGCGCGTAGCCATCGCCCGTTCGCTGGCGATGGAGCCACGGATCATGCTGTTCGACGAGCCGACTTCGGCCCTCGATCCCGAGATGATCAAGGAAGTGCTCGATGTGATGAAGGAGTTGGCACTCTCCGGCATGACGATGATCGTCGTCACCCATGAGATGGGGTTTGCCAAAGAGGTGGCCGACAGGGTGTTGTTCTTCGACTACGGCCTCGTGGTCGAAGAAGGAACGCCCGAGCACTTCTTTACCAGCCCTGAGCACGACCGCACCAAGCTGTTCCTCAGCCAGATTCTTTAGCGCGTCTTTTCCCGGGCCGACTTTCGGGTCGACCGAGCCGATCCGAAACAGGCGCCGGTCCGGCCTTATCCACATAGTGGGGCCCCTGCCCCACTTCGGCCGTGATTCACTCCTTCGGCTGCCTATGGCTTGTAGCCAATTGCTTCCTGGCTACTGGGTACTGGCACTCTCATTAGGCTCGCCTCGTGACCGATGTCCCTCGCCGCCGCCGCAAACTCGCTGCGATTCTCATGGCCGATGTCGTCGGCTTCTCCAAGATGATGGAGCGCGACGAGGAAGGGACCACCTCACGGATTCTCGAGTTTCATGATCGGGTAAAGGGCGAGGTAGAGCGTCATGGGGGTCGGGTCGTCGGCACTGCCGGTGATTCGGTGTTCGGTGACTTCGATTCGATCGTGGACGCCCTCGATTGCGCCACCGAGATTCAGCAGGCGCTACATGCCGAAAACGTGGGAAGGCTCCCCGAGGAACGTATCGATGCTCGGATCGGCCTGCATCTGGGAGATGTGATCGTCGAGGACTACAACATCTTCGGCGATGGGGTGAACATTGCCGCTCGCCTGGAACAGATGGCGGATCCTGGGGGCATCTTGATGTCGGAGGCGGTGTATCAACAGGTAAAGGGGCACCTGGACTTTCCGGTCGAAGAGCTCGGAACCCGGAATCTCAAGAACATCGATCAGCCGATTCGGGTCTATCGCATTGGACCCGACACGTTTGGTGGTGTGTCTGCTGGCGATGCGCCGTCTCCACCCGGCCGGCAGAGCGAGCCCGGTCAGGATCTTCGGGATGCGATCAAGTCGCATGTACGGAATGAGATCGAGACCGAGATGGAGGCCGCTCGCGAGAAGTTGCGACCTTCCGGTGCCGTAGTTGAGTCCGACTCAGCGTCTTCGGGCAAGGGAGTTTGGGCGATCTTCGAACCCGGGACGCTTGCGATCACGGCGATCGGAGTGTTCGGTGTGTTGGCGCGCACCACGGGTTGGTCGGACAACGACTGGTACCCGTTTCTTGGCGTCTTCTTCCTGGGGATAGCCGGAGGCCGGTTGCTGGGAGGGCTGACCGGACGATCGGGGATGAATCTGCTGCTCCAGGCGATAGGCCTGGGAATCGGTGCAGCCTTCTTCGACAAGGCGGCGCTGCGCGCCGTGTTGTGGGTGGCGGCCGCAGCGATGCTGGGGGCTGCAATACAGGGACTACGTAAGAAACCGAAAGGGACCGGAGAACCGCATGGACCATAAAGCCGCTGCTGAGAGTCGCTTCGAGGCCGTCGAGACAGAACTTCAGGAGATCAGTCGTTGGATGTACGAGCATCCAGAGATCGCCAATGTGGAGTTCGAGACGTCGGCGCGTCTGGTGGAATTCCTGTCGAGCAACGGATTCGAGGTCGAGTACCCGGCGTACGGCCTCGACACCGCCTTTGCCGCCCGAGCCGGATCAGAAGGTCCTGAGGTCGTGATCTGCGCCGAGATGGATGCTCTCCCTGGGGTCGGCCACGCCTGTGGGCACAACATCATCGCCACATCGGCTCTGGGAGCCGGGGTAGCTGTTGCCGAGATGGCCGCGGAGCTCGGGTTCCGCGTCACCGTGCTTGGCACACCCGCCGAGGAGCATCACGGTGGCAAGGTCGACCTCATCAATGCCGGTGCGTTCGAGGGAGCGACTGCGTCGATGATGGTTCATCCCAGTCCCCGCGACGTCGTCGACGCGACGGCACTGGCGATCAATCACTTCTCGGTCCAATTCCACGGCAAAGACGCCCACGCTGCTGCTTCTCCGTGGGAGGGCCGCAACGCTCTGGATGCCTTCGTACAGCTGTATGTGAACGTCAGCACCTTCCGCCAGCACATGTACCCCACCGACAAAATGCACGGGATCATCTCGCAGGGCGGCGATGCGCCGAACATCATTCCATCGCACACCAGGTCGGAGTGGTACGTCCGGGCTGCGAACAAGGAGCGTCTCGAGGTGCTCATGGAGCGCTTCCGGTCCTTTGTCGATGCGGCTGCAACCGCGACGGGTTGCACTTCAGAGATTGCCTTCGATGGTCACGAGTACGAGGAGTTGGTGACCAACGCGATCATGGCGGATCTGTTCGCCACTAACTCGGAAGCCCTGGGGCGGCCGATGGGCCGGGTTGTCGATGAGGACCCATCAGCTGCCGGCTCAACGGACATGGGGAATGTGAGTCGGGTCGTTCCCAGCATTCACCCAATGATGGGATTGGACACCGACGGCGCTGTAAACCACCAGCCCGAGTTTGCCGCCCACACCATCACCCCCGATGGCGAGAGGGCGATACGCGACGGAGCGCTGGGGATGGCATGGACGATCATCGACATGGCGGAAGGCGATAGGTGGGGTGAGCTGGAGGGATGAGCTATCGGCGGTGCATCGCCTACTCAGTTTCGATGTTGAGTTGGCCACCACTGCCAAGCTCGGCCTTGAATCTGGATTCATCTTCGTCCGCTTTGAACTCGATCTCGATACGGTCGCTGGACTGCTCGACTTCTTCGACCGACCAACCGGACGCCGGAACCGCACCGAGCAAGACGATTCGATCGTTGAACACCTCGATCGAGACCGTGCCTCCGGTCACCGAGTAGGTCTGGATCTCGCCCGCAGCCGCAGCTGTCGTGGGAGGGGTGGGGCTGGTGGTCGAGGCGGCGGCTGTGGTGGTCGGAGGGGTGGCAGTCGTGGCACTGGTCGCGCCGACCGTCGTTGCGGGGGCAGTACTAGATGTGGGGCCGCTCGCGGACATGTCGAGCGTGGTCGAGGTTGTCGAAGTCGAGATCGAGGTCGGGATCATTGAGGTCGACGGCGCCGTGGCAACCGGCGCCGTGGCGGTGGTTGTCGCCAAGGATAGATTGGGAACGTCCGACACCTGATTACGCACCGATCCGACCGCGGCATTGGCCACGGCAATGCTGAGCCCGGTTGCACCGATCCAGGCAATCACCGGAATTAGTCGTCGCTTCATAGGCACATCTTGCCCTGACCGGACGGCTTTAGGGTTAAGTCACGGATAAGCGGGGCCAAAGCTTTCGCTCTCGGTCTTGCCATTGGGCAACGGATGGGTATGTTCTCGCCATGGCCGCAGTGCTTCTTATCGAAGACAATCTCCGGATCCGCGAGTCGCTCACCTCGCGCCTCACCGAGTTGGGACACGACGTTGCCGCTGAAGGAACCGCGATGTCGGGGGTGGAGCGAGCGATCTCTGGTGACTTCGACGTGGTGATCCTCGATCTCGGGCTACCCGACATCGATGGCTCCGAGGCCTTGCGCATGATCCGGGCGGTTTCACAGGTGCCGGTGATCATCGCAACCGCTCGCGACGAGGAGCCGGAGATCGTCCAACTGTTCGATGCCGGCGCCGACGACTATGTGATCAAGCCATTCTCAGTTGACCACCTGGCGGCACGGATGCGAGCCGTCCTGCGCAGAGCCGCTCCGCAGCCTGAAACCAGCATTCTGACCGTCGGATCCCTGACGGTGAATCTCGACGCTCACACCGCTTCCTTGAGTGACACGGAACTTGATCTGACCGCCAAGGAGTTTGAGCTTCTGTCATACCTCGTCGAGCGCCCGGGCAAGATGGTGACCAAACGCGAGTTGCTCGCGGCAGTTTGGCGTCAGCCATACGGAGGAGCCGACAAGACAGTGGATGTGCACCTTTCCTGGTTGCGCAAGAAGCTCGGCGAGACCGCCGCCGAGCCGCGTTACATACACACAAAGCGCGGCGTCGGGGTCCGCCTCGTCGACCCTGACGATTCGTGAGACGTCGCCTCACGCTCACCTCGCTCGCAGTCACCTCGATGGTGGTTGTGTCGTTCCTGGTGCCGCTGGGAATGCTGGTGCAGGGACTCGCCCACGATCGGGCACTCAGCACAGCCGAACGCGAAGCCGAGGCCATCGCAAGGTTTATCGCGGTTGTGGGCCCATCTCGAGGTGTCGATCAAGCGCTGGCCGCCATCGGAGACGAGACGTCGAGCGAGTTCGGTGTGTCGGTCGTTCTCTCGGATGGGAGTGTGATCGGTGCACCGCTGCGACCGACAGAAGATACTTCGGTCACCGCGTCGGGCAGTTCCGTCCTGGTCGAGTTGCCCGATGGTGACGCGGTCTACGTTCCAATACTGCAATCGGATGGATCGTTGATGGTGGTGCGAGTCTTTGCTTCTGATGAGGTGTTGACCCGAGGAGTCACAACCTCCTGGCTAACGCTCGGCCTGTTGGGGATCCTGTTGGTCACCATCGCCGTGTCCGTGTTCGACCGACTGGCCCTCACCATCGTAAAGCCGGTCGAGGAGCTTTCTGCGACCGCGGCATCCTTGGGTGAGGGCAATCTGGACGCTCGGGTTGAGCCAGCGGGACCCAAGGAGATTCACGACGTCGGGGCTGAATTCAATCGATTGGCGGAGCGGGTCAACCAGTTGCTTCAGCAGGAGCGGGAAACCGCAGCCGATCTCTCCCACCAGCTGCGAACGCCGCTTACCGCCCTGAGATTGGACGTCGAGGCCTTCCTCCCCGCACCCGAGCGCACCCGCCTGCTCGATGACGTCGACGAGCTGTCGCGTCAACTGGACTTCGTGATTCGAGAAGCCCGTCGCGAGGTGCGTCGGCAGCCCGGTTCTAACAGCGACTTGGCCTTGCTCGCCAGGAGCAGGCTCGATTTTTGGCGGCCGTTGGCTGAGGAACAGGGACGCCGAATCGTGGAGTCCATTGCTGTTGAGACTGCGCCGGTCGCGCTACCGGCCGAGGATCTGGAGGCGATGGTCGATGCCCTCATTGGCAACGTCCTTGCCCACACGCCCGACGGGGTGGAGATCGCTATCCGCCTGGACAGGGACGGCGGCGACGCCGCCCTCACGATCGAGGACGCCGGACCGGGGTTCCTGGATGGATCGGTCGTCTTGCGGGGAATGTCCGGGGGATCGGGCACCGGTCTCGGTCTCGACATTGCTCGGCGCACAGCTGAGTCGGCAGACGGATCGATGACGATCGGCACCAGTCAGGCTTTGGGTGGCGCCTCGGTGCTCATCAGACTCCCGGTTATGTCCTAGCCGGGGCCGGTGCAACCGGTCCGGTCGTTTCGGGTGACGCGTGGCTGGTATCGGGCGCTGGCGGTCGACTCCGCGCCGGGGATTGCGAGCTTCGGACGAGCGCGACTCTCACGACGAGCAATAGCGCTAACGCGACGCTGGGGATCAGGTACAACGAGAAGCCGACCACACCACCGCTATCAGTGCCGGCCATGACGCCGTGCACCGTTGACGAAGCAAACGTGCCAAACCAGGGGTACACGAAAAAGCGGGTGACCGGAAGACCTCCGATCACCCGCTACTGGCTACTGGCTACTGGTTACTCCTCGGAGCTATCCCCGTCCCAGATCTCCTTGAGCGCTCCGATACTGCTGGCGATGCCGCTGAACTCCGTGGGGAGGAACAGCTTGGTGGCACGCCCGTCTGCGATAGTGCCCAAGGCCTCCAGATACCTGATGGCAATCAGATCGGGAGTGGGATCACCGGTGTGGATGGCGCCGAACACCCGCTCGATCGCTTGACCTTCACCTTCGGCCACAGTGAGCTTCTGGAACTTCTCCGCTTCTGCCACTTCGCGAATCGCAGCCGCCTGGCCTTCGGCCTCGAGGATCCGAGACTGCTTGACACCTTCGGCGGTGAGAATCGCCGAGCGCTTCTCACCCTCGGCCTCGGTGACGACGGCACGACGGATTCGCTCCGCTTTCATCTGGCGGTGCATCGCTTCGGTGACGTCCACCGGTGGGTCGATCCGCTGGATCTCAACCCGGACGACCCTGGTGCCCCAAACGTCGGTTGCCTCATCGAGGATCTCCCGCAGCTGGGTGTTGATGACGTCACGTGAGGTGAGCGCCTCGTCCAGTTGCAGGTCGCCGATGACGTTACGCAGGTTGGTCTGGGCCAGCTTGGTGGCGGCCAGGATGAAGTTGGCGACGTTGTACTTGAGCTTCACCGGATCGGTGGCCTGGTAGTAGACGACGGCATCCACCGTTACCACCACGTTGTCCTTGGTGATGACTTCTTGTGGCGGCACGTCTACGACCTGCTCGCGCATGTCGACCCGCTTGATCCGCTCGATAAACGGGATGATGAAGCGGAGTCCGGGATCGGCCATGCGGTCGTATCGCCCGAAGCGCTCGATGAGTCCCTTCTCGTACTGACTCACGATCTTGATCGCGGCTGCGGCGTAAATAACCAGCGCCGCTCCGATCACAATCAGAACGATCAACAGGGGATCGTCGAAACTCATGATGTCTCTCCTCTCGGGGTGGTTGTCGAAATTGAAATCACTCGGTTGGTTCTACTACCAGGCGGGCGCCGCGCACTTCGATGATGCGCACTTCGACTCCAACGTCGATCTGATCGCCGTCGGAGGTGGCTCGCCATTCCTCGGTTTCCATGCGGACCCGGCCCGCACCGGTGGTGCGATCGATCGCTTCGAGCACAACGGCGCTCTTGCCGATGAACCGATTGGCGCCGACCGGGTGTTGAGCCTCGTCTCCATGTCGGACAAACCGCTGCAGCACGATGAGTGCGATGAGAGAAGAGGCAATAAACACGATGAGTTGAACCGCGGGTTCGACGTCCATGAATGCGAGCACCGCAGCGAGAACGGCACCGACCGCAAACGGGAGCATGAAGAATCCTGCAGTCACCATCTCGGCGACCCCGAGGAACATCGCGGCTCCGATCCAAATCCATCTCCAAGTTTCGGTATCCATGCCGTCTCCTTGTCCTCTGGTGGCCAGCCCGATTGCGATGGCGCCGGTCACGATTGCCAGTATGGCCAGGTCCGTCCAGGTAAATCTGCGGCGTCGCCGGCGGAACACCTCGTCCCAAGCGGGGAGCGGTCCGTTGCTCGGTTCTGCGGCCTTGGCCCATTCGATCGCAAAAGCTGCGGTGTCGGCTCCGACCACCGACTCCGGGGTTCGTCCATCGGCAGACGCATCGGCGAGATGCTGTTCGAGTTCTGCTCGCATCTCAGCTGCGACCCGGCGTTTTATGCCGGCGGCACGCCAATACCGTTCGCAATCACCCGCAACGGAAGAGATCGCGACGTGGTCAGTCATTGGGGCCTCCATCGATGACCTGATCGACACCATGGGTGAGTGTCCTCCATTCGCCAATCCAGCTGTGCAGCTGACGCCGACCTTCGTCGGCGATTCGGTAGTACTTGCGAGGCGGGCCATCACTAGATGTCTTTGCAAACGGCTCGACCAGACCACCGCGTTGTAACCGGCTGAGAAGGGGGTAGATGCTTCCTTCTCCAACCAGAGCCAAACCACGGCCTTCGAGCTTGCGGGCCATTTCGTAACCGTACGACGGCTCCTCAGCGATGATCGCCAAGAGGCACATGTCGAGCACTCCCTTGAGGAGTTGGCTGCTTCGTTCCACAGACCCTCGCTCACTACCTTGCCTCACATGATAGCACGCACTGTCTTGCGACGCAAGGTAGCGGGAAGAAGTCTTCAGTCCTCCGTCCTCGGTCATCAGTTCTGCGAGTCCGTTCCTCCCCCTCATGGGGAGGTGGCGCCGCCGTAGGCGGTGGCGGAGAGGGTCGTTCCTGCGACGGCTGCCTGTCTTACTGACGACTGATGACCGGCGACTGGTGACTTCTGCACCGATACCATCGTCGCTCATGCGAAAGTGGCCGATCGTCTTGATGGTGTTGGTCGCACTTGGTTTCGGTTGGATCGGTCCGATCGGCGAAGGAGCGGCGCCGAGCGCAATTGCCCTATCGGCGCCACGCCCCCCGGTAGCGACACCTGCACCATCTGCGCCGCCCTCGGATGTTCCGCTGCCAGACCTGGAGGCTCCGGTGGTGGTGGATGGTTTGGACCGTCCGACCTTCGCTGTGCAATTGGGTGATGGCCGCCTGTTGGTGACCGAAAAAGGTGGGTTCATCCGGCTCGTATCCGATGGTGAGATTCTCCCCGAGCCCTTTCTGGACCTGGACGCGGTAACTCCAGATCACAGGCCCGAGCGGGGACTGCTGACACTGGCGATCCATCCCCAATTCGAGCAAAACGGCCAGTTCTATGTGCATCTCACCGATATCGATGGAGACTCCCGACTGATCGAGTACCGGGTCTCGCAAGACGATCCGAATCTGGCCGATCCGGAGTCGGCAAAGCTGATCCTGGCGGTCGAGCAGCCCGGAGAATTCCACAACGGCGGGATGCTGCAGTTCGGCCCGGAGGGCTACTTGTACGTGGCCCTGGGTGACGGCACCTTCGCCTTTGACGTCAACCCCAATGCAGCCCTCAAACAGACACTGCTTGGCTCGATTCTTCGCATCGATGTGGATGCGGGTGATCCGTACGCCATCCCATCGGACAATCCGTACGTGGGCGAGGGCTTTGCCGCAGAAATCTGGTCGAGCGGGATGCGCAACCCTTGGAGATTCTCCATTGATCCTGTTACCCGGCAGATGGCCATCGGCGACGTTGGACAATTCAGCAGGGAGGAGATCACCGTCGTTCCACTCGATGTCGGAGGCCTGGACCTCGGCTGGCCCCGCATGGAAGGGGACGAGTGCTACCTGGCAGACAGCTGTGCCACCGCAGGTCTGACCATGCCCGACGTCGTCTACTCGCATGGGATCGGGTGTGCCGTGGTTGCAGGATCTATCTATCGCGGTGCGTTGATACCGGAGATGAACGGCATGATCGTCTACGCGGATTATTGCAGCGGCCTGCTCCGAGCGTTTTCATTGTTCGAAGGGCACGTGTTTGGTCATGT
>Ga0255047_10000582_pt1 | contig 29823 bp, 31 predicted proteins | sample JV7_2_1_MG_FD_183640 | JGI IMG/M metagenome (GOLD analysis project Ga0255047, IMG submission 183640) | Seawater microbial communities from Jervis Inlet, British Columbia, Canada - JV7_2_1 | ecosystem: Environmental > Aquatic > Marine > Inlet | place: Canada: British Columbia | collected 2016-10-06
CCGACAACGCTTGGGTCGGGTGGGCAAGGCAATGGCCAAGTCGATGGCCGCCGCAACGGCGACGGCTGCGCTGAGCCAGGTGGTGCGCGACATCGACCTGGGCGCCGTGATCGCCGATCGCAAACGTTTAGATCGATCGCCGTCCCTCAACACCTACATCCTCGCAGCGACGGCGCAGGCGCTGCCGCTCCACCCGTTCCTCAATGGTCGCCTCGATGATGACAACCGGACGGTGCACCTCCACCAGCGTGTCAACCTCGGTGTCGCCGTCGCAACCGACGACGGTCTCATCGTCCCGGTCGTACACGGAGCTGATCAGCTCGGCTTCGACGCTCTCGGGGCGGCCGTCGCGGCGCTGGCCAACAAGGCCCGCACGGGTGGGCTGACGATCGATGATGTGTCGGCCGGCACCTTCACGGTCTCGAACCTCGGGATGTTCGGAATCGATTCCGGCTTCGCCATCCCGCCCCCACCTCAGGGTGCGATCTTGCTGGTCGGTCGGGCCAAGCCGACCTTCGTCCCGGGGGACGAAGGTCAGCCGGTCGTGCGGACCGATGCTCGGTTCGGCCTGACGTTCGACCACCGATTCATCGACGGGGTCACCGCTGCGGCCCTGCTCGGTGCCCTCGATTCGGCGCTCGCCGACCCCGTCCGACTTCGCGGCGCCGAGGCCTGACCATGAACCGTTTCACAGACAAGACCGTCCTGATCACCGGGTCGTCCCGTGGGATCGGCGCTGCCACCGCCACGGCGTTTGCCGCCGAAGGTGCCAGGGTTGCCATCAACTACCGCTCCGACGAGTCCGGCGCGATCGAGACGCAAGTGGCAATTGTCGCGGCGGGTGGCACCGCCAACGTCTTCCGCGCCGACATCGGCAACGCCGACGACGTCGCAGCGCTGGCCGAACAGGTCGAGGCCGGACTCGGGCCGATCGATGTGCTCGTCAACAACGCAGCCGTGATCGATCGGGCGCACTTTCTCGACGTCGACCTGGCCGCGCTCGACACATGTTGGACGACCAATGTCCGCGGTGTCTTCCAGCTCAGCCAACTCGCCGCCCGATCGATGGCGGCCCGCGACGGTGGGGCGATCGTCCACGTCAGCTCGATCCTGGCCCGCCTGGCGTGCCCGACCCGGACTGCCTACATCTCGACCAAGGGGGCGATCGAGTCACTCACGAGGTCGATGTCATTCGACCTCGCGGAGCATGGCATTCGCGTCAACGCTGTCGCGCCGGGGCTGATCGCGACCGAGGCACTCTTGACCGGGATGCCCGACCCCGAACTGCAGAACGACATCCAGCGCTACATCCCCGAGCGCCGATTCGGGCGCCCCGAGGAGATCACCGCAGCGATTCTGTTCGTCGCCTCGCCAGAGGCCAGCTACGTCAATGGGGTGATCATCGGCGTCGACGGTGGGCTGAGCGGGATCGAGGCCGGGCCGCCGCGCCGCCGACCGCTGCCGACACCCGTTCAGAAACTTCGAGAGGCTTGATCATGATCAGTATCAACAAAGAGGCAATGAAGACCGTTCGGACCATCCTCGACGAGTCGGACGCCCTCGGCGTCGCAGTCGAGCAACTCGACAACGGCACCACCGTGATCGACATGGGCCTCAACGTCAAGGCTGGATGGCGTGCCGCCAGCCTGTACACGCTCGTCACGATGGGTGGGCTCGGCGAGGTCAGCTACGAGCCGTTCGAGGTCGCCGGGCGAGCCCTCACGGCCGTGCGCGTGATGATCGACCATCCGATCGAGGGATGCGTCGCCTCCCAGATCGCCGGATGGCGGTTGGAGAGTGCCGGCAAGGAGCACGCCGCGATTCTCGCCGGCCCGGGCCGGGCCCTCAACAAGGCGTCGCTCGATCACTACTTCGACTGGACCGACTACCGCGACAGCCATCACGAGGCAGTGGTGGCGATCCAGATCTCCGAGCCGATCGGGGTCGAGATGGCTAACCTGATCGCCTCCTCGTGCGAGGTGAAGCCCGAGGATCTCTACATCCTGATCGCCCCCAACCGCAGCCTCGTGTGCGCTGTCCAGGTCGCCGCACGCATAGTCGAACAGACCCTGCATCGCCTCGCCGAAGAAGGCATGGACCTGCGCTGCCTGCGCTATGCCTACGGCTATGGCGTGATCCCTCCGCTCGTCGATGACGACATGCTGGCGATGGGCCGCATCAACGACAGCCTGCTGTACGGCGGCGTGTCCAACATCTTCGTCGACACGACCGACGAGATCTGTGAACACGTCGTCGGCCGTTCCGTTGCCGAAGCGTGTTCCGCCTACGGCAAGCCGTTCATCGAGATCTACGAAGACGCCGGGCGCGACTTCTACGAGATCCCGATCGAACTCCATTCGCCGGCCGAGACACATATCAACAACCTCGCGACCGGTCGTACGTTCAGCGCCGGGCACATCAACTACGACGTGCTCGAGGCCTCGTTCTTCGGCTAGGAACACAGTATGGGTGTGGCCAAGACGTCCGGCCTTCGGCTCGGCCTGCAGATCGTGCCGACGATGAGCTCCGGCGAGATCGTCGAAACGATCCGGGTCGCCGAGGCGCTCGGTTACGAGTACTTCATGCTGGCCGACGAGGGTCTCAGGGGGACAATATGACCACGACGGACCCGCTCGCCAACCAGGTTGCGCTGATCACGGGCGGCGGCACCGGGATCGGGCTGGCGATCGCCGATGACCTCGCCCGGCGTGGGGTTCGTTGCGCGCTGGTCGGCCGGCGTCGACATGTGCTCGATGAGGCCGTCGAGCGGTTGGTGACACCGGGACTGGCGATCGCCGCGGATGTCGCCGATGCCGAGGCGCCCGAGTCGATCGTCGCCGCGGCCCACGCTCGCCTGGGGTCGATCGATATCGTCGTTCATGCGGCCGGCGTCTTCGACAAGAGCGCCGTCGTTGATACATCTCCAGAGTTGTGGGACTCGACGCTGGCGCTCAACCTGACGGCAGTGATGCGACTTACCCAAAGGGCCTGGCCCGATCTCGTGTCGAACAGCGGCCAGATCGTGATGATCAGCAGCATCGCGGCTCAACAGGCGTTCGAGGGCAACGCCGCTTACGCTGCATCCAAGGGTGGCCTCAACTCGCTCGCCGAGGTGATCGCCCTGGAAGGGCGTGACCTGGGTATCCGAGTGATCACCTTGCTCCCCGCCCAGACTGCGACACCGCTGTGGGACGGCAAGGCTCCGGCGGAGGTGCTCGCCCGGATGTTGCCGCCCGAGGGCGTCGGGGCGCTCACCGGAAACCTGCTCGCCAGCGATCGGGCGATCGATTTCTCGCCGATCGTGGTACGCCCTCGCCGTGACCCGTGGGAGAACGGCTGACGCTCTAGCCGGCGAAGTTCAGATCGTCAGGCTCAGTTCGTCCCGCGACAGGTCGAGGCCGACGTTTTCGAGCGCCCGCGTACCGTCCGGGAACGTCATCGTCACACCAGCGAGGCTCAGAGCGGGCTTGATCAGGCCCTCGTCGACCGTCAGCTATGTTAACTGATACTCAACCGTGGGTGTGGATCGATGCTGTCCCTGGCTTCCCCGGTACTGAGGCGAATCACGGCTGGTCGAGGGCCATATCTCTTGGTCGCGATGTGCAGGTGGGCTTTACACGATCACCAATTTTCGCTAATCTGGCCTGATGAGGCGGAATGCGCCCGGCACCGGGAGCAGCTCGCTGCAAGGGGGGATCTGGTCGAGGTCATACCTGCCGATGACGATCGCCAACCTGATGGTCGTCGCCCTGGTCGGCTTCGGTGGTCTGGCGTTGATCGCCGCCATCTCCAGCATCGCCGAGGACCTGGGGCACGTGAGCCTGTTGCCGTGGGTCTTCACCGGTTACTTCGCGACGTCCGCGCTGGCGGTGGTGGTGGCGGGGCCGATCATCGACGCGATCGGTGTGCGGCGAACGTTCCGTGTCACGGGATTTGGTTCCTGCTCTCGAGTGCCGCGGCGGCGCTCGCGCCATCGATGCCGTTGTTGATCGTGGCCCGCGTCTTCCATGGCTTCGGGGCCGGTCTGGCGTTCGCGGTGTCGTTGGCGACGGTCGGCCTGGGCTACCCCCATGAGCTACGCCGCCAGGTATTCGCGGCGCAGTCGGTGGTCACGGCAAGGCCGTCACGTTGACGGCTGGGAGCGCACAGAGTTTCTCGGATCTCGCAGACATCCTGGGAGAGTGTCTGCGGCGCGAGGTCACCTACGTCCGACAGAACGCGGCCGAGGCCCTCTCTGCTCGACGTGACTCGGGCCTGTCGAGCTGGAAACTCGATCTACTCGCCGACTTCGACGAGGTTCTCGCACGGGGCATCGGGGGTTTCACTTCACCGATCGTGGAGCACGTCCTCGGACGTCAGCCCCGAACTTTGCACGCGTACGTGGCCGAAGTGCTCGGAGGGACGCTCCGGGACGGCACCGCTCCCGCTTCCTGAAGCACCCCGCGCCGATCGGTGGATCAGATCGGGGGTGGGGTCATCATGCAGATGTAGGTCGCGGTCTTCTTGGTCGAATTCGAGACGTTCACGAGTCGGCTGCTTTCGAAGTGGATCGCGTCGCCTTCCTCCAACACGTAGCATTCGTCATCGCCGAGCGTGATCTCGATCGTGCCTGACATCACGAAGATCCACTCTTCACGCGCCCGCTCGAGTCGAACTGCGTCGACGGTCTCGCCGGGTGCCATCGATCGATGGAACGGCAGCATCTGCCAGTCGCGGTGCGGGGTCAACAGCAGAATCTCGACACCGGTGTCATCCCACGGAATGGCGGTTCGCTCGTTGGAGCGAACGACAGGGTTCCCGACGGACTGGCTCAGGAGATGGAACAGCGGAATCCTCAGGACTTCGGCAATCCGGCCGAGCGACTTGAGCGAGGGCGACACGTGATCGTTTTCGACCTGTGAGAGGAACCCGCTCGTCAACTCCGCCTCTTCTGCCAACTGCCGGAGCGTCATGCCGAGTTCGTTGCGTCGTTTCCGCAGCGCCGCCCCTACGCTCATGCCTCGTCCTCCTCGTCTGATCGCTAGATGAAAAAACTATTTGTTCACTGTAATCTAGCTCGGCGCGGGTGAATACGGTGCGGACCTCCGGGCCACCTCCGAATCCGGGCTGATCAGGGCTGTCACTCGCCCGTTCTCAATGACGACGTCAGCGTGACTTGCCGCAGTCGCGTTGACGACGAGACCGCCCTGAATCACCGTGGTGCGATAGTTCATGGCGTTCCGGTCAGAACTGGTCTCACGTCGGACATCTCATCAGCCTGCCGTTCGGCGAGGAAGCCCATCATCGCCGTGAGGACTGCGCCCCCGATCGCGAGCGCCTTGTCGGAGATCTCATCACAAGCGGACGTGTCGGGCCGTGGGTCGATGTCACCGATCTTCATCCCGGATCGCACGCGACACGACCGGTGGATGAGACCGCGCACGACACCATCGAAGGGCGCTCGGATCTGATCTGCCCCGATCGAACCGAGGAGGGCACCGGTGGCGACGTGGGCGCCGATCTCGCTCACCCAGTCGACGTGTCCATCTCCGGGCGCTCGGATTACTCGTTCTCTGCCACGACCCTGAACGATGCCAGGGGTATCGGTGTCGGGTTGCGCCGAGCCCCGGGCGATGATCCGACCGAGTCGATGGCCACGCTGTGTTTCGATGACCGCGTGGCAGTCCTCGCCCGCGACGAAACCGGGACCGAGTGCGATCACGAACTGCCCGTCGTCGGCGCTGGTATCGATGTTCCGTTTGCCCAATCGTGCGTCGACGACGATGGCGGAGCCTTCGAGCCAACTCGGAACTCCGGCGCATCCCACGATGGGAATCTCACGTCGTTCGAGCGCGGTCGACCACGACTCCTCGCCGTCGACGCGACGTGCCGTCACCCGTTCCACCTCGATGCTGCCCTCGTACATCGCGGTCGAGAAGGCGACAGTTCTGCGGACCGTGAGCGGGTGCTCGAGCTCGGTTGCTCCGACCTCGAGCCCGGCATGGTGCAGCCTCGAGATCACGCCGGTTGCCAGGTCACCTGCCCCCCGAACCAGGATGCGTTCGTTCGACGCTGTCACAGCGCGCTCCGCGCGTCGCTCGTTACATCAAGGTGCTCGATGCCGTCGAGGCGCTCGCGCAGGACGAGGTACCTGTCGTCGTGCAACCGGCTGGCGTCGGGACGCGTGGTGTGAAGTATGAAGGTCGCAGCCTTTCGGTCGGCAAGCGCGCGTTCATCGATGACTTGCGTCTGCCGCGAATGTTGCACGGCGCAGTCAAGCTCGCCGACCACGCCCGCGCCGACACCGTTTCGATCGACGTCTCGGCTGCGCTCGCTGTCGATGGAGTGCACGCCGTGTTCACCGCTGCCGACATCCCCGGTGAGCGACGGGTCGGCATCATCCACCGAGATTGGCCGGTCATGATTCCGGAAGGTGGTCGCACGTCCTACCTCGGAGATGTGCTGGCCGTCGTTGTCGCCGAAACTCGCCAGATTGCCCGCGCGGCCGTCGAACAGGCAGACGACGGGAAGCCGCGGCACCCTGATGGGTGCCGGGTCGGTGAAAGCCGCGTGCGAAGCCGCCCGTGCCGACAACTGCAAGGTCGGTGTCGACTACGAGGGCGAATACCGAGTCGACTGGACGAACTCGCTGTCCGACGGCGTCGAGAACGCGATCATCCACTCGACGTTCGGGTACGCCGCACAGCTGGTGATCATGGACCCGGATTCGGGTGACATCGAGCGAGTTGTCGCAGCCCACGACGTCGGCCGTGCAGTGAATCCGATGCTGTGCGAGGGCCAGATCGAGGGAGCGGTGCACATGGGCCTCGGCTATGCACTCAGCGAAGGTTTCCCCTGCGATGAACGCGGATTCCCGACCAACACCACGCTCCGAAGCCTCGACATCATCCGGCCCAAGGACACGCCGCCGGTAGACGTCATCCTCATCGAGGCCGCGCAACCCGATTCTCCCTATGGCATCAAAGGGGTCGGCGAGATAGGTCTGGTACCCACAGCTGGTGCTGTGGCTGCCGCGATACGTCAACAGACGGGGATCTGGCAGTGCGAACTCCCGATGCGGAATGCCGCCAACCGTGAGCGCGCGACGGCCTGGACTTGACCGCCGTCACGGCCTGGGCCCATGGGGGCCGGAAACTACGTCGCGGGGGTTGACCAGGGCAAACGGTGCCTGTCAACCTTCTTGAGACAGATTTCTTCGCGAGTCACTGTGTCGTAGCGGCCTCCTCGGGTGGTTTGTTGATCCATGCGACGACGTTGGCGTCATTCGTGACGATGAGTGTGGCCCCACCAATTCCGTTTGGCTGGCGCCCGCTCCATCGGTCTCGCCAGAGTCGCGTTCGAGGGTGATGGCGCCGGCAAACCGGTCGTCGCGATCAAGTACGGGGCTGGTGATCGATGGCGTCGTGTTCGTGCTTGGCGAGTGTGGCAGAGTTTGGAGGCGGGGGAGGGAACGGGGTGTGGATCGTCGCCTCGTCGTAGGTTGGCTGGTTGCGGCGCCCGCGGGCACCGACCACGATCAGCACGATCGCGATCGTGGTCATGATGGCGCCGACGGCGATCAGGGTGATGGCGATCGGTTTGACGGCGCCCGACCGAGCCCCGACCTCGATGTCTGCATTCACTTTCGGTGAGCCGTCGGCGTTCATCACGACGACTGACCAGCGGCCGCCGCGGGCGTCCCATGTCAGCTCTTGCTCTCCTGCGCCCGAAGCGCTCGCGGTCCAGAAGTCTTGATCGAGTGGTGACTCGATCGACCGTGTGCCCGTGATCTGGCGGTATCTGGGAGTGCCATCGTTGAGTTCCACGACCTCGGAGTAGGCCGCGTTAGAGAGGTACCGCTCGACATCGGTGGAGCGGGCGATCCCTACGAACACCTCGTCGTTCGTTGCGGCGCTATCGACCCGCAGACGAAGTTCGAGGTCGAGCCACTCGACCACTCGCGGGACGGCGTCATCGTTGGCGGCATCGAGCCACAAGTGGGTGGTACCGACCGCCACTCCATCGCTCTCGACCCGGTCGAGTGTGAACCGGAAGTAGCCGTCGGAGGCCGCAGTGTTAGCGATCGCGAGTGCCCCGCCACCGGCAAGGATGACAAGCCCGGGCAGCAGCGTCAGGCAACCGATCACGATCGCGAAAATGTGTCCGGCCGAACGTTTGCGAGGCATCTTCGTAGGTCCCTTGTATGCGGGCGGTGTCGGCTCGACCTGAGTCCGCGTCGTGGAATCCAAAGTACTCGTCATGCCTTCATGTTCGGCGTTTCCCAGCGGCACGTCCATCAGGCCAACCGGGGTCATGCAGGTGGGGTTCCCCCTACCCTCAGACACCACCAAACAGTGCGAATTCCGTTCGGGTTTCTGCAGCGCCGTACACTGCCAACACCGAACAACCCAGCTCGGGTTCCGATCCGATTTCGCAGCGTTTGGGACTGTTTCACCCGTGTAAGGAGATGTATCGATGACCGACATCCACGACCTTCGGAGTTACATCTCGGCACTCGACGCCGCAGGACAGCTTGCGCGGGTGACACGCGAGGTGTCACCCAAGTATGAACTCGCAGACGTCGCAGCGTCTCTTGCCCGCGGTGATATCGGCGCCGCCATGTTCGAGAGCGTCACCGACAGCCCCTGGCCGATCTTCTGCGGAAGCGTGACCTCGCATCGCCGGGCTGCGGTTGCTCTCGGATGTAAATCCAACGAGATCATCGACGTGATGGAGAGGGTGCTCGAGCCGGCGAACGGAATCGCTCCCGTGAGGGTCTACACGGCGGGGTGGCAGGACAACTACGTCATCGGCGCCGACATCGACACGGCGATGTTGCCGATTCCGGTACACAGCCGCGGCGACGGTGGGGCGTTCATAACGGGTGCAGTCACCGTTGCAAAGGATCCGATTTCCGGACGCGGCAACCTCGGCTACAACCGGATGCTTCGTCTCGGCCCCGATCGGTTCGGGTTCAACGTCAACGAGTGGCGAGATGTTGGAACGTTCTGGAAGTCGCGTGACGACCCTGGGGCTCCCTTTCCGGTTGCGCTCGCGATCGGGCTCGACCCCGCAATCATGATCGCCGGAGGCGTCAAGACCCCTGTCGACGAACTCATGATCGCCGGCGCCATCAGGGGCACAGGGATCGAGGTCTGTCCTGGCCGCACGGTCGATGTCGACATCCCTGCTGCGGCCGAGATCGTGGTCGAAGGCCTACTTCATCCGACGGTGCGTGAGCCGGAAGGTCCGTTGGCCGAGTTCCACGGTTACCACGGCGAACAGTGGAACAGCCCAACCCTCGAGGTGACGTGTATCGCGTGGCGGGACGATCCGATCTATCAAACGATTATTCCCGGCTGGTACGAGCACGTCTACATCGGCAATGTGCTGCCGCGCGAGCCGTTACTCAGGCGATTCATCCGTCACCTCGACGAGACCGCCGACGTGCATATACCCCCGTATGGCAATGGCTTCATGGCGATCATCCAGATCGATCGTGACAATCCTGGTACGCCGAAGAACCTTGCGATGGCGGCTCTCGCCGCTCACATCAATGTCCGAAACGTGATCGTCATCGATCGCGATGTCGACATGCACGAGCCGTCCGAGATCCAGTGGGCGCTCACCAACCGCGTGCACTGGGGAGACGATGTGTTCACCGTGCCGTTTGCCCAAGGGCACGAGATGGATCCCACCGCCGACCAACGGGGAGTGAGCACCAAGGTCGGAATCGATGCCACCTACAAGCGCGAGCGGCGAGACTACGGCGAACGTGTTTCGTACCCGCCGGTCGACCTCGGCAAGTACCTGAACTGATGCGCCGAGTCGTAATAGCGATCAGCGGGGCAAGCGGCTCGATATTCGGGATTCGGGCACTCGAACTTCTCGCACCGATCACCGACATCGAGACCCATCTCGTTCTGTCCGGGCCGGCCAAGACCACGATCGCTGTGGAGACGCAATGGGCGGTGAACGATGTCGAGGCATTGGCCGACCATGTGCATGGCATCCGCGACATCGCGGCGCCGATCAGTAGCGGCTCGTTTCGTACGGCCGGAATGCTCGTCGCGCCGTGCTCGATCAAGTCGCTCTCGGCGATCGCCAACTCCTTCGCTGCCGACTTGATCAGCCGGGCGGCTGACGTAACCCTCAAGGAACGCCGACCGCTCGTTCTGATGGTCCGCGAGACACCGCTTCACGTCGGCCACCTTCGACTCATGCAGCACGCAGCGGAGACGGGTGCGATCATCTTCCCTCCAGTGCCTGCGTTCTACAACAACCCTCGATCGCTCGACGAGGTCGTGACCCACGCGGCGGGCCGTGCGATCGAGCATCTCGGTGTCGATGTCGAGGGCCTCGAGCGCTGGCACGGCGGCTGATCGCTTGGCCTGAGTCCCCCCAAACAGTGGACTCAGGTTGAATCGGTGAACATTGCCGCAGCGCGTTCGATCAGCGCGGCACCGCCGTCGACCTCGAGCACCGCCAGCAGAAACTCATCGATGTCATTGGTCTTGAGGAGCTCGGCGATTTCTGCCGCACACTCGCCGACGGTTCCTGAAATCACGAACTGCGAGACCCACTCTGGATCGATGTGCTTGGCGGCATGGCGAGGTCCGCCCTCGGCGAGCGCGGACCGAATCTTGGCGACGTCGGAATCCGTAATTCCAACCAGTTGCTTGACTCGTGTGGGCGAGTCGACGAGACGGAACGTCAGTGCCGCCCGCGCCTCTTCGAGTTGGGCTTCGGTCGTGGCGATCATCGTCGAATAGCTGATGTGGAATGGCCGGGCGCCGCACGCTGCACGAAGCGCACGGGCATGGGGGCCCAACAGGTCCTTGTGGACGTAGCTCAGAAGAAAGCCATCGGCGTCGGCACCGGCGAGTGCTGTCACCTTGGGGCCACGTCCTGCAAGGATGATTTCGATGTCAGGCCGGGCGTAGTCGAGGTGTGCGTCGGCGAACGAGAAGTTGAGGCCATCGTGGTCGACCCGTTCGCCGGCAAACAGGCGGCGGAGGGTCTGCATGGTCTCGGCAACCGTGGCCAGCGGCTGTCGAGGTTTGATGCCGAGTGGCCCGAGAGTGAGCCCACCTCCGGTGCCGAGTCCGAGGAATGCTCGCCCGCCGCTCAACTCGTCGAGCGATGCGATCGCAGCAGCTGTTGCGCCGGGGTGGCGAACGAATGGGTTGGTGATGCCGGGCCCGAGTGATATTCGGTCGGTCCTAGAGGCGATCGCGGTGAGCGCGACGTAGACGTCGCGGGTGACGAGACCCTCGTCATAGACCCAACATCTCGCGAGTCCCAGCTGTTCGGCGAGGACCGCGAGTTCGACAACTTCGGCGACGGGTGCGTCGGGCATCAGAACCACGGATACGGGTAACGGCATCAGGATGCTCCAATTCGAAGCGCCGCGGTGTGACGCCGGGTGGGGGCGAGACGACGAGTGAACGGCGAGCCTAGGTCACGGATCGACAGCTCGAACTTGTCGCCTGCGCCGACAACAAGCGGGTCGGTCCGTTGTCCGGCGAGGTATTCAGCACGGTTCAGTCCGGTGTGCCGACCCCCGACGACGATCACTTCTGTCACGTTTGGTGAGCTTAGGAGACGAGCCGATCGGACCTATTGGCGAGGCGAACACAGGACCGTAACCGGCGTCGACTGCTCCCTATCCGCTACCCCGTTTTGTGCTGATGTCACGGCTGTCGCCGGGTGAGTGGGTCGCATTCGGCACAAGGGTCCGAATCGGCGGGTTCCGGCTTACAAGCTGGGGCTCGTTGGTCCGTAGAGCGGCGTGCGGCCGGTGATCGCCGCCCATCGGCGGGTGCCGTACTCGAAATGCCACCACTCACGTTCGTTGATCACGAAATCCTGCGACACCATTGCGTGGAACAGCGCCCGGCGAATTTGGCGTGCCGGCCCTGGTATGTCCTCGAAAAATGCGGCGCGAGCGCGCTCGGTCATGTCGTCGAAACCGGTTCCCGATGCGATCGGCGTCCCGTCGAGGGTCAATGTCAGGTCGACCGCGCCGCCACACACGTGCGGTGGAGGGCTCGCAGGGTCATCGCTCGGCAGCGCCATGAATCCCGGTTCGAGGTCGGGATGCATGGCAGCGGCGTCGTACAACTGTCGCTGCAGTTCGATCGGACGCCAGGCGTCAAAGATGGCAAGCCCCCACCGATCAGGCAACGAGTCGGCTACAGCCGCCAGCCGTTCGGAGACCCCAGCTCGAAGCCACGTCGACGCGATCGCCGTCGTCCACCCCGCGTGCCAGTAGCTCGAGAGCAGGCGGATCCGGCGGTGTTCCACCCGCACAAGGGGCTCAGGGCGCCGATTGAGAACAGGAGCGGGATCGGGATCGGGATCGGGCTCGGGCTCGCGCAGTGTCGGGAGCTCGCCCCCGTCGGGGATCGAAGGGGCTGCGTCGGCGAACAGAGTCGCCGCGGCAACCGTGTAGTTCGGCTCGTCGAATCGAGGGAAATCTCGGGTCACAGTTTCTCCAGTACGCGAGCAACCCGGTTCAGGTATGCACGATTGTCAGCCATCTCGAACACGGGCAGGAGAAACTCCTCGAAGCCGTGCCGGTCGACCAGATCACCGAGTTGCGACGTGCACTCGCCAACCGATCCGGCGATCACGAAAGGAACGATCCACTCATCGGGCACATGTTCGGCGGCGGCATCGATGCCTCCCCGTAACGCATTCCGGATCCGATCGGTCGCGGCGGCGTCGATTCCGAGAGCATCCTTCACCGACTGTGGCGCGTCGACGAGGCGATAGGTCATGTGGGGCCGTACGAACTCGAAGTCGTCATCAGAGGTGACAACCGCCGTCGAGTAGCAGATACGCGCGTTTCGTCCGGATTCTTCGGCTCCGTTTCGAACCAGCGCGATGTAGTCGGCGAGTGACTGTTTGTGAATGAAATCGAGCATGACTCCGTGGGCCCGTGCACCACCGAGCCTGAGCATTTTCGGGCCTCGCCCAGCCAACCAGATCTCGGTGTCCGGGCGTCCGTAGTCGAGTGTCGCCGCTCGTAACTGGACGTGTTCGCCGTCGAGATCGACGGACCGGCCGGACCACAGCCGACGACAAGCCTCGATCGTCTCGCCTACGGCCGCGAGAGCTTTGTGCCGTTCGATTCCGAGCGGATCGAGGGTCAGGCTGCCGCCGGCTCCGATTCCGAGGAACGCTCGACCCTCGCTCAGCTCATCGAGGCTGGCTATCGCCGCAGCGGTTTGACCGGGATGCCGGGTGTGGGGGTTGGTGATGCCGGGCCCCAGTTTGAGGCGCGTGGTCGCGTTCGCGATCGCAGCGAGCGTCACGTAGACATCGCGTGTCGCCAGGCCCTCGTCGTAGACCCAGCACCGATCGAACCCGAGCGTCTCTGCATGAATCGCGATATCGACCATCTCGCTGATCGGGGCTTCGGGAATGATGTTGATGCTCGAGATGATCACGAATATCGGCCACTTCGCTGGAGCGATCCTCGATGAGCTGCGAGCAGCGAGGTTGTCGGCCGGGTTGACAGCGGGGTTGACGGCCGGGTTGACAGCGGGGTTGACGGCCGGGTTGACAGCGGGGTTGTCGGCAGCCTGATGGCGCGGAGTTCAGGCACCACGGCGACCGCCGATCACCTCGGCCAGGATGCTCACCGCGATCTCTTCGGGTGTCTCAGCGCGGATCTCGATACCGATCGGTGTGTGGATCCGGTCGAGGTCGGATTCGGCAACTCCGGCGTCGAGCAGCTGTGATCGGGTGGTGTCCCAACGCCGGTTGCTGCCCATCAGGCCGATGTAACCCGCCTTTGTGGCAAGCAGGTGCGGAAGGATCTCGACGTCGAGGGCGACGTTTCGGGTGACCATCACGATCGAGTCGTTGGCCGTGACGGGCTGCCCGGCGAGGGCGTCGCCGATCGGTCCGGAAACAGCGATGTCGACAGCGTCGTTCTGCTCGACCTGGTCGATGAGATCGGCCCGATCGTCCCACACCACGGTCCGGAAACCGAGCCACCGGCCCAGTTCGCCGACCGCCTTGCCGACATGGCCGGCACCGATCACGTACAGCGTTGCAGTTGGCATGTAGGGCTCCAGGAAGATGTCGGCCTCGCCTCCACACAGCCCGGGGTCACCGGCGCCGGGATCGACGAGGGAGTAGGAGAGGAATCGCGGAACGCCGTCGGTCAGCGCGTCGGCGGCGGCGGTCTTGACCCGGTGCTCCAACTCACCTCCGCCGATCGTATCGACGGTGTGGCCGTCGCCGAAGACGAGCATTTTCGATCCCGGACGCCGCGGGACCGAGTTGTGTGTCTGCACCACCGTTGCCACCACGACGGGTTCACCTCGCTTGATCGCGTCTGCAAGTTCGGTTATCAACGAGTTCGTCATGTCTAGGCTCCTACGCGGTGTCGTAATGGATCGCCGTCGAGCAGGCTACGAACGTTGGTGAACTCGCGCCGCCGCAGGGCGACATCGAGGACCAGGTCGGCCTGGGCAGAGTGGGGTGTGAGGACGACATTCGCGCCCGGGTCAGCGGCGAGTGTGACGAGCGGGTTGTCCGGACGCACGGGCTCGGATCGAAAACCGTCGGCAGCGATGCCGGCCAGGTGCCCCGACACGTACCCCGCCGCAACGGCGTCTTCATCGAGAATCGTGCTCGCCCCCGAGCTGACGAGAAACGATCGGGGGCGCATCCGGTCGATGAACGAGGCGTCGACGCTTCCTTCGGTCTCGGGGGAGTGCGGCAACAAGACGACGACGATGTCGCTGTGTTCGAGCAGTGCATCGAGATCGGCGTAGCGCACGTCGAGGCGATCTTCGGCGGTAGCGGGCAAGCGTGTACGACGGTTGTAGAGCACGGAACAGCCAAACGGCTGCAAGAGTCCGGCCAGCACGGTTCCGACCTCGCCGAACCCGACGATTCCGACTGTGCTTCCACGTATCTGGCGAACGCCGCCGAAACCGGACCAGTTGATCGCGAATGTGTCGGCGTCGCAACGCTTCGGTTCGCCCCAGCGGTCGCTGGCCTCGACGACCACCGTCGACGCCGGACGAGAACGCTTGACGACGCTGAGGATCTGCATCATCACGTGTTCGGCCACCATCGCGAGGTGCGGCAGGGGCCAGGAACAGACCGGGACACCCATCGCTCGCGCTGCATCGAGATCGATGTCGTGAACCTGAGAACCGAGCCGTTGGACGAGCCGAAGGTGAGGGCCGGCCTTGATCATCGCTTCCGTGACCACCCCTGTTCGCTCGGAAATGAGAAACGTCGGGTCGAGCTCGCTGATCGCTCGTTCAACCTCTTCGGGCGTCGGCGAAACGAGCATCGTGACGTCGAGCTCGTCCGGTGCCGCCTCGAGCGCGAGGCGTTGGTGCACGGGCGGCCGAGTGGTGACAAAGATCGTTCGGTGAGCGTTCATCGGTGCTGGAGTTTCATACGATCGGCCATTCCGGTGTGAGCCCATCGACGCCGGCCCTGCTCGCCACATCTCGAAAGCGCCGGCGTACGTCGTCGAGAACCTCGTTCTCGTCGATCGTCAGCACTTCTCGTTTGCGCATGATGACTTGTCCGTCGATGACAACGGTGTCGACGTCGCCTCCCTGGGCGGCGAATACCGCTGTGGCAACCGGGTTCCATACCGGTTGCAGGTGGGGGGCGTCGGTGTCGATCGAGATGAAGTCGGCCTTCTTGCCGACTTCAAGCGAACCCGCATCGGCCCCGATGCCGAGCGCCCGGGCGCCGTTGATGGTCGCCATCTCGAGCGCCGCTTCAGGACCGAGTGCGAGGCGAGTTCCGGTCCGCATGCGAGCCGTGTGACAGGCGATCCGAAGATCGCGCAGGACGTCCATGTTGGCGTTCGATGGAGCGCCATCGCAACCGATCGCCACGTTCACACCGGCATCGAGCATGTCGGCGATAGGAGCTGGGCCCCATGCCGCGGCAGCGTTGTTTCCCGGGTTGTGAGCGACCGAGGTACCGGTCTCGGCGAGCAGCGCGATGTCCTGCTCGTCGGCGATCGTGCAGTGAGCGAGCACTGTTCGTGGTCCCAAGAGACCGTGGCCGTGAGCGAATTCGACGTGGCTTCGGTAGCCCTGGGCGCGGGCGTATTGATTGTCGTGCGCGAGTTCGGCGAGATGGATTGTGATGCCCATGTCTCGATCGCGTGCCAAAGCCGAGACCTCGTCGAAGAGACTCGGATCGTTGGCAGGTTCGGCGGACCTGCAGCCAAACCAAACCTGCAGTCGCCCGTCGCCGCGCCCGTCCCAGGAATCGTGAGCGGCGATCGTGCCCTCGACCGAAGACTCGCGTGTCTGCCACATTCCGGGGTGCCATCCGAGCTGATCACGGGTCTGCGGGCTGACATCCATGACGACCTTGCCGAGCGCTGCTCGGATGCCCGAGTCGACGCAGATTTGCGCGATCCCATCGAAGCCGTATCGCTCGGCCAGCAGGCATTCGACAAAACCGGTTGTGCCCGACTTGATCATCTCGAGAATGCACAGCGACGCACTCGCCTGTGCGTCCTCTTCGGTGTAAGAACCCTGAAGCGGAAAAATCCGGCCGAACAGCCAGTTCGAGAAGTCTGCGAGTCGCTTTCCCTCCGAGACTCCCCTGAGCATGCACTGGGCGGTGTGTACATGGGCATCTATCAGGCCCGGCAACACGATGTGGCCGCTGAGATCGATCTGTTTCTCTTGAGGGGTGGCGGCGATCAAATCGGCGGTCTTTCCGATCGCCCCGATTCGGTCATCGGCCACAAGGATCGCGCCGTCTTCGATGATCACGCGATTCGAATCCATGGTGAGGATCGTGGCGTGGGTGAAGATCACCGCGTCCACCCCGCAAAGGCATCGACCACGGGCTTGATATCTGGCATCAGCGGGTACAGGATCGGACACGTGACCCCGGCGTCGATGTAACCGGCGACGGTGTCGCGGCACTCGGCCGACGTTCCTACCGCCATCAGCTTTCGAACCAGCTCGTCCGGAATCAGGTGGGCGGCCTTGCGGTAGTCGTCTTCGGTTGCCGGCCAGCCCACGATCTCTTGCACGCGAGCGACCAGCTCGGGGTCGGCTCCCGAAGCCTTCATGATGTGCGGCTCGGTTCCGAGGTAATAAGCCACCAACGACTTGCCGGTCATGATCGCCTCGTCGGGGTCGTCATCGGAGAGTGAGCATGCAAGCAGCTCGGGGCGATCGATCTCGGCGAGCTGCTTGCCTGCGCTGGCCCCACCCGCCGCCACGCGCTCGACCGCCTCGGCGATGTAGTCGGTCGAGACGACGTAGTTGAGCACGGGGCCGTCGCAGATCTCACCCGAGAGTTCGAGCATCTTTGGTCCGGTGGCTCCGATGTAGATCGGTATCTGGCGAGGGCTGGAATCTCCATAGGCCACGTCGAGGCGGACCCGATCGAGCTGCACGAACTCACCCTCGTAGGAGACCTCCTCCATCGTGAAGAGCCGCCGAATCGCCTCGATGTTTTCCCGCATCGCGGTGAGTGGTTTGCGTCGGTCAGCACCGACTCGACTTGCGATCGGTTCCCACCAGGCGCCGAGTCCGAGCATCACCCGACTTTCGCCTTCAGGCGTGAGACCACCGAGTTCCCACATCGTGCTCCACGTTGCGGCGATCACGGCGGGGTTTCGGGTGTAGATCGGCAACACGCCAGAACCGATGCGGATCCGGCTGGTTTCGGTGAGCAGGGCGCTCATCATCACCACGCAGTCACGTGCCAGCCGAGTGTCGGCCTGCCAAATCTCGGAGAACCCCTGCTGCTCGGCGTATTTTGCGACGTCGAGTTCGTAGCGAATGTCGTGCTTGTCCTGCAAGTAGAGGGCCATTCGTTGTGTCATTGGTGCATCCTAGTCGTGGTCTTTGACCTGCTCGCAGGGATACTTGCTGTCCTGCGACGGGGCGAAGGTGAGCAAGTAGACTGTCCATATCCCTGAGCCGAATATTTGTCAGTAAGAAGGTTTGTGTGCCAGTGGCAAACCAGCGGGACTAGGGTCGATGCCAGATCTCGATTGGTGATCTCACGACAGGCCGGTCGTTGACGGCGACGAATGTCGCGCCAAAATCGCGCCAAGGTGTACCGCGTTGCTCTCTTGCCAGGAGGCGAGTTCGATGGACTACAAGCTCAGTGGACAACGTGTGATCGTCGTCGGTGCCGCACAGGGGATCGGCCGCCGGTGTGCACAAGCGCTGGCGAACGTCGGCGCGATCGTCACGGTTGCCGACATCAACGGAGATCTTGCGGCGGCCACGGCGGCGGAGATCTGTGCCGCCGGAAACGTTGCCCGCTCGGCAACGGTGGATGTTGTCGATCCAACCCAATGTGCCGAACTGATCGCCGGTGCCGCGGGGTCTGGAGCTTCGCCAGACCTGCTCGTGAACTGTGTCACCCTGTACCGCGAAGCACCCGCCCTCACCCAAGATCCGAACGAGTGGGCTGAGATGATTCACGTTGGGCTCAATGGCGCCTTCTTCTTGTCGCAGGCTTTCGCTCAAGTCGTCACGGCGGCCGGGGGCACCGGTCGGATCGTGCACCTCAGCAGCGTCTCGGCCACCCACCCGATGCACGGCAAGGCGGCCTACGGAGCCGCCAAAGCGGGGCTGGAGGCGATGACCAAGGCGCTTGCGTATGAGTGGGGGCCTCACGGCATCCGTGTCAACGCGGTCGCCCCCAGCCACGTCGCTACCGAAACCATCAATCTGCTTGCGGCCAGTGGTGCGCTACCACTCGACCGGATCGTGCAGCGCATCCCGCTTGGACGGATTGCCGATCCAGACGAGGTCGCCGCGGCGGTGTTGTTTCTGGCATCGGACGAGGCTCGGTTCATCACCGGTCAGGTCCTCGCCGTCGATGGCGGCTACACGGCCAATGGCGATTTTGCGGTGTCTTCGACATGACCGTCGTTCCCGATGCCGGATCGACATCGAGGCTGGCGCTCGGGCTTCAGATCGTTCCGACGATGCCGGCCGCAGAGATCATCGAGACGATTCGAGTGGCGGAGTCGTTGGGCTACGAGTACTGCATGATCGCCGACGAGGGGTTCATGCAGGACATCTATGTGTGTCTCGGCGCCGCCGCTGGTGTCACTGAATCGATTCGTCTCGGTGTCGTGACCAACGGCTACACCCGTCACCCGGCGGTAACCGCGGCGGCACTGGCAACGGTCAACGAATTGAGCGGTGGTCGGGCCTTCGTCACCCTCGTGGCCGGCGGCACAATGGTGCTGCAGCCAATGGGGATCGAGCGCGCCAGACCGCTGGCGGTCATCGACGACACGATCGCCGTGCTTCGCGCCCTGTGGAAAGGCGAGCCGGTCGACTGGCAGGGCAAGCAACTGCGGCTCGAGGGCGCTCAGTTGAGTCACGGTCGTCAGTCGATTCCGATCTGGGTTGCGGCGCGCGGCGAACAGATCCTCGAGCTTGCGGGGCGCATCGCAGATGGGCTGGTTCTGATGGCCAAGGCCGATCTTGGCGATGCAATCGACGTTGCGGGACGCTCGGGGAGAGACCTCACCTTGATGTACCTCGATCGCCTGGCCTTCACCCCGGAGATGATCGAGGAGGCTCGTGGTCTCTACGGCTATGCGATTCTCGACAGTCCGCCCAGGGTGTTGCGCAATCTTGGCATCGACGAGGTGACCATCGAGCAGATGCGTGTCGCCTTCGCACGAGGAGGTGCGGCAGCGATCGCCCCGCTCGTGACCGACGAGATGGTTGCCGCATATCAGATCGCTGGTTCGCCCGACGAGTGCCGATCCCAGCTCGAACAGATGATCGGTCAGCACGGAATCGACGGGTTCTTGATCAACATCATCGCCACCGGTCTCGAAGCCAACGAAAGGTTGCTCGGTGATGTTGCCGAGATCGTACGAGGAGCGCGATCGCCAAGATCGTGACAACAACCGGCTGCGACGGTCCGTTCGTCGACCTCCGGTCGCTCTCGCCGTGTCGGGCACCGATCGAAAACGCGACAGGGGGCCAGTGCGAATCGCACTGGCCCCCTGTGACGTTTTGTTGCTGTAGTCGGCCGGGCTAGAAGCCGATGCTCGGATCGATGAATTCGTTGGTGAAGATCTGATCGAGCGTGATGTCATCTGCGATATCGATGCCAGCTGCCAAGACCTGGTCGAGTACCGACTGCACGCGAGCCTCGTCAAGGTTGCCAACGGTGCCGTCGGGGCCATTACCGACCAATCCGATTTCGACCTGCTTGGCGATCGAAAAGTTGGCGAGTTCTGTGTTGTAGACCCAGAAGTCGGCAAACTTCTCGACTGCATCAACGATGATCGCGTTTGCCCTGGCGGGGCTCCCCGCGTAATCGATCACAGCCTGCTGGATGATCGGCACGACCTCGGTGAGACATGGACGCAACTCATCGATCTCCGCTGGCTTGATGCCGATCGTCTGCGAGTACACCTCGAAGCCGGCATCATGGAGCGTCTGGAATGCGACTGGCTTGCCCCACTCTTCGATCTCGTTCAAGTAAGTGAACGGCTCGGCCGACGCGAAACCCTGCTGAGAAATTCCGCCACCCTCGGCTACAAACCGCGAAGGACTGCCGTCGTATGAGGGATCGATCTGATCAGCGGACCAGAGTCCCTGGGCGACGAACACTTCGGCGAAGGTTCCACCTGCGAAGACGTTGATGGTGATGCCCTCGGTGCCGAGATCGGCGAGAGTTTTCACGTCCGGGTAGGTCTCGGGATCCCACATGATGATCTGTGGGTTCTGCTCGAGTGGTGCAACGACAGTGAGAAGCGGTGCCTCATCGAGACGGATCATCTGGGCATCGGTCGTCGCATAGCCGAGATGGATCGAGTCATCGGTGTACATGTACGAAGCCACCGGAGCGAAACCGATTGCCGGCCCACCGGTACGAACCTCGAAGTCGATGCCGAGGTCTTCACCGCCGGCCACCATCGAACCGGAGACGATCTTGTTGTCGGTGTCGACGGTGTAGTCGTCACCGATCAGTTCGTACAGCGCACCGTGCTCGGCCTCGGGGAACCAGTCGGTCTGCACGACCAATGGGCTAGGGCAAACCGATGCCAAGTCGACCGTATCTACCACTGGTGCATCCGTTGCGGCTGGTGCGTCGGTTGCGGCTGGTGCGTCGGTTGCGGCTGGTGCGTCGGTTGCGGCTGGTGCGTCGGTTGCGGCCGGTGCGTCGGTTGCGGCCGGTTCAACGTCAGCGTCATCGTCGTCGCCGCAGGCGGCCGCGACGAGCCCAAAGGCAACCACGGTCGCAATCATCCGGTACCTAGTTTGGCGTTTCATTGCCCCTCCATTGGATTGTTGTTACTCGTAAGAACTTCAGACCTTACTCAGGTGCTGTTTGGGTCGTACCATTTTCCGATCGCACGATTCTGGATCGCACCGAACAACAGAAACACCGTTACACCGAGTACCGACGACATGATGACCGCCGCCAGTAGTTGTTCGCCGTCGAGATTGTTTGCATACTTGCGAAGCAGCTGACCGATGCCGACGTCACCGCGACCGAAGAAGAAGTCCCCGACGATCGCACCGATCACCGATAGTCCCGCTGAGATTCGCAGTCCGGCAAAGATCGCCGGCAAGGCAGCGGGGAAGTTGAGTTTACGGAGGCGTGTTGCCCGGCCGGACGAGTGCAATGTGAACAGGTCGTGCATCCCGCGTTCAGCGGACTGGAGCCCGAACAGAGTGTTCACGATGATCGGGAACAACGAGATGATGATGCAGACGACCACTCTTGACCGCTGGCCGGTGCCGAACCAGAATGAGATCAGCGGAACGATCGCGAGAATCGGAATTGCCTGAAGTGTCACCATGTACGGAAAGATCGCTCGCTCGAACAACTTCGATTGACTCATGATGATGGCGAGCGTGAAGCCCATCAGGATCGCGATCACGAGGCCGATTAGGGCAACCCTCGCGCTTGACTTGAGACCCTGCAGGATTTCTGAGAAGTTGCCCCAGTCGAGAAACCCGACCTGTAGCACGGCATGTGGTGGCTCGAGCAGGAAGCGCCGGTTTTCCTCGAGCAGTCGATACGACACGAAGTACCAAGCAGCAAGAATCAAGGTGCCGAGAGCAAGCGGCGGCAAGATGTTGAGTGATAGCGACTTGACGCGACCGGGCCCGGCGACGACCACCGGAGCGTCGTCCAGAGACAGCGGCTTGCTGCGGTCGGTGGTGAGCGGAGTGGGATCGGGTGTGCTCATGCGTGCGAACCCCGCAGCTCGCGAGATACTTCGCCGCTCAGCCGGGCGAACTCGGGGTTGAATCGCAGATCCGGCTGTCTCGGATACTCGAATGGCACATTGAATTCGGCAACGATCCTGCCTGGTCGGGCCGACATCACCAGTACACGAGTGCTCATGAAGACCGCCTCGCTGATGCTGTGGGTGATGAAGAGGCCGGCGAAGCCTTCGCGCTGGAACAACAGTTGGGTCTCTTCGTTGAGGCGTTCACGTGTGATCTCGTCGACAGCGCCGAATGGTTCGTCGAACAGGAATACGGGCGGGCTCAGGGTCAGGGTGCGAGCAAGCGAAGCCCGCATCTTCATACCACCCGAGAGCGACTTCGGATAGTGGTTCTCGAAGCCGTTCAGGCCCACGAGATCGATCGCCTGAGCCGCCAGACGCCGACGCTCGGACTTGGGGATGTTGTGCAGTTCGGCGAACAACTCGACATTGCCCATGACTGTGCGCCAATGAAGCAGGGTTGCGTCTTGGAAGACGTAACCGATGCGTTCACGGTCGACCTCGACATCGCCGACAGTTTGCTCGAGTAGGCCAGAGGCGATCTTCAGGAGCGTCGATTTACCGCAACCGGAGGGCCCTACGATGGTGACGAACTCGCCTCGCTCGACAGAAAAGTCAACTCCGGTCAAGGCTTCGGTTCCGTCGGGAAACGTCATCCCGATGTTGTCGAAAGATAGTGCCTTTATGTTCTGTGCCGAGGTAGCGACTTCGACCACCCGTACCCCCTCTTCGCGGTCAGTTTGCGCCACCTTAGTCGTCGAGGCAGAAGTTTGTGAATGTTGGTTGTACTGAAATTATTTAAGCAACCACTGAGCATTCCAGAGAGAGAGTTGCTACAAAGCGCTAGCTTCGGCGAGGTGGGTACTCTGGTTGTTCACTCTCATCCGCTCGAAGACAGCTACAGCGTGGCGATTCGAGACGCTGCGTGTGCGGCGCTCGGCACCTCCGGAATCGACTATCAGCTCGTCGACTTCAGCGAGGGCGATGAGCTACGCCTCCACCGCCAGCCCGACCACCTCGTGGCGGTCTACCCCACATGGTGGGGCGGGCCCCCTGCTGTCATGCTCGATTGGCTTCAGGGTGCGTTGGGCGATCACGTCGACGGCAACGCTCGAGCCGAGACTTCGCCGTTGGCATCGGTTCGTCGGGTCACGGTCGTGACTACACATGGGTCATCTGTACTGCTGAACAAGATGCAGGGTCAGCCGGGCAAACTGACATGGTCGCGGGTGGTGATCCCGCAATGTGCCCCAGGGGCGGAGTTCGAATGGTTGGCGCTGTACGAGATCGACACCAGCACCACCGCAGAGCGATCTGGTTTCATCGACAAGGTCACAGCGCACTTCACCAGCGCGACAGTGCCCGCTTGACGTCTGCCGTGCCGTCTTGGCCCGCTGGGACCGATACGAATGTGCGTTTGCACAGCTTGTGGCAACTCATGCGGAGGTTTCGCAAGATGGTAAGGCGTCCGGCATCGCCGGCGCGTCGAGTAGCGGCCTTGTCGTGGACGCTCGTGGTGATCATGCCGATTCGTCTGATGTTCGTCATCCCAGGGCGAACCTTGCCGTTGGCGTTGAACACGAATGACACGCCTGGCACCAGCACTCGTTCGAGCCAGCTCTTGAGTACGGCAGGCATGGTGAAGATGTTGGTCGGATAGCAAAACAGAAGACCCTCGGCCTCGCGTAATGCGGCTGCGTCCTCGATGGTCTCGGGCGTGGCCAGTGGGTTGTCGCCGTGATATGCGGCTAGCTCTTCGGGTGACATGAAGGTCTCGAATGGACCGCCGCACAACACGCGGCGGGTTACTTCGTGGCCACTCGCTCGCAGCGTGTCGAGGGCGGCATCGATCAACCCGCGGTCTGTGGAATCCAGTGGAAACGCGTCGAGTAAGAGAACTTTCATCGGTTCTGCGCCCCTGCAGTCATCATGCAGACCTGGTCGGTCTCGAGCTGAGACAGGAAGCCGATGCTGAGCCCGGTCAGATCGGCCGCGTCGCGCTGGCTCATCTGGAGCTCGACCCTTCGTCGCTTGAGCTGTTTGCCAACTTTCAACGCAGTGCTCCTGATTGGTCCAAGGGTCGCAGCCTAGATGCTCGCCCGTGGTCGGTCGGGGCTTGGATCATCATTGGGGCATAGTCGATGCTGCGGTCAGAACTGACGAGCGCGGCGACGAGCCAAGATGATGCCCCGCGGGCGCATCATCTTGGAGCGGACTTCGTCTGGTGCCTTGCCAACCCACAACTCGGTATCGATCTGGGTAGGGGACAAGGTGAGTATTCGAATTCCGTGCGGCTGCCCCTCGACCCTGAGGACCTCAGCGAAGGAGTTCATCCACCCTTTGATGCGGGATACGCCGCGTCCCCCTGCGAAACCCCTCAGCGCCGCGGCGCTGCTGATCAGAACGACCTGTCCGGCGGTGTCGGCCAATTGCGGCCAGGCCGATCGCGTCAGAGCGACCACCGCGGCGAGGTTGAGATCGATCATGCGATGCCAGAACTCCGCGTCGGTGGCTTCGAGCGAACGGCTTTCGAACGCCCCCGCTGGGTGTCTCGCGTTCCATGTGTCTCCTTGATTATTCTGGCCCGAATCAGTTGATCGGGCCGCCTACCAGACCTTATCCTGACAGTTAGATTATAACGAACAATGGTTGGTTGTGATGAACTTGGTGCTGGTAGACATGGCCAAGGGGTAGGAAGTGTCGCCTGATCTCGGCGATCAGATGGGGGCATTCAATGACAACACGCATCCTGATCAGTGGTGGAGCGGTCGTTACCGTCAACGATGACTTCACGGTGCACGATCCTGGTTGGGTTCATATCGTCGATGATCGGATCAGCGGCGTTGGCGCCGGCGATCCTCCGCTCAATCTGGTGGCGGCTGCCGACCGGGTTGTGGATGCGTTCGGCTCAGCCGTGATGCCGGGTATGACCAATGCCCACACGCACCTGTTCCAAACCTTTTTCAGGGGTCTCGCCGACGACAAACCGCTGCTTGATTGGTTGCAGGATTGCATCTGGCCGGCAGCCGTTCACCTCGATCGTGAATCGGCCCGCCTGGCGGCCACCGTAGGGCTGATCGAGAATCTCCGTAGTGGCGCGACGTCGGTCATCGATCACCAGTACATCCACGTCGACGATGCGATCGATGATGGTGTTTGTACCGCTGCCGCTGAGTTGGGTGTTCGGTTTCTGCTGGCAAGGGGTTGGGCCGACAGAAACTACGAACCGTCGTTGAGCGAATCGGCCGATCAGGTGATTTCGCGAACCCGTCAGATTCGCGACCGATGGCATGGGCACGACGACGACCGCATCCGAGTCGAGTTCGCTCCGCTGATCCCGTGGGGTTGCTCCGACGAGGCGATCATGGCCACGGTGGCCGAGGCCCGCGGTTGGGGGGTAGGCACCCATCTCCATTGTGCCGAAACAGCTACCGAGGTCGAGATGAGTGTCGACGAACGCGGGCTGCGTCATGTCGAGTGGCTCGAACAACTTGGTGTGCTAGGGCCCGACTTCCAGTTGGCCCACTGCAACTGGCTTGACGATCATGAACTTGATCTGATCGCCGCCAGAGACGCCGTCGTCGTGCATTGCCCCGTCAGCAACATGTACCTGGCATCGGGTGTGGCTCGCATCGTCGAAATGCGCCAGCGCCGGATTCGGGTGGCGCTCGCCTCGGATGGCCCAGGCAGCAACAATCGCCAAGACATGTTCGAGGTCCTCAAGGCGACCGTTCTGCTTCAGAAGATTCATCGTCTCGACGCGATGGCTCTTCAGCCGGAAGATGTGATCCGGATGGCATGCCAGGGTGGCGCGGCGGCGCTCGGGCGCACCGATATCGGCTCGATAAGAGTCGGCAACAAGGCCGATCTCGTCGTGGTTGCGCTCGATTCGGTTTTTGTGAGTCCCGTTCACAGTGTCCCGAGCGCTCTCGTGTTCTGCGCTTCGCCGGCCGACGTCACCCATGTTGTCGTCGACGGCCGGATCCTCATCGACGATCGCCAGCTCACGATGGTTGACGAGCAGGCGATCGTCGCTCAGGTGAACGCGTCGGCTGGGGATGTGTTTCGTCGCGCTGGCGTCAAGAGCCGGCTGACACGAGACCACTCTTCTCCTGGGGCGCCGGGCTAGTCGGTTAGTTCCAAGGTGAGCGCATGAGGTGATCGGCTCGGGGTCGGCTGCGGTTGCGTGGACCACCCCGAGCAGGCGAGGCGGTCACCGTCGACGGAGGAGCACGCACCGTCACCGGGTGAGATCGTTGCCGAGCTGCAGCCCGTGTGGCGGCGAGAGCCGATTGCCGCACTGGCACCAGCTCCGACTCCTAACCGATCGCCCCTGATCGTCCACAGGCCACCGATCAGAAATCTCGGCGCCCGAGCCGACTCAGTTCTCGAACGACAGGCCCGCCAGCAGTATTGGGTCGAAAGCTGGCAGCGGCAGGTCAAGAGACCTTTGCCCCTACCACCGCGCTGAGCAGGGTCATACCGTGATGGCACCATTACCGAACTCGGTTCGTGGCGGCCTGCCGAGGGGGCGCGTCGCCGCGGATCCGTTACACGATCGGAGTCGAACATGTTTCGCACCCCCACAACAAGCAAGGGGAGGTCACGGTCGATCGTGATCACTGCCGGCATGGCGCTGGCCGCGGCGGCATGTTCCGGGGGGTCCGAACCGGTCAGCGACGATCCGGGGATTGCGGTGATCGAGTCAACCGTCGTCGCTGATAGTGCGGCAGATCCGGAGATCGAGGCCGATACGGACTCGACCGACCCCGGCGAGCCTGCGTCCGGTGTGGGGCCGGCCGTCGACGACACGGGCGCCGGCGAACCGCCCGTCCAGCCGGCCGAGCGTTTCCTCGCCAACGTGACCGATGCCGGTGGTCGGCCAGTCGCCTGGGCCGAGGTCGACGGCCAGCGCGGCGACGACCAGGGCCAGGTAACCGGCCCCGCCGGGCCGTTGGGCTGGTACGAAGTGTCGGCGGCCGGCCACGCAACCACCTACGCCCGCCCCGTGGTCACGGTCGCCGGCTACGACATGCTCGACGTCGAGCTGACGCCACTGGGTCAACCGGTCGTGATCGGTGGCGAGCCACACCGAATCGAACTCGGCAACGGCGCCGCTGTCACGGTGCCCGCCGGGGCACTGCCAGAGGGCACCTGGCTGACCGTCACCGAACTGCCCGCCCGCCATCTGTCGGCACCATGGGCGCCGGTCGACGGGGGCCACCGCACCAGGGTGTTCTCGTTCGAGTCGAGCGCAACCGACGGCAGCGTTGTGCAGCCGACGGCGCCGCTCACCTTGCACCTCGGTGACGCCACCGAACTCGGTGGCGTCACAGCGTCGGCGACGTTCGACCCTGACGCCGGGCGCTGGGTCGAGAGCGGCGTCTGCACCGAGTCGGCGGACGCGCTCGACTGCAGTGTGACGCACTTCTCGTTGTGGACCCCGATCGGTGGGCAGCCGTATTCGTCCGACTCGTCCGACGAGCAGGCCGACACCGACGAGCAGCAGTCGCAGGACCAGGCCGAACAGAACCAGGCCGAACAGGACCAGCAAGCGGAGGACGAGGCGCAACAGAACATCGAGGACTTGCCCGAACGTATCCGGGAATCGCTCGACGCCGCCACCGACTCCGCCCGCTCGAACCCCAGCCGGGCGACCAAGGATCGCCTCGCGGTCATGATCGTGGCGGCGCGTGATTACGACATCGACACCGGCGCCGCAATCGAGCAGCTCGGCGACTCCTACCAGAAGGTCGCCGCTGAGATCGTCGACACCGCCAGTGGTGCCAAGCGGCCGAGGTGCGACCAAATGCCGGCGCTGGCTGGGGTCATCGCCGAGGGTGAGATCATCGCCAGTATCGGAGCGTCGGCGAGCGGTCAACAGGCGGCGATCGATCTGCTGGCCGAGATCGAACTCGAATGCCGCTACTACTGGACGGGAACTGTCGAGTACCGGTTCCCGGCACCTCCGCGATGGGAGATCTACAGCATGATCACACCCGGGCCGGGCGCTCTCTACGAAGACCGCGGCATCGACGAATGGCGCGAGACGGCATTCGTCACGATCAACGTCGACCCAGAGTCGGGGCAACTCGAGGGCAGCGTCAGTGTGGCGCCGGCGTTCGTGCCGCTACGGTTCCGGCTCGACCTCAACAGCCCGAACGACGTGTGCGCGATCGAGAGCTGGGAGGACTTCATCGTCGAAGGAATTGGCAGTGACCAACCCGGAGTGTCCTCAGGCGATACACAGGACCTGATCACCCGTTCCGCCAGCGGTGCTGCGCTGATCCCGCTCGAGTTCGACGGGTTCTACGAAGCTCCCCAGTTCTCGCTCTCGCAGCCGCGATTGGCAGGTGAATCGGGAATCCGGATCCAAACCCAGATCGACGTCCATACCTACGTCGTGCCATGCGAGAGCCTCTCGGACTCCGTGGTCGGCGAGGAGTTCGTCGAGCCTTACACGACGCAACTGATCGACGGATTCGAGTTCCTGAGCCCGGTGGTGCCGAAGGTGACGCTCGAGGAGATGCTCAACTCTCCGTCGCGAACCGAGCCCGACGGCCGGATCGTGATCGAGGGCCGCCGCGACCTGGAGGTCACGCTGGATCTCATCGTGCCGTTCCAGCAGGGAACGGTCACCTGGAACTTTTCGACCCAGTCAGTGTACGAGGGCTTCGACGGCGCAGGCTGATCGGTGCGCCGGTCGCGACAGCGGTCGGCGACCGTGATCAAGCCCGGCGCGATCGACGCTGCGACGGTGCCCGAGTGACCGAGATCCTTCGCTCCCGCCTCATCCACTGACGCCCAGCCGCTCACATCAGCGCGTCGAAGATGCCGTCGAATCCCCTCCCCGGGATCCGGCGACCACCGAACGCCGACCGGAGGACACCAGCCCGACCGTCGAGCACCCACGCCAAGACCCACGATCGGACATCGCTGCGGCAAACCTGGACGAGTAGTTCCAAGGCGATCGCACCAGGCGACCTGTGTCGCGGTCGCGTGGTCTGGCGTTCAGGATCGGCATGTTCGAAGCGGTCGAACGTTTGTTCGCTGACGCTGTGACACCCCTACGCGCATGATGTCGGTATGCAGATTGATGCGGTTGTCGAGCGGGTGCAGCGGATTTCTGCAGTTCGCCGCGACAGTGTCGCTGATCGGGTCACAATCGAATCCGCGCTGCGTGCATCATCCGAACTCAAAGCTTGGTTGGCGGCTGGTGATGCCGAACTCGCCGGGCGGCTCGCCGCCCAAGTGTCATTCCCCGAGAAAGCGATCGCTGATTGCACCCGTTCGTCGTTGAACGACGCCACCAAAGCCAAAGAACGCTCTGACACGTTAGACAAGGTGCCCGGCTTCGCTGGCGCGTTGGATGCTGCCGATGTGACACCCGCCCACATCGACGCGATCACCAAGGGCGCCAAGCCGCTCACCGATGACCAACGCACCGACTACTACGACCGAGTCGCCGAACTTGTCGAGATCGCCACGTCGGCGTCAGTAGAAGAGTTCCGTCGCCGGTTGACACTCGAGGCTCGGGCGACCGAACGCGACGACGGTATGGCACGACTCGAGCGGCAGCGTCGCAACACTGT
>Ga0255047_10000583_pt1 | contig 29701 bp, 35 predicted proteins | sample JV7_2_1_MG_FD_183640 | JGI IMG/M metagenome (GOLD analysis project Ga0255047, IMG submission 183640) | Seawater microbial communities from Jervis Inlet, British Columbia, Canada - JV7_2_1 | ecosystem: Environmental > Aquatic > Marine > Inlet | place: Canada: British Columbia | collected 2016-10-06
CGACCCATGATTTGATGTTCGACTCGGCGCGTTGACGATCCAACTCGGCGGCTTCATCTTTGGGCGAATGTGTATTGCGGATGTGATCGATTAGGTTGCGGGTTTTGCGTTCGAACTCGGACACATAATCCGATGTTGCCGAGCTGATGAGATCGTCGCCGACGGCGTGCAGATCGGATTTCTCGATGTCGGACAGGTTGCGTGTCAGTCGCGCCAGCACATCGAGATGATCTGCTGAGACGGCTCCGGCCGCTAGGGCGTCTTCGAGGGCGGGGAACTCTGCACAGATCTGTTCGCGGTTCTCGGTGTTCTTGGCTTCTTTACCTGAGCGGCGGCCTTGGTCGGTCAATGCCATCCCGGCAGCCTCTGATTTGCCCTCAGCTTGGAGTTTGCGTAAGCGGCGGGTGAGGCGAACATCGACGGCATCAACCCAGCCACGCAGGTGAGCGTTGTTGCGGATCATCGCGCCGATCTGCTCGCGGTCTGCGACGTCGGGGTCGGCGTTGAGCAGCGAGTTGATTGTGTCGAGTACTCCTTCGTTACGCACTGGCCCCTCCCGGCTTGTTCGAGTTGAGAGACACAGAGTACCAGGTCAAATGTCATGAACCGAACAAGTGTTCGACAAATCGCAGCAAAGAAACGAGGCCGTTTTCTACCCGGAAACCGGGCCACGTCGCACACCGACCAGACCACATGCAAAGACCATCCAACCGACCCCGGCTCCAGCGCTCGTCGAGGTCGGTGAGTCAGCGAGTCGGGAGTTGCTGTTCGACGAGTTGGACCCAAAAGGCTGCGCCGACGGCGAGGATCTCGTCGTTGAAGTCGTAGCTGGGATTGTGGAGGCTGCTGCCATACGACCCCTCGAGACCGTTGCCGATCTTGAGAAAGCAGCCCGGTATGTGGCTGAGATAGCGGGCGAAGTCCTCCGATGCGGTGATCGGCGCAGATTCGGTATCGACGTGGTCGGCGCCGACCACGGTCGCTGCCGCCGCAGCTGCCGCGGCGACTTCCTTGACGCTGTTTACGAGCGGGATGAACTCGTGCCGGTATTCAACGTCGGCGCTGGCTCCGTGAGCCGCGCATACGCCTTCGGCGAGGCGACGCATCCGTGATTCGACCGTTGCTTGGACGGTCGCCGAGAACGTTCGGCAGTCCCCCTTCACAACGACGGTGGATGGAACGATGTTCCGCGCGCCGTCGGTCAATACTTCGGTGACAGAGACGACGGCAGCCTCGGTCGCAGCTACCGATCGCGACACGATCGTCTGTAGGGCTTGGATGATCTCCGCTGCGATTACGAGCGGATCAACATGTCGTTCCGGCATCGACGCATGGCCGCCACGTCCATGGATGGTGATCTCGAACAGGTCTTCAGAACTCATCATCGGTCCGACTCGGGTCGCAAAGTGACCAGCCGGGATTCCAGGGATGTTGTGAAGTCCGTAGATCGCTGACATCGGGAATCGGTCGAACAGGCCGTCGTCTATCATTGCCTGGGCGCCGCGACCGTTCTCCTCATCGGGTTGGAAGATCAGAACAACCGTGCCATCGAAGGAGTCACCCTCGCTGAGTCGCTTTGCTGCCCCGAGAAGCGTTGCCGTGTGGCCATCGTGACCGCACCCGTGGAAAACGCCGTCAACTTGTGACTTGTGCGCGCGGTCGCCGATCTCCTGGATCGGGAGTGCGTCCATGTCTGCTCGCAACCCGATCGTCGGGGTTCCCGATCCACGCCGAAGGATTCCGACCACGCCTGACCCGCCGATGCCGTCGTGAACCTCGTCCACGCCGAACTCTGTCAGGAGGCCCGCAACCGTTGCAGCCGTCGAGCGCACTGCGAATGCAAGTTCCGGGTTCCGATGAAACGTCTGACGCCATTCGCGCATCCGCTCGAAGTCAGACTCCACGATCTTCCAGCCAACTCGAGGAGCAATACGACGAAACCGACATTCCGTCGTGCAGCGTACAGAAGCGGGCGATCCGTCGGTTCCAGTGCGCTGTCGGTGAGGCATTTGAGTTGGTCCGCCCAGTTCATCGGTAGCGTGGCGCGCTTGTTGCAGACCGTCACCGAATTCCCGAACCACGATCAACCGGCACGACGGCCTCGCAAGGCGTGGATGGTGTTGGCGTTCGCCGTCATCGCCGCCGGGCTGACCGGGCCCGGGCAGACGATCGGTGTCTCGGTATTCATCGATCATTTCGTCGACGATCTGTCTCTGAGCAGGTCTCAAGTCAGTACGGCCTATCTGATCGGCACGTTGGCCGGCGCGGCGCTGCTGCCCTCGGTCGGCAAGTTCATCGATCGCCGCGGTGTGCGTGTGTCCCAGGTGATTATCGGGCTGCTGTTCGGGCTGGCGCTGGTCAACATGTCGTTCGTCAACGGGATCATCTGGCTGGCGATCGGGTTCGGCGGTATTCGCTTCCTCGGACAGGGCTCGCTGTCACTCGTCTCGACCGTGACGGTGCAGCTGCGATTCAACCGCACTCGGGGAACGGCACTCGGGATCTTCACAACCGCCTCGGCCGGCGTGATGGCGCTCGTGCCGGTCGTGTTGGCAATCACTATCAGCGCCTTCGGATGGCGCCAGGCGTGGCTCGTCGCCGCTGCTGTGGTCGTCGGACTCGTCGTACCGATCGCCTGGTTCGGACTGCGTGACCTTCCCTCTGGTACCCGCCCTGCCGCTCGGCGCGATGAGATGAGAGAGATCGGCGGTCGCTCGGACACCGATTCGTTCGACCGCGGCGAGGCGATGAGGACCTCGTCGTTCTGGATGCTGGTGGCCGTGTCGGGTGCAGCATCGATGATGGCGACGGCGCTCAACTTCCATCAGATCGACCTGCTCGGCGACGCAGGGTTGTCGGAGAAAGCGGCGGCGGCGCTGTTCATACCGCAGGTGGTCGGGTCTTCGGTGGCAGGTTTGTCGATCGGGTATATCGGTGACCGGATCGGCACCAGGTACCTGCCGGCGGTCGGCATGGTGCTGTTGTTGGCGGCGCAGTTGCTGGCCGCCGTCGCCGCCCCCGGCGTGATCGTGGTCCTCTATGCGATCGTGCTCGGCGCCAGTGGGGGAGCGGTGCGGACCGCGTCGGCGACCCTCCAGCCGAGCTGGTTCGGTACGGGCCACATCGGCTCGATCCAGGGTGCCCTCACCTTATTTGGGGTCGGTGCGTCGGCGATCGGTCCGGTCGCCTTGACGTTGACGGAGGAGTGGATGGGCTCTTATCCGCCGGCGATCATGTTGCTCGGCATCGTGCCCGCAGTGGCATTGCTGTTCGCTCTCGGCCCGAATACCGGTCCCGGACATCGCCGTGAGCGATAGTCGAGCGGCCGATCCGCGGCGCACCTGCTCCGACGGTCTTGACCGGTGCGATGGACCGTACCGAATGCTGGGCTAGCCCGTAGCGTCTTGGGCCGTGGAGCGATCGTTCTTCCAACAGGTGCTCGATGTATTCGAGGGGTTCGTCGCCGATGTCGACGGCGAGCGTCACTCGTTCGCCCATCGTCGTGGCCTCAAGGTGTGGTTCGGCGACGCGAGCCGTGAGCATTACGAGGCGCAACTCGTCGGCGTCGATGGCGAGCTGGTTCTGGAGATCGGCTTCCACAGCGAATACCCGAAGGCGCCGGCCAACGACAAGGTGATGACCGCGCTCGAAGCCCACCAAGCGATTTGGCGCGCCGAGCTCGGAGATGAACCGGTGGCAGGTCCGTTCCTCGGATCGGACGTGTGGCGGCGGATCTCAGAGGTCTGGGACCCGCCGGACGACGAGAATGTCGACGCCGTGATCGAGGTCGCCGCCCGGCTGGCAGATTATGTGGTCACGCTCGAGCCTCTTCGGCGCATCGACTAGAGCGGTTGCTCAGCTCGAGAGTTTGTCGAGTACTGCCTTCATCTGGGTGTGTGCGGCGTTGATCGCCTGGAGCGGCCGCATCATCACCTTGAACTCGATGATCTTGCCGTCGTCATCGCACGTGATGATGTCGACACCGTTGGCGTACTTTCCCTCGATCTCGGTCTCGAATTCGAGCATCGCGTGGTGGCCCTGCAGGATCTGCTTGGTGTACTTGAACTTGCCGTCCCCGTCACCAGAGGTGTCGAGGGTGATCTCCGAGTCCAGATCGGCGTCTCCGAGAGCGCTACCCGCCGCCCGCAGATACAACTTGGTGATCTCGCGCCCGCGTTGTGGGGTGTAGACGATCGGGGAGAGGAACACGACGTCGGGGTGGAGCATCTCATCGAGTCCGCCGGGCAGGTTGCCGGACAAATACAGGTGCCAGCGCCCGATGCACTCATGGATTGGTTCGTCAGCCATGCCGGCAGTCTGCTCGGCCTACCCGCCCTGCAACGAGACGGCGATACCGAGCCCAGCGGATCGAGTCTGGGCAGGACTGGAAGTTGCATGGGCCCAGACCGTCCTCATCGGAATACCATGCCGGGCTGGCGGCGCCGTAGATGTATGGCTGCCCGGTGATCGTCACCAACGGGTCGACGGAGATGAACGCGCCCAATCTGGGGTCGTGGTGGCGGTTGTTGAGGTAGCGAGGCCGGTCGGGACTTCGGGTCGGATTCGTTCGGTCGAAGAATCGATCATCATGGAGCTAATCACCGCTTATCGACAAGATGTCGTGGCGGCAACGACGCAGATCTCGTACGAGCCGCTCAATGTTGCCCGAATCAACCCCAGAATGAGCATTCTTGAAGCGCTTCCGTTCTCCGCTGATGCAGACCACATCCAACATTGCGCGCTGATGACCCATGCCACGGTTGCCGTGACCGACTTCGAAGTCGACGATGATGTCAAAACCAACCGAGGCGGAACGCCAAATGCCGGTCACGGTGAGCCCATCGCGGTCAAAGACAACACGGCTCATCTGCCAGACCCGCCAGGTGGAAAGCGACAGCATCGAAAGCATCGCCACGGAGAACAACACTGCAGGACGATCTCCGCTGAAGAGCCCGGTCACAAACAAGATGCCGACGAACGCCGCAAAGACGCCAAACACAGCCCGCTCCTCGGTGAGGTGCTCGCGAACAACCATCATCGACGTCCGCGCGCCTGCGTCACCGCACCCCCAACCCAGCCCGCAAGGTCAGCTTGCGCAGCGATCAATCGTGGAGTCACCGGATGTCTAAACAACTGAAACCCACCGATTACAGCCGGGTCAGAAATCGCAGCGGTCGTGCCGCTAAGAATCCCAAACGTCGCCGCAGTAACATAAGCGTCCGCGGCAACAGCCCTCCTAGCCGTTGGATCAGACCAGCCCTCCTCTGACAACCGTTGCTGGCTACGCGCCCCCAAGGCCGCCGTGTAGCAAGAGCGCAAGTAGCCGTGCCAAAGGCCGGAGCGAGGCAGGTCGCTGTTCCAGCCGCCGTCACAATCGTGCCGCGGTTCCTCCAAGTCTCCTTATTCACCCCAAGCGGGTCCCAATCACCCTTCGCGAACTCGGATATGAGAGCATCAGTCAGGGCATCACCTTCGAGCCGCCTCTCTGCACTCAACCAACGCACTGCTCCGGCGATCTCCTCGCTACTGACTTCACCGAACTCGGAGAACCGTACGTTCACCGGGTCGTGAATCGAGCCGTCTGGGTTCACGGTCTCCGAGGTGAGGATTGTGACCGTCGCGGCCTCTTCCTCCCGGGTCATCGACCAGTACTCACCATCCGCCGCCTCGTAGCACTGCCCCTTCTTCGGCCCGCTGTCGTATCAGACCTCTAACCCACTCGGGTCGGAGTACCGGATTGGGTTAGCTGCGCCGTAGATGTACGCCTCGCCGGTTTTCACGACCAACGGGTCGACGGAGATGAACACACCTAGCTGGGGGTCGTGGTAGCGGTTGTTGAGGTAGACGAGGCCACTGGTGCTGCCGGTGCGGCCCGCAATCGAGACATCGGTCGGCGTGATGGTGGCGCAGCTCACGACTCAACCACATAGGAGCCCAGATCGAGGATCGTGGCAATCGTGTCACGAATCTGGCTCAACACCAGGACTCCGACGTTCCCACGACTCGCAACCACGCGCTGGCGAGAAACCGACCGAACATGCTGGCACTGCGCCGCCGACACCGCCCCCAATACGTTCACAGCATCGGGCTCGATCTCAACTTCAGAATGAAACCCGCGGATCGTCGTCGTCAACGGCACCACTTGCAGCACCGCCGGCCCGGCATCGAGAATCCGCTGCGCCGTCACCACCACAACAGGGTGCCGAAAGCCGGCCTCGCGGCCCTCCGGCATCCCCAAGTCGACGTCAACGACGTCACCCGACCGGAGCATCCAGCCAGCTTGCCTCTGCCTCGGTGAGCTCCGCAGTCAGTTCAACACCAATCCGGTCCTGACGCAGCGCCCGCACAGCCAATGTGACCGTGCGACCAACAGTCTCACCCAGTTCGGACGCCAACCGCTTCAGCTCGGCATGGGTCACCTCATCAATCCGCACACTCGTACTTTGCATGCAAATCAGCATACACCAAGCGACCGTCGTCGGTGCCGAACTCATCAGAGCCCGTGTCGGAGTAGCCGTTGTTGAGGTAAACGAGGCCGGTCACGGCGAGCCGTCGGCACTCATCTCGGCTGCCGCTTGGAGCGACTCGTCAAAGGTCGCGACGCCCAGACCGTGCGTATGCGCACAAGCGAGCACGACACAGTCAGGCATCTTCAACCTGGTCGTCGCGCGCAACCTCGCCAGGCCCACAGGGTCGAGGGGCCGGCTCGACACCATCATCCCGACCGCCTCCAACCGAGCGACCACTTCGTCTTCGCGCCCACCTCGAGCGGGATGCACCAGGACCTCGGCCAGCGTCAGGGGGTGCACCACGAACCGGTCGACCGAGGCGAGCACATCGATCGCCTCGCCATGGTGCGCGTCGTGGTCGTCCAGCCAGCCGATCAGCACACTCGCGTCGGCAACGATCAAATCGGCCACTCGTCGCGCAACTCGCCGAGATAGTCATCCGGATAGCGCTCCCCGCCCGCCAACGCCTCGACCAGTTCGCGGCGCGGCAGATCACCGGCCACGTGCCCGCGAAGGACCAACATCACCACCAACGCCGACGGGCTCAGCTCGGGATGCAGCCGCTGTTCGACCGCCAGGATCTGTTTGAGCTCGCCGGTCGCCGTGATCGTGATGCGCTGCTTCGTCGTCGGCACACCCGAAGTGTAACACCGATCACAGACAAGGTGCCGCACCGCCCGGGTGGCTCAGCACAACAGCGAGCCACTCGGTCTTCACGAAGAGCGGATCAACCAACACGAACGAACCCAATGAGGGGTCGTGGTAGCGGTTGTTGAGGTAAACGAGGCCTGATCCGTCGTCGTGGGTTTGGCCGAGGAAACCTTTGTCGTCCACGGTTGAACCGCCTCGCAGTTCGCCATAGGGCAGGTACCGGTTGTGGGTGACAGCACCGGTGGTTGCGTCGACGGAGGCGATCACGCTGGCTTGGTGACCTGCCACGGTGTAGGTCAGCGAACCATCGAACTCGCGACGGGTTCCACCTGGATACGACCGGGCAGCGTGCACGCTCGTCGAACCTGGTGTCCATCGCAGCTCGGTTGTCCCGAGGTAGACCGTTTTGGATCCGTCGGGCTCAACTCGTAGCACTCGTTGGCCTGTCACGTCGTAGACATGACGGGTGACACCTGAATCGCCGGTCCGCTCACGGGCACCACTTGCCCTCGATCACAAACGACTCAGCGCCAGGTTTGAACCTCACCTGGGCACCGGTTTCTGGGTCCGACACAACAAACTCAGAATCAGCTTGCTCGTCCAGAGTTCGGACCAGGCCAGAACCGCCGGGCGCTAGCGTTCGAGGTCGACTACCAGAGTTGAGTTCCACGATGATCACACCGGGACACCTGTTCACGTAGCTGTAGTCAATCCCATCGTCGGCTGGGGCGACGGGCAACTTGGTGCAACCGACCAGCAAGACCACGCACACCACAAGTCCGCGACGCCCCAAGCACAGCGTCACCACGCCGACCCCTTCAGGAAGTTGCCCACGTTGAACGCCTCAACTTCGTACGGGTTTTCGCGATACCCGTTTCGAACCGTTTGCCAAAGGTAACTCATCGCCATCGAGTCACCGTTGACCTCGTACTGGCGGACATGCACCAACTCATGGGCAAGCAGAAGATCAGAATCGCACTGATCTTGGCAGAAGATGTAGTGCCCAAACGTGACCGCGTCAGCCGTCTGCATGCTGGGTATCCGCTGGGAATCGACGCACGTCACCGAAGCACCGGACGCTGAGGTCCCGCAGGTGTACACCGCAGTTCCGCGCGCGTACTCGACCAACTCATCGCGAGCGAACTGGTCAATCAACCCCGGGCCAGGGCCACCAAAGAACAGGCTCCATACAACGTTGGGCAGAGCCGACGCAATCAGTTCAACCAACTCCTGTTTCGCCTGCCCTGATCCGGTGCCGTGAGCCAACCACTGCTCAGGCACAGGTACAGAACAAGCATCCGCACTGGGCCCCAACGACGGGCACGGAGGTGCGACCATCGCAGGTACATACGTGACCGGAAGCGAACCACCGTCGCGACCACCCGTACCTTCCGCCGGAACGCCGACCGTCCCGTAGTCTGTGCCGTCAGGGCCAACGACCGGCTTACCGCCGTCAGGCAGGCTCGTGAAACAGTATCCGTCGAACGAGTTGGCTGCCCCTGCGCACTTGCCCAGCCCGCTCGGATCGGAGAACCCGACGGGGTTAGCGCCGGCGTAGATGTACGGCTCCCCCGTCTGAACCACCAGCGGGTCGACGCTGATGAAGGCACTCAATGTTGGGTCGTGGTAGCGGTTGTTGAGGTAGACGAGGCCACGCGATGGGAACCGCGAAGTACCACGCGACACCCGCCGGTCTCGCCAACACGAATCAACAGCAACGATCACGTATCGACGAGACGTTCGAACCGCTGCCGAGCACCTTGACGAGTCACACCCAACTGAGCGCCGATCGTGCCCCAGGACAACCCGGCCTGCTTGGCCGCAACCACCGCAGCCTCCAACCGCTCCTGAGCCGCCCGACGGCCAGCTGCCGCAGCGCGCAACTCACGAAACACGACACCATCAACCCGATTCACATGGCCCTGCTCGACTGCCTCATCGAACGCTGTAACGATCGCATCGACGTCAGCGTCGCTCAGGTCTCGAGGGTGCTTTATCGTCTTTGCCATTCTGATCACAACCATTCCAGGTACTGGTCCCGTGCCCGCATCGCATGAATCGCGTACTCGATGTCATCGGTGACGACAATCCCGATCTCCAAGATGTTGCCGGACTGATCTGGGCCCACCAACATCATGAACTCGTTCTCGTCAACACCGCGACCACCGGCGACCGAGTTCTCAACGGCATGCCGGATGTCATCATCGGAAACCCCGTGCCTGCGAGCACTCGCCAGGATCTCCACACCGACAACGATAGTTGTCACGAACGGCCAACGCAAGCGCAGCAATACCACCCCAACTCTTGACGTAAACGGGGGTCATTCGGGCGAAGCCGTAGTTCGCGTGGTCAGGAACGGTCGGAATAGGCGCTGCTCGATCTGCTCACCCGAGTTCGAAATCAGCAGCCAGCGACGTCGACCATCGATACCGACGACCATGTGTCCAGATTCTCCTGGGCTCCAGGGGGTGGCGCCACGGCGGTCGACCAACACCTCGGGTCCGTTCTTGGATGCGAACAAGCCGACCACAGCAGTGTTGACGCGCCCAACGGCATTTAGATCCTCGCCGCTCAACAGCCCCGAGACTTCGAACCCGCCCAAACACCAGCCGACGAGCACAGCATCGGACCTTGCGGATTCCGCGAGCCTCATCAATCTGATGATGTGCATGCCAACGAAGAACAAGACAACGGCCGGAATGATGAGCGTTGGCAGCCAGGCATCAACGACCCGACCGCGAAGACGTGCGCTGGTCGCCACCGCTGCTATCCCGACTCCGAACACGAGCACGCTCACGAGCCATCGCGTCCTCAAATTGACGAGCCGACCTCGATACGTGGTCACATCCACTCCCAAAGCCCCAAGTTGGGCGTCCGATAATCGGGGTCCAAGCCTCAACATGACAAGTCCACGATGTGGCCGATCACGTGCTTGGTCGTATTGACCACCACCCGGCCAAGGGCCTCATCGACGGGCACCGGAACGTACAGCACGATCACATTCACCGCTTACTCCGCGATAGCCCAGCCGCTGTCGTTGTCCCCGCAGCGACGAGCTGTGGGATCGTCGAAGACCTCGTTACCGAGAACGACCGTGTTGGGTAGCGACAAGTCCGCTGCCCATGAGCCGCCGAGTCGTTCAGGAGTGCCATCGTCAAAACTCCCGAGCACCTCCACGTAGAAAAAATCGCCGAATGTCGTCGCGTTCTCGGAAGCGAGAGCTTGCGTCAGCAGCTCCTCGTTCAGCTCAACCAGCTTCAGGCCATCGGGCGGATTGACCGCTGGGTCGAGAGGAGCGAGCACTTCGGAGGGCGGCATCGGCGTGTCAGCCAGATAGCGCAGTACCACCTGGTATGCGTCCGTGTCGTCAGGCGTGGCTCCCGCCGGCACGTACTTCAGAGCGATCTGCTCGACGGTGATCGAGTAGCACGGGGTCAAGACCATGTACATCGATCCTTCTTCGGTCGTGAGAACACCAGCGTCGGCGCGGAGCGGCAGGCTGTCTCCACCGACGCATCCCGAAACGAGGTAGCCGGCAGCGACTAGAGCGATCGTGTGACGTATCCATCGGCGAGGAACATCAGCAGCCATAGTCGCGAACCATCTGCTCACTCACGTAGTACTCGTCCACAACCGCCGCAACAAGCTCGCCGACGCCGTCGAGTTCGAGACGACGGCGACGTCGATATGCATCGTCGAGCGAGGCTCACCGACGATTGAACTCGCAGGCGAACCGCCCGACACCCATGGCACCGCAAGCGAGTCCAACACTCGCCCGATCTGCACAACATGATCGAGCGGGGTCACTGCCTACCAACCCATGGTCGCAGGATCCCACCCATAGACACGCACCATCGCCTCGCGCCCGAGACGCAGCGCGAACACACGAAGACGAACCTCGTCGTCGCTCGCGGCCGGGTACCGCATCCGAACACCGGCCTCAGCGAACTGCTCACACGTTCGATTTAGATCCGCGACATTCTCCAATCGCTCACGAACACTCATGCCACGCCACCGGTCCACAACACGCGCCTCGACCTCAGCCGATTTATCCAGCGCGGGGAACAAAACACCCATCGCGATCAGACTAGCGATCAACGAGCCCGCAAGATCGCTAGCTGAAGCTGCATTGGTTCGGCGGTCAGCGAGCGGCTACGCCCGTGAAATGGCTTGCAGAGTTCGCTGTCGATTCTCTCTCGATCATTCGGGGCTTCGTGATCTTGTGAGCGTCTGGGCCCGCGCCAAGGACGTTCGCCTCTATGGCTGGGAATCCTCGTCGTGTTTGGCTACGGGCACCAGACATGTATATCGGTCCGCGCTCGGTCCAAACTGTGAATCGGCCGGTCCGGCAGATCCAGGGAGAAGAGCATGAACAAGAAATTGGTTGTTGGCGCAGTTGCAGGATGTGCAGTAGTGGCGGCTGTGTCGGCCAGCAAGAAACGACCGGCGGGTCCCAAGCTGACAATGTCGAACAAGATGCGCAAGTGCATGGAGGCGATGCCTGAGGACTTCCCGCCTCGGGTGATGTTCGACAACGCCCTGGCAGCTCGAGTGAACACCGAGAAGATTCTCGAGCGGCTCGGAGGCGAGGAGGAAGCGACCCCCTCGGCGGACGACATCGAAGTCCTGTCGCCAACCGATCAATAGGACCGGCAGGGTGCGGCCGGCAGCTCAGGTTGCATACACCGACGCGACCGGAGGGTGATCGAGACCTATCCACTTTTCGGCGGTCAGCGTCTCGTAGGCGCTCCCCATCAAACGGTCGCGGTCTTGTTCGCCGTCGAGGTACGCAACCAGGACGCTGGCCGAGATCGTCAACGTCAATCCGTCGATCCCTACCGGTTCGGCGAACATTTTCGCGACCCGTTCGGCGAGGCACCTCACCGTGTCGGGGTTGAGCGTCGCAGTCGTTCCGCTCAACAACACTGCGAACTCGTCGCGATGCAATCGAGTGACGATGTCGTCGGCGCGAACAGCGCGACGCAAGCGGTCGGCGGCCGCCGTCAGAACCCGGTCGCCGACGAGCTCACCGTGCAGATCGTTGACCAGCTGATAATTGTCGATGTTGACGATCAGTAGAGCACAATCGTCCGATGAGGCCTCGATCTGTTCGAGGCACCTGGTCAGCCCGAGCCGGTTGGGGAGACCGGTCACGCTGTCGAGCGTGGCAGCGCGTTCGAGCACGCGGTCATCGTGGAGCTTGAGCAGCACGATCGACATCAGCTCTCTCGCCCGTTCGAGGCGCTGGACGGCGGCAAATGTGGAGTCGGGATGCTCACTGGAGCAGGCGACCAGCCGCAACGTCGTAGAGACGTCGGGGGCGTGTGCGCCGGCGTGGAGGCAGTCCTTGAATCCGGATGCCACCAGATGCGCTCGCGCCTCGTCCGGCAGCGCGTCGATCTCTACGGTGGCGGTCTTGGTGCGCAAACCTGCCCATGGCACACGGTCGGTGCACTTGACCGGCAGGCCCTCGAAACGAGGGTCGCTGGAGGCGACCATGCGGTCCGATCCGTCGGCGTGCTGTTCGTACACGGCCGCTGCCAGCCCGAGCGGCGGCAATGTGACGATGTCGACGATCAGCTGCATCAGCGACTCGATCGAATCGCCGGCTGCGAGACCGGCGAACACGTCGTCGCGGATTGCCTCGACACCGGCCGGTCGCACGGAGAACATGAATGCGCGGGTGTCGGAATCGGCCGGGCCAGCCTCGCCTGTAACTTCGACCGGAATTATGGCTCCGTCCTTGGCCATCACGCGTAACCGCAGGGGCGTCCGTTTGCTGGCACCCAGCTGGGCGTTCGGCTCGGCCACCTTGACCAGGTTGGCGAAGGCCTCGAGCACCCACGGGGCGTCCTCGGGGTGGAGGTACTCGAGCAGGTTCTCACCAAACGCATGGTCGACCGTCCAACCTGTCAGATCGAATATCGCCCGGTTTCCGTAGAGGATTTCGCCTGCCGCATCGATCACGATGACCGGCATCGGCAGTCCTTCGAGAACGTGTCGGTAGAACTCCGGTGTCTCGTGCAGTTTGGGATATTGGCTGGATTCGGTGCCCATCTGGTCAGCGCGCTCTCTGTGCATTCGATCGTGCGGTCACTAGCTGTTCATAGACCTGATCGGAAGCCAGTTCCGGGTACTTGATGCGGCCGCCCGCTATACCTTGGTTATCTCCGGAGTCTGTCTTTGTACGGCCACGTTCGGTTGCGAACAGGCACCTGGCGAGCGCGTTCTGTGGCCAGCCGATCGACCAATATGACCTGCGTCACAGCGGCCTCGGGATCGCTCCAGCGGTTGTCTCGCTCGTTCGGATCGGAGGTCAGGTCGTACATCTCCCACTCGTCATGCAAAGCCTCTGTGCGGTAGGTCGGGCCACCGGGCCCCGATGACGCCATGTGTCGCACGCCTGGCTCGGTCCAGGTCTCGGGATCGTCGAAGGTTCGCACCAACTTCCAGTAGTGCCCGCCGTAGGTCATGACGATCGCCTCGAAGTTGGCTCCGACATCGGCGGGCACGGCGATCAGCATGTCGTCAGGCGGATCTGCGCCGAGTCCCAGCATTCGTGCGACGACCGAGGCTCCGGTGTCACCCTCCATGACGTTGTCGCGACTGATCAGATAGATCGCGCGGTTCCGATCCGGTTCGCCACCGTCGACGATCGGCATCAGGTCGACGCCGGGGAGCGGGTGGAACTCGCTGAACTGCTTCGCCAGTTCCGTCCCGACAGCATTGGCGTCGATCCCCGCCGCCGCCAATGCGGTGGGCACGATATCTACGTGCGAGGTCGCAGTCTCGACGATCGATCGAGCGCTGGTGGCGTTCTCACCGATTCGAACGATTGTGAATGGCACGCGGCTCGCCTCATCGTAGAGCGTGAACCATTTCTGATGCAGCCCACCATGGGCACCCAGTAACTCTCCGTGGTCGGAGCTGCGCAGCAGCACGGCCTCGCTCGATCCGTTCTCGGTTACAGCGCGTCGAACGCGGTCGAGCGGGTCGTCGACCTCGGCATGCAACCGGTAGTACAAGCGCCGGTAATCGTCGCCGAGACTGTCGTACAAGGCACCATCGAGCGGGGCGTACCCACTGGTGTAGGAGGCCCGGTAGGCGGCTTGAGCGACGGGTTTGTCGGCGAGGTCCTCATCGGCCGTTGGGGGCGCCGGTATGTCAGGTGTGCCGTAGGGGTCGGGGGTGAGCGGGTCAGTTCGGTTCCAGCCGAGGAAGAACACGATGTCGTGCGGGTTGACGAAACTGACGACGAGGAGGAAGGGTCGGAGTGCCTCGGGATCGCCTGAGCGGCGCCGTTGGTACCGGTCTGCCAACCATGCGACCGCACGATCGGCGTACAACCCGTCGCGGCGCAGCCCGCTGTTCGCGAGCGACCCACCGTGCGGTTCGGGGCCGACCCAGCCCGAAAAGCCGAACGGATCGAGCGGGTCGGCGTCGAGGTACGTCTGCACCGCGTTCGGGTCGACAACCCCGGCATCGTCGTTGGTGGCGAGCGGCCCCCCGGTCTCGGGATCCATGAGATCGGCGCTACTGATGTGCCACTTGCCCTCGTAACGCGTGTCGTAGCCGGCGGCCCGGAACCAGTGCCCGAGGGTCGGGACCTCGCCCTCGCGGAGCCAACGCATCGCTGAGTCGTCGGTCGCCTTGCCGAGGCCGTTGGTCTGAGTGACGCCATGGACGTCGGGGAACTGTCCCGTGAAGATCGTCGGCCGACTCGGAACACAGGCCAACGAACCCGTGTAGTGGCGCTCGAACGACACCCCGTGCTCGTCGAACCAGCGGCGACCCGGCAAGGTCGTCTGGCGCCATCGTCGTAGCTCGTCTGTTTCGTAAGGCGGTGCCGCCCGTTCCTGGTCGGTCAGGATGATGACGACATCAGGACGCACCCTCATCAAGGTGCTGACACTACGTGAGATGTTCGTGCAAGAACGCGGTTGCTTGCGGCCAGATCTTGTCGTACAGCTCCTGATCCTGGGTGCCGAGTGCGTTGTGTGGGGCCATGAACGCATGCCCGGCACCCTCGTGCACCGTGATCGTGACGTCCTTGCCGAGCGCCTTGAGTTCGGCCTCCAGGGCTCTCGCCGCGTCGGGCGGGAAGAAGTCGTCGTGCTCGGCCATGTGGCCCTGGATCGAGGCCTCGATATCGCGATAATTCGGCTGATCGTCGCCCGTCGGGAAGCCATAGAACGGCACAGCAGCAGCAATCCGATCGGGGCGCAGGGATGCGAGTACGAACGTCAGCAGCCCGCCCATGCAGAACCCCATCACGCCGATGCCGTCGTTGGTGGTGGCGTCGTGGTCGGCCAGATAGTCGACGGCGCCGCTCATGTCGTGGGCCGCCCGCTCGGCCGGCAGCGACGTCATCAACTCGCCGGCCTTGTCCATCTCGGTGTGCTCGGCCAGCTCGCCGTGATACAAGTCGGGGGCGAGGGCGACGAACCCGGCGGTGGCCAGACGGTCAGCCATCTCCTTGATTCCCGAGTCGAGGCCCCACCATTCCTGAACGACGATCACGCCCGGACCGCGTCGACCCGCCGGCAAGGCCATGTAGCCGGACGCCGTCTCACCGTTGCTCTTGAAGTCGATTATTGATCCCATGCTCGTAGGTTACGACGCCGGCACGGGGTGAGTCGAACGCTCGGGCATCACCGAGTTCGGCAGGTGGATCAGCGCCGCCGCGATACCCAACACGACGGCGGCGGTCCGCACCGGGCCGTACCCGCCGGAACTGTCGGCAGCGATCGCCGCGAGGGGCAACCCGAGGATCAGATTGTGGGCGGCGAGCGCCAGGGCAAACGACTCGCGGTCGGCGCCGAGGTCCGCTGTTACAGGCTTGAGGAACAGCCCGATCGACTGGCGGATGCCGATCGTGAGAAAAACCATTGCCCCACCCGTGAACAGAACGATCCAGGTCCGGCGAGGCATCCGAGCAGTCTGCCAAGTGAATCGGTGCGCGAGACTGTCGGTCCGTGACGCCATCGATTCTCTGGACACCCGACGTTGACGCCCGTTCCACGACCAGGATCGGACGTTTTCTGACGTTCTGCGAGACCCGCAGCGGCCTCGAGTTCGATAACTACGACGCACTCTGGGAATGGTCGATCGGCGACGGCCTCGAAGCCTGCTGGGAGGCGATCTGGGAGTTCTTCGACGTGCAGGCTTCGGCGCCGTACGAGCGGGTACTCGATCGCCGGGTAATGCCGGGGGCACACTGGTTCGAGGGCACTCGCATGAACTATGCAGAGAATCTTCTGCGCAATGCGAACGGCCGAGCCGACAGCGTGGCGATCGTCGCGGTGTCGCAGTCACGTCCACGACTCGAGCTGACTTGGGGCGAACTCGCGGACCAGGTTGCCCGGGCCCGCCTCGGGTTGCAGCGACTCGGTGTCGGCGAAGGAGACAGGGTCGCCGCCTACCTGCCCAACATCCCTGAGACGATCGTGGCGTTCCTGGCGACCTCCAGCCTCGGGGCGACATGGACATCGTGCGCTCCCGAGTTCGGTGTTCAGGCGGTGCTCGACCGCTTCAGCCAGGTCGAACCGACCGTGTTGCTGGCCGTCGATGGATACCGCTACGGCCGTCACGATGTCAGCAGGGTCAACGAGCTGGCGGAGATTCGCGCAGGCCTTCCGAGCCTGCGCGGCACCGTGATGGTTCCGTACGTCGATGCCGCCTCGATAATCGCCGACGGGATGATCGCGTGGGACGAGTTGCTGGTCGACAGCGCGCCGATCGAGTTCGCTCAGGTCGGACCCGAGCACCCGTTGTACGTGTTGTACTCCTCGGGTACGACCGGTCTCCCGAAGCCGATCGTGCACGGTCACGCCGGAGTGTTGATCGAGCACTTGAAGGTGCTCGGGCTGCACGGCGACATGGGCGCCGAGGATCGCTTCTTCTGGTTCACCACCACCGGCTGGATGATGTGGAACCTCGTAGTGTCCGGTCTGCTGGTCGGGGCCCAGTTGACGCTGTTCGATGGCGATCCCAACCACGATGGTCCCGACACTCTGTGGCGGCTTGCCGCCGACGAGCGGATCACGTGGTTCGGCGGTGGGGCGCCATTTTTCACCGCCTGCCGTCGTGCCGGCATCACCCCCGGCGAACGGTTCGACCTCACAAATCTTCGAGTCGTCGGTTCGACCGGTGCACCGTTACCGGCCGATGCATTCAGATGGGTATACGAATCCGTGTCACCCGACGCGATGCTGTCGCCGATCTCGGGCGGGACCGACGTGTGTTCTGCCTTCGTTGGCGGCAGTCCGATGACACCTGTCTGGGAGGGCGAGATTGCCTGCCGCTATCTCGGGGCAGAGGTGCGGGCATTCGACGAGGCCGGAAGTCTCCTGGTGGGCGAGCAGGGCGAGCTGGTGCTCGTTCAACCGATGCCGTCGATGCCGGTCGGGTTCTGGGGCGACGACGACGGCTCGCGGTACCGAGCCGCCTACTTCGAGCACTACCCCGGAATCTGGCGACACGGCGACTGGATCACGATCACGGATCGGGGCAGCTGTGTGATCACCGGGCGTTCGGACGCCACCCTCAACCGTGGGGGAGTGCGCGTCGGTACGGCCGAGATCTACCGCATCGCCGAGTCGATCGAGGGCGTGCTCGACAGCCTGGTCGTACATCTCGAGTCACCCGACGCCGATGATCCCGGCACGCTCGTGCTGTTCGCTGTGCTCGACGATGGGCTCGAGCTCGACGACGAGATGCGGCGGCGGATCCGGTCGGGACTGCGCACCGGCCTGTCGCCGCGCCACGTGCCCGATGAGATCCATCACGTTGCGGCGATCCCTACCACCTTGAGTGGCAAGAAGCTGGAGCTCCCGGTCAAGAAGATACTGCGCGGCGGCGATCCCGAGAAGGTTGCGAGCAGGGGAGCGCTGAAGGATCCTGCCGCGCTCGACGCGATCGTCGATATTGCTGATTCCCGCCCGTAGAGCGGGATTGTCGTTACGTTGCGTTCCGTGACGTCCACGATTCCCCTTCACGAACAACCTGAGATCCATAATCGCCGGTGGTTCCTGCTGGGGGTCATGTGTCTCAGCCTGGTGATGATGGTGATGTCGATGTCGGGCCTTAACGTCGCCCTTCCATCGATGCAGCAGAGCCTCGACGCCAGCGCTACCGACCTGCAGTGGATCGTCGATTCGTACTTGATCGTGTTCGCCGGGCTGTTGCTGACGGCCGGAGCGATCGGCGACAGGGTCGGCCGCAAATTGGTCCTGATCGGCGGCCTGTCGCTGTTCGCCTTCGGCTCGCTGGTCGGCGCCCTCGCCGACACGTCGAACATGGTGATCGTCGCGCGTGCCATTTCCGGGGTCGGCGCCGCCTTTGTGATGCCGGCAACGCTGTCGCTGATCACGGCGATCTTCGCGCCGAGCGAACGCCCCAAGGCGATCGCCATCTGGGCCGGCTTCGCCGGAGCGGGTGGGGCGCTCGGCCCGCTCGTGGTCGGGTTCTTGCTGACCGGATGGTGGGTGTTTCCGTCGTTCTGGTGGGGCTCGGCATTCGTGGTCAACGTTGGCGCCTCGCTGGCGGTGCTGGTCGCCGTGGTGATCTGGGCGCCGCCCAGCAGGGACGACGAAGGCACGCCGCTCGATCCGATCGGGGCGGCGTTTTCGTTGGTCGGGGCGGCCTCGCTGTTGTACGGCATCATCGAGGGGCCCGAACAAAGCTGGAGTGACCCCACGGTGGTTGGCGCCTTCGTGGTCGCGGCCGTGACGCTGGCGGCGTTCGTCGCCTGGGAGTTGCGGACCGAGCACCCGATGCTGCCGATGAAGTTCTTCAAGAATCGCTCGTTCTCGACGGGCAGCGGCGTGATCACATTCGGATTCATGGTGATGTTCGGGTTCTTCTTCTTGATGACCCAGTACTTTCAGTTCGTGCGCGGCTACTCGCCTCTCAAGGCCGGAGCTGCCAACTTGCCGTTCGCCATCACGATGATCACTGTGTCGCCGCGCAGCGCCGCGCTGGTCGAGCGTTTCGGCATGAACAAAGTGATCGGCGCCGGGTTCACGTCGATCTCGCTCGGGTTTCTCGTGCTGGCGACGATCGCTCCATCGACCTCGTATCTCGTGATCGTGGTCGCCCTGGTACTGCTCGCGGCGGGCATGGCCTCGACGATCGCTCCGGCAACAGGGGCGATCATGTCCTCGGTGCCGATCAACAAGGCCGGCGTCGGATCGGCCGTCAACGACACCACCCGCGAGATGGGCGGCGCGCTCGGTATCGCGATCCTCGGCAGCATCGTGTCGTCGTCGTACCGCGGTAACTTCGATACCACCGGCCTTCCGCCGGAGGCAGCGGAGTTGGCCGGCGAATCGATGGGAGGCGCGATCAGGGTCGGCCGGTCGATCGGTGATGTCGATCTGGTCAGCCGCGCCGGAGCGGTGTTCACGGACGCCGTCAATCTCGCCTTCGGGACGTCCGCCGTGATCGCCGTGATCGCTGGGTCGCTGGTGCTGCTCGCGGGCCGCCGCACCTGACGCCAAGCCCCCGTAACGGAAAGGTGTCTGACACCTTTCCGTTACCGTCGTTACGCTGGGCCGGTGAGCGAGATCTACCTCGACCGGTTGCGGCGCGTGCGTGCTGCGATGACCGAACAGGGCATCGACATGCTGTTGCTTTCGGTCGGTCACGATCTTCCCTATCTCACCGGATATACGGCGATGCCGCTCGAACGGCTGACGATGCTGATCGTGCCTCGCGATCGCGACGCCACCCTCGTGATCCCACGTCTCGAGGCACCGCGTGTCACCGAACAGCCCGGCGTGTTTGAGCTGCTGCCGTGGAACGAGACCGACGACCCGACGACGCTTGTCGCCAAGGCGGCCTCGGGAGCGAAGACGCTGGCGGTCGGCGACCAAATGTGGGCCCGATTCCTCGTCGAACTGCTGCCGCAGCTACCCGGAGCTTCGTACACAAGGGCGGTCGACGTGGTTGGCCCGCTGCGGATGGTCAAGGATCAGGCCGAGATCGATGCCCTGGCCGGCGCGTCGGCGGCCGTCGATCGCATCGCCCACGAGCTGCAGGAGGGTCGGATTCCGTTGGTCGGGCGCAGCGAGGCTGAAGTGTCGACCGATCTGTCGGAACGGATGATCGCCGAGGGTCACCAAAAGGTGAACTTCGCGATCGTGGCAGCGGGCGAGAATGCCGCCAGCCCGCACCACAACGCCGGCAGCCGGCTGATCGGCGAGAACGAGATCGTGCTTTGCGACTTCGGTGGCACGATGAACGGCTACTGCTCAGACATCACTCGATGTGTCTTCACCGGTGAGATCGCCTCCGATGTCGCCGAGGCCTACGAGGTGTTGCAACGGGCGCAGGCCGCGTCGGTCGCCTCGGCCATCGTGGGTACGCCGTGTGAAGACATCGACAGCACCGCCAGAAACCTGATCGCCGAAGCCGGATACGGCGAATACTTCGTGCACCGCACAGGCCACGGCATCGGCCTCGAAGAACACGAGGACCCCTATATCGTGCAGGGCAACCGCCGCCCGCTCGTCGCCGGCCACGCGTTCAGCATCGAGCCGGGGATCTACGTGCCCGGCAAGTGGGGGATGCGCTTGGAGGACATCGTTGTGGCGACGGACTCGGGTCCGATGCCGCTCAACAATGTCGACCACGGCCTCCCGGCAGTGGCCTAGAGCTTCGAGAGAATCTCTTCACCAGGTTCGGTCCCAGATTCGACATCGGACGCGGCGTCAGCGGGCGCTCGGAGTGCTCGGTCGGGGTTGGTTTGCGACCGAAGCAGTTTCACCCGGTTGATGTCGTTTCGGATCCGATCGATCGCGCCGACACGGTCATCTCGGTCGTCGTCGTCGCCCGCTAAGTTATCGCGGTGCTCAAAGACGTCGACTTGCTCGTGATCTCGTGTTGAGTGCATCGTCGCTCGCCAAGTCTCCTGACTGGCTGAAGGATGAGTTCGCCGGGATCGCGGTCGAGCAGATGATCGGGATCGGGATCCTGATTGTCATCGCCACCGTCGTTCACTTGGCGTTGCTGCGGGTCATCACGATCGTGGTTCGACGCCGCTACGCCGGAGAAGACCTGACCTTCTGGGAACGCGAACGTCGCAGGCTCAACCGGGCGATCTTGCTGCTCACGATCGGGATCACGGTGCTGGTCGGTTTCCCGACCCTCGACTTCGAGCCCGATGTCGAGAACGTCGTGAATCAGGTCGCAAGTCTGCTCGCCGCCGTGGCGATCATCATGGTCGCGTATCGCGCGATCGACATCCTCGTCGATCTGATGGCCAGACGAGCCGGCGAAACCGAGACGACGCTCGATGACAGCCTCGTGCCATTGGCGCGCACATCGATGAGGTTGTTCGTCACGGTTGTCGGGATTCTGTTCGTACTGCAGAACCTCGACGTCAATGTCTCGTCGCTGATCGCAGGTCTCGGCCTCGGCGGATTGGCGATCGCGCTGGCTGCCCAGGACACGGTGCGCAACCTGTTCGGTGGGGTCACGATCTTCGCCGACAAACCGTTCGAGGTCGGCGACTGGGTGGTCGTCGACGGCATCGAGGGCACCGTCGAGACGGTGGGGTTCCGCTCGACTCGGGTGCGCACGTTCTACAACTCGCTCGTCAGCGTGCCGAACGGCAACCTGATCGATGCCGGCATCGACAATATGGGTCAGCGTCGCTGGCGTCGCTACAAGACCACGTTGGGGGTTGGCTATCACACCACCCCCGATCAGATGCAGGCATTCGTGGAGGGGATCCGGGCGATCATCCAGGCCAATCCCGGGATGCGCCAGGACTACTACATGGTCGAGTTCCACGGCTTTGGCGCAACCAGCCTCGATGTGTTGGTGTATTGCTTCGTCGACGCTGTGGACTGGAATGAAGAGTTGCGCACTCGCCACGTGCTCAACCTCGACATCATGCGGCTCGCCGAACGGTTACATGTCGAGTTCGCCTTTCCGACCCAGACGGTGCACATCGCCGAGATGCCCGGCCAGCCTCAACGAGTGCTCGAGATTCCAGATCGTGAACGACTCGGCCAGGTCGTCGATTCATTCGGTCCAGCCGGCGACAGTGGCCAGCGGGTCGATCGGACCATCTCTGCCGGCCACGAAAGCGTGCTGGAGAGCCCTTACGCCCAAGCCGACGAAGGCGGATAGCTGCGGTTGGAACCGCGGCCTGACCGTCAAACGAAGGCGTCGGTCACTCGGCGACGTCGGATGAAGAGACCTCGAACGAGAAGCTCGTCAGTTCGATGCTGACGTCGGCGCCGAAATAGCGCGCCAGCGCTCCAACGTCGAGGGCGCAATAGACAACGGTGCCCGTGGCGGTTGCAACGCTTGGAACGATCACGTCGACGCACGCCGCGGACTGGCCGGCGATCGTGGTGGAGCTGCCGGCACTCGGGCCGATACGACGACTGGCGTCGAGTTCGAGCCGCGACCTGAATGCCGAACCCCAGAATCCATGGGTGATGTTCAGGTTGCTGATTCGGGCGTCGTCGAGGAAGTCGACGCAGGAGTCGTCCTGACAGGTTCGCGATCGGTCGCCGTCGGATGAGTACTCGACATCGCCGATCGTGATCCGGAGCCTGCTGCCGAGTTGGGCGACGGTTGCCTGTGTGGCGATGCCGGTCGACGACGGCACGATTCGGTACGTCGCAAAGAAGTTGAGCGACTCGGCCCCACCGAGCCGGCCGAGGACCGCCTCGGCAGCGGCATCGCCTATCGATGACCCCGGCTCGAACGTTGGCCGCTCGCCCGTGAGGCAACCGGTCAACACCACGACGAGGGCGCTAAACACGAGGAACTGGCGTCGCAGGTGCAAGAGCATCGAGCACCAAGACTAGGGCGCTACACCTGCACTGGGCGTTACCCTCCAACCTCGTGATCCGCCTCGATGCCGCGACGGTGCTGTTGCAGTGGGCCGTCGGTGGGATGGCCTTTTGCTGGTTTACGACGCGTCGTCGCGAGGTCAGCTTGGGATACGGAATGCTGCTTCGCGGGGTGTATGGGTTGTTGGCGCTCGGGGCGGTCGTGGTCGGGTTCCGGTTCGACACGCTGCCGGTGCGGGAGGCCTCTTCGATCGGTGTCGTGGCGGCGTGCACATTTGCGCTGGTGGTGTCGATACAGCGCAGATCGGCCGGTGTCAGCGGCCATCTGAGCGAGCATGATCGCCGCTCATATCGCGTGGCGGCGATGACCGGCATCGATCGTGTTGGCGACAAGCTCTCCGACGATCCAAGGGGCAGGAGCGAGTTCCCGCCCGTGCTCGATCTGATACCGGTCGCGATCGGTGCGGTCGGGCTGATCGCGGCGGCAATCGACGCCGCTCCCGACGGCGGGGGAGACACGGCCGTTTCGTTGTTACGGACGCTCGTCGGGGCGGCCTTCTTGGGTGTTGTCACCGATGCGATGCTGCTCGGGCACTGGTACCTCACCCAGCCCGGGCTGCCGCGCCGTCTGATGAACGAGATCGTCGACGCGGTTGCGTGGGTGTGGCCGATCGAGGTCGTTGGATTGCTGTTGCCGACCGGCATGATCAGTGTCTGGTCGGGCGCCGTCGACGACGGCTGGGGCGGCACGCTTGGCTGGTTCTGGGGTGCCTGCGCGGTCGGCACGATCGTGCTGGTATACGTCACCAAGGCGGCGCTTCGGGAGCGTGAGTATTCGGCGGTGATGGCTGCGACCGGCCTGCTCTACCTGGCAATTCTCACGGCGTTCGGAACCGATCTCGTGGCCCGCGCCGTGCTCGACGTGTGAGCACCGAGACCCGAACCGGGTGACAACGATCGCCCGTTCGGGCATGATGGGCGAATGCCAAGGCCAGTTTGGAACGGCACGATCAGTTTTGGACTCGTTGCGATTCCCGTCAAGCTGTATCACGCGGTTCGCCGGCAGGGTGTGTCGTTCAACCAGCTCGACGATCGAACGATGGCGCGCATCAAATACAAGAAGGTGTCCGCTCTCGATGGCGAGGAAGTGCCCGACGAGCACATCGTCAAGGGCTACGAGCTGTCGAACGAGCGCTACATCATCGTCGATCCCGACGAGCTAGAGCCGTTCATCCCGGCCGCCACAAAGACCGTGGATCTCGAGGAATTCGTCGATCTCGAGGAGATCGACCCGGTCTTCTACGACAGCGCCTACTACGTCGCGCCCGCCACCAACCCAAAGCCCTACGTGCTGCTGGCCCAGGCGATGGAAGCGGCAGGCAAGGTGGCGATCGGCCGGTTCGTGATGCGCAACAAGCAATACACGGCGGCGGTGCGGGCCGAGCAGGGGCGGCTGATCATGTCGACCCTGGCCTACGCCGATGAGGTCGTCGACCCGGCAACGATCGACGAACTGCAGGGCATCGACGAGGTCGAGGTGTCCGACAAAGAGATCGCCATGGCCGAGTCGTTGGTCGACTCGCTGACGGCCGCTTTCGAACCCGACAAGTACAGCGATCAGTACCGTCAACAGGTGCTCGATCTGATCCAGATCAAGGCCGACGGGCAGGCGTTCGAGTTGCCGGAGACCGGAGTCGAGAAACCGAAGGTGATCGACCTGATGGCCGCGCTCGAGGCCAGCGTCGCGGCAGCCAAACAGGCCCGTGGTCGGCACCCGTCGACGGGGGACGACAAACCCAAGACGGGCAAGGCCGACAAACCCGCGAGCGCCGAGAAGTCCGCCGCTACGGCGCCCGCCGACAAGACGGTGGCACGGAAAAAGAAGTCTGCGTGACCAACGGCGTCGAGATCGACGTCGAGGGTCGCCACCTGTCACTCAGCAATCTCGACAAGGTGCTCTACCCGACAGGGTTCACAAAATCCCAGGTGATCGACTACATGGCGCGGATCGCGCCAACCGCGATCCCGCACCTGACCGACCGCGCGCTTACCTTCCGCCGCTATCCGGATGGCACCGCCACGCAGGGGTTTTTCGAGAAACGCTGCCCTGGTCATCGCCCACCGTGGCTCGAGGTGGCGGTCGGCCCGGGTGACCGAAATGGCGCTATCGAGTACTGCCGCATCGATGAGACCGCCGCCATGGTGTGGGCGGCCAACATGGCGGCGATCGAGATCCATGCACCGATGGCCCTCGCCGACGATCTCACCACCCCTCGCGTGCTGGTGTTCGACTTCGACCCTGGCGCTCCCGCCACGATCATCGAGTGCTGCCAGATTGCCGTCGCGACGCGGGACGTGCTCGACGCCGTCGGGTTGCGGGGTTGGTGCAAGACGTCGGGCTCGAAGGGACTCCAGATGTATTTGCCGCTCAACACACCGGGGGCAACCCACCACGGCGCGGCAGACTTCGCGCTCGCCGTCGGCCAGGTGCTCGAACGTCGGTTACCGGGGCGTGTCACGACCGTGATGGCGAAGGCACAGCGTCCCGGCAAGATCTTCGTCGATTGGAGCCAGAACTCCCTGCACAAAACAACGATCGCCCCGTACTCGCTGCGGGCGCGCCCCGAGCCGACGGTGTCGACGCCGGTCAAGTGGACCGAGGTCGAGGCGTGTGCTGACGGCTACGAGATCCTGAGCTTCACAAGCGATGAAGTCCTCGAGCGGGTTGCTGTGCTCGGCGATCTGTTCGCCGATGTATTGACCGTCGAGCAGGAACTCCCGGCTGACGGCCGCTGACAGCGCCCGGAGCACGTCGAACACCACGAGCGGTGGCCGCAATCTGTGTTCAGTCAATCACTGAGGGTGTGTTTCGTTGACGGATGAGGCATGATGACGGGGTGATACCGCGACGTTGGGACGTGGGCCGGATGGCCGCGCTTGCGATGGCTCTGGCCGTGCTCGTGTCGGCATGTGGTCAGGCACGCCTGGCGGCGCCTCCCGCCCCAGAGTTCACAAGCGGGCAACGAGCCGAGCCGACGGTGCTCGTGGACCCCACAGCGGAACTCCGTCGCGAGCCGATCCTGGCGAGCGAGATCGAGTCCGACACGGTCGAAACCGAGTTCGTCGACGTCGGCCAGATGCTGGTAGTCGATGACGCCGGCAACGCTTCTCCGAACCGTTCGGGATGGCAGGCCTTCGACGACTCGATTTCAGCCCGCCTGATTCCTGCTGACGTAAGCGCCTCGGTGGCAGTGATGATCGATGGTCAGATCGTGCACCAGGCAGCGTTCGGTGAGCGCGTGGCCGGTGGAGGTGACCCTGTCGAGACAGAAGATCGATTCCGGATTGCAAGCATCTCCAAGACGATCACGGCGATCGTCACACTGCAGCTGGTCGAAGACGGCGCCTTGACCCTTGACGACCCGATCGCCAGCACGCTCGTCAAGCATCTTGGGTTGACCTCATACGACCCGGATGCGGCGAGCATCACGGTCCGTGAGCTGCTCAGTCATACAGCGGGCTTTCCGCGGCACGAGGATCTGTTCTTCTCGAACGGGGCAACCTCATGTGTCGATGCCGCCACGCAGGGGCTGAGCCGTTCGGTATCGAGCGGAACCGGCTTCCGTTACAGCAACATGAGCTACTGCACACTCGGTGTCCTGATCGAGGCGGTCACCGGCAAGACCTATGAGCGTGTCGTTTACGAACGCCTGCTGACTCCGCTCGGCATCGGCGGGATGCGGATGCCGTCGACCTACGACCTGGGCCCCGACGAGGTGTCTCACCATCCCACGCCCGATCGAAACATGATGGAGACGCTCGGAGCCGCCGGCGCATGGAACGCCACCCCGACCGACCTGGTCACGATCATCAACTCGATCGACCACGCGACGCCAGGTTGGAAGGCGCTTTCGCCAGAGATGGCAGAGGCGATGAAGTACCGCCTCCCGACCGGTCTACCGCCCGCCGGCTACGGGTTGGGACTGATCAACTATGACACCGGATTCGGGCACACTGGCACGATCCAGAACACCCACGCGATGGTGCTCGTGCAGCCCGATGGTGTGACCTGGGCGGTCACGGTGTCTGGCGAGTACCCCAGCGACACCCCCCAGCTTCGCAACATCGTGCGCAACGCACTGGTCGTCGGCTTCGCCACCGCCTAAGAATTGGCCAACGCCGCCCGGCCGCTCGGCGGCGGGCGCCCAGTTCGATGGTTGCGAGATTGTGTCGACGCTCAGTTGATCTGGCGCTCGCGGTCGGCCCAGAACGGTTCGCGAAGCTTGAACTTCTGCAGTTTTCCGGTGGCGGTGCGAGCCAGTTCGTCGCGGAACTCGACCTTCTTGGGGCACTTGTAACCGGCCAGCTTCTGCTTGGTCCAGCCGATCACTTCCGCTTCGGTCAGCGGCGAACCGGGCGTCGTGACGACCAACGCCGTCACGAGTTCACCCCATTTCTCGTCCGGGATGCCGATCACGGCGACCTCGGTGACATCGGGGTGCTGGAAGACGGCGTCCTCGACCTCGATCGAGCTGACGTTCTCGCCGCCGGTGATGATGACGTCCTTCTTGCGGTCGACGATCGTGACATGGTTCGTGTCGTCGATGAAACCACCGTCGCCGGTGTGAAAGAAGCCGTCCTTGATCGCGCCGGCTGTCGCCTCGGGCTGAGCCCAGTAGCCCTCCATGATCATGTTGCCCCTTGCAAGTAACTCACCGTGCTCATCGACGGCCATCGTGCATCCGATCGCGGGCCCGCCGGCGCGGTTCAGCTTGACAGCCCGATCGGCCGGGGAGAGGTCGTCCCATTCAGCTCGCGGTCGGTTGACCGTGAGCACCGGCGTGGTCTCGGTGAGCCCGTAGATCTGGTTGAACTCCCAGCCGAGCTCCGTCTCGCAGCGCTCGATCGTGCGGGTCGGCGGGGCCGCACCGGCGATCACACAACGCACGGTGCCGGCGCCGGGAATCGGCCCGTCCCACTCGGCGGCAGCATCGAGGATCATGTTCAACACGGCGGGGGCTCCGCACCACAGCGTGACTCCGTGCTGCTCGACCCGGCGAAGGATCTCTTCACCCTCGATCTTGCGCTGAATCACGTGTTTGGCGCCCATACCCGTGACGGCGTAGAGCATGCCCCACCCGTTGCAGTGGAACTGGGGGAGCGTGTGCATGTAGACGTCCCGGTCGCTGACACCCATGTGCCAGCCGAACACCGAGGCATTCAGCCAGATGTTCCGGTGGGTGAGCTGCACACCTTTCGGGCGGGCGGTGGTTCCGGAGGTGTAGTTGATGGTGGCGGTGGCGTCTTCGTCTTCTTCCCACGGCTCGGGCTCGACGTCGAACTTCATCAGAATCGCGTCGGTCTCGGCGCCGATCGTCCACTTCATCTCACACTCGACGTCGGCCATCTCCTGTTCGAGCTCGGGGTCGATCAGCAGCACTCTGGCACCGGAGTGGGCGACGATGAACTTGACCTCTTCGGCCACCAGCCGGAAGTTGATCGGCACCAGGACGCGTCCCGAGCCCGAGACCCCGAACAGGGCGGTCAACAGGCGAGCAGAGTTGTGCGACACCATCGCCACCCGCTCGCCCTGTGCGATACCGAGCGCGTCGAGGCCGGCGGCTAGCGCCTTGGCGCGCCTCGCCATCTCGCGATACGTGACCGACCCCCACGATTCGGCCGGCTGATCCGGATCGTCGACGATCGCTTCGCGATCGGGGTACACCAACTCCGCACGACGAAGGAAATCATTGACCGTCAACGCAACTTTCATGTTGCGCAAGATACAAGATGTCGTCGGCCCACGAGTAGGCGGCGGATCTCGTCATCGCAGGCGTGCTGGATGAAACCCGGGATCTGACCCCATGCTCCCGCCCGAATTTCGACCGCCGGCTCGCCCTGAGGTGATGGCGTGCCGGTGCCGCCGACGAGTGACCGACCGCGGTGCAGAACGGCAACAAGACATGGGCGTCGCGGTCGAACGCGGGGGATTGTCGTCGTCAACTCGAGCGAGGCAATCTGTGGGTCTCGATGCTGTCGAGCCGGGCGACGATTGCCCCTGTCGACGATCGGATCGAGACATCACAGACAACCATGTTCGCCGTCGTCCGGCGCCCGACGAGTGTTGCTGTGTGCCGGCCCGGACCGGGAGCATCAAAAAGGCTGACCCGACCGATAGCGGTCGGCAGCGAAGCAACACCGAGTTGACGCTCGGTCCACAGCAGCGCCAACTGCAGCGCCCCGTCGAGCAGCGCCGGGTCCGAAACCCAGGACTCTTCGGGCCAATCGACCGCCGCGACCCCCCACAATACCGCCTCCAATCCGTGGTCCGAGACTGTCGATATCTCGTCGATGACATGGAACGCCGGACCGTGGAACAGGACCTCGTCGGAGTAGATCTCGTCGGTCCACGGACCACCGGCTCCTTGCGCGGTCGGATCCGTCGCGCCGCCGTCGGTGTCGTCGTCGTCCCGGCCCGGTGGATCGGTGCTGAGTCGGGCGTTACATCTGTAGTGGAGACGACCGGTAGAGGCGTCCCTCAACTCAAGTCTGATCATGTTGCCATCGGCGGTGGCTTCAGAACCGCCTACCGAGGCGGCGAGGTTCAGATCGCCGCCGCCCGAGTACTGATCGGCGACGAGGCCGCTCAGCACCCGCAGATCCGATAGCTGTGCGAGGTGTAAGTGGGGTTTGTGTGCCCGCGCCAACCGGGCGAATCATTCGAGTACG
>Ga0255047_10000584_pt1 | contig 29701 bp, 51 predicted proteins | sample JV7_2_1_MG_FD_183640 | JGI IMG/M metagenome (GOLD analysis project Ga0255047, IMG submission 183640) | Seawater microbial communities from Jervis Inlet, British Columbia, Canada - JV7_2_1 | ecosystem: Environmental > Aquatic > Marine > Inlet | place: Canada: British Columbia | collected 2016-10-06
AGGTTGCAGTTGATATTTTTGCCCCTCTTGTTATAGCATATTTTGCATCATCTACTGATGTAACATCAATTGAATTACCAACTAAATCTGAGTTATAACATACAAAGATTTTTGTATCTTGCCCATAAGTGATATATGATTTGTTGACTTCAACTGTATTGATTCCTATTGTTCCTGTAAAAGTTATTGTATCTAATAACTCCCCATTCATTAGATTGTATATAAATACACTCCCATTTACTGCTGATGGAAGATATAATTGAACTGAATTAAGGTAAATTGATAAATATCTTGATGTTCTTGCATCTACCTCAATTGTTGTTCCTTTAAATTCTACCGTTGATACTGATGTTGAATATGGATCATCATAATATCCTGTATTAGAATTATCAGCAACCTCTGTTGTTTTGAAATATTTTTGCCCTCTAATTAATACATCAGTCTCAAGTTCATTTAATGCTCTTGTATAAATTTCATCCCAAACTCCTGAATAATTCTTTTGTTCATCATTAGAGATATTGGACATCATTTTTATGCTGATTCCAGGAAGGTCATTTACATATAACCCACTTTCAGGAGTAGTATCTGAACAATAACCCCTTAATCCTATATAATTTGATAAACAATCTGATAATGCCATTTTAATGATTTTAAATAAGGGGAGAAATAAATCCCTCCCCTATATTATTTAACTACTATGAAGTAGCTGCTGTATAACGTAATGTTCCGTTAGTACCATATAAATGGTCATTAGCAGAAAACGCTTCTCCAGGTTGAAAGAATATGTCATAATTTAAGTTAATTATAACAATCCAATTATCAGAGCAATCATCTTGTAATACTTTCAAATCATAAGTAATACCAGTTTTTGAATCTGTAATTGTTCCTCTTGCAACTGAAGTTCCTGAACTTGTAGCATCCTCTCCAACGTAATCATTGAAAGGTACAAATTGAACTGATTGAGGCTCCATTACAATGAATTGGTTTGTTCCTATTACAGAATCAACCATTGTATCAACAAAAGGAGCATAACCTAAACTGTTAGATAAATCCAACATGTTAACTCCTGCATCATTACAACAACCTACTTGGAGAGTTTTCCAAAACTTGTAGATGTTTCCACCACCAACCCAAATAGGGGCTCCTGCCATTTCATTTGTAATTTCATACTCTAACATTAACGTTTGCAATGCAGCCGCATTTGGAGCTCCTGTTGCAGCAGGAAATACAGTTACAGAAGTTGTAGCTGCTGATCCACTTGCAATATTAATTCCAAAGTTAGTTAATTGCTCAGTTAATAAAGCAGAATTGATTTTTCTTGCTAAGGCATCAAATGTTAATTCAAGAGTTTCCCCTATAAATTCACTTCTTCCTTCACAAACTGCTTTAAATTCAGATGTATTCAACGCAAATTTTCTCTCAACTTCTTTAGAAACTTCGAAAAGTTCTGAATTGAAATCAGGGAAATCTGTTGATGTACATGTACCTGATTTTGATTCCTCAATATCAGATTCAGTTGAACGTTGTCTCCATCTTACTTCTACAACTCGTTTTTTACTTCCTTGTTGTGTTGGAAGTTGTCTTTGTCCTCTTGTATTTAAGGGAGAAGCTAATGCCTCAATATATCCTAACTTTGAACGTTTTTTCGCTGCTGAATATATACCCCCCTTGATTTCATCAAGGTTTATTAAGGAGTTCAAGCATTTTCCTGCTGTGAATACTCCATCACTATTATAACCCATGTTTTCTAAGGTGTTAATTATTAATTTTCCTCAGAATTTTAAGCTCCTAAAAACTTCTTATACTTTTTTGCCGTAATCTTTATGACCTGGACGCCATGCCCCATCACTATTATTTTCGACAGTAGCAACTTCAACAACTCTCTTTTCAGGTTTTGTCTCAGTTGTTTGTTGATTTTTCTCAGTATAAACTGATGCAAATTCTCCTATTATATCATCAATTTTTAAGGTTTTACCCTCAATTATTGCTTCTACATCAGGATTATTCTTATCAAATACTTTAAAGGTTAAATCATCTTGTAATCTAATATCATAATTGCTTTGTGCAATTTTTGACTTGATTAGTATCTTAATATCATCAACAGGAATGTTGGAATCAAATGTTTTACCACTTAATATCTCATTCAATTTAGAATCTCTAAATTGGTTTTTCCATTTTGAATTTACTTCAGATAGTTTTGAATTAGAGATTTCTTCTGATTTCTCAATTATCCCCTGTAATTCTGAAACTTGTTTTGCATGTGCTTTTTTTAAGGCTTCAGTCCCTTTATCATTATTAGGTGTTTCTGAGGATTTACGCTCTCCAATCTTATTGAATGCTAAATCTACTAATTTTAATGAATCAGATTCCTGTCCTTTAAGCTCTGCAATTTCTTCTTCGGTAAAACCTAATGAAATTAATCCATTTTTAAGTTTCAAATCAATAGAAGATAAATACTTCCCTTTGAAATGTCCCATTAATAAAGGATTGTTTTTTGCTGCTACAACAGTTAGATACTTTTGATGAAATTCATCTTTAAAGTTTTCAGGCATTACCACGTCTTCAGGTATGCTCTCGATATTAAATTCTCCCAAGTCTATGTTTTCAGATATGTCTTGAAATATCTCTCTTAAATTAGCCACTTTTTTAATATTTCCATGTTCAGCATGGTCTGTTTAGGCTTAATTGCCTCGTTTAATATTATGCTCTCAACTTATTTCTCAAAGAGTTTTCAGTTGCTTTCTTAGTGTAATGTATGTTTCTTTTTTGACATTCTTTTTTTAATGCATCCAATTCCATTAAATCGAAATCATCCAAATCTTCATCTTCATCAGTATCTTCTGTGTCTGATTCTGTTAAATCAATTGTTTCAGTTGTTTCAACAGCTTCTTCAATTTCAACAGTTGTGTTTTCTAATCCATCAGCAACTTCTGTTACTTCGATTTTTTCAATTTCATTCTTTGGAATCCATCCCTGTCCTCTTAATTTTCCTTCTTTTGCTTCCCAAATATGCAAATACATTTCAGATTCAAATAACTTTCCTGGAGAGCTTCTCTGAACGTCTATAATTTTAATTGTTGGTCTTTGTCCTGCCATTTTTTTTGCTTTTATTAATAATTAATACAAATATACTAATTTATTTTATAATAATCTTTGTTCCCTTTCTGATGGGTTAAAGTTTCCATTCTTAACATTCCTTCTTAAATCTTTTTTAGGGACTAAACGAACAGATAAAGGAGAAAAGAAATGCCTACAATTCCAACCCCCTCTATTCACAAATATATTACTTTTATTAGTTCCTGCTTTTCTTCCTGCTAATAGATTTAATGATGCTAATGATTTATGAGTTATTGGATCAACTCCCATCCCTAAATCTTCAACTTCATTATGATGTAAGTAATCTTGCATGTAATGAATACAGAATTGCCTCGTTTTTGCAATCTTAGTTCCTGTATATTTATAAAACTCAAAGCCTAAATCTTGAGAAATAGTTTGATTATAGGTTGCATTAAAGGTTGTTAGACTGTCATTTGTTACTTGAGATACATACCTTTGCAATCCCCCAACACTTCCTTCAGCCCCATTAATAAAGACATCTAATTCATCAATCAAATCATCAAAATTACTCCCCTCAAATACTGCTGAGTTTAATGTTGTCATTATCTTATCAAAGAAATTAACATCAACCCCTGATTCTAATAAGTTTAATGCAGCTTGTTGCTTTGAAAACTCTAATATCTCCTCATATAGTGGTAAATCCTTAAATTTAGGCATTACATTTCAGTTAGATATGTATCAGATAGGGTTTTTACCTTATCATAGGATGCAATAAATTTAGCAACTTTCTTTTTATAACTATCTGAGATAAGAATGTTTCTCAATAGTTTTACTTTTTGGACTGTTTTAATATTTTTTGCTGATTTTTTGATATTACCCTCTGAATCCAAATCCAATTCTTTTTGTAAATATCTCTTGATGGCTTTGAATATCTTTTCTTGGTCTTCTTTAACATCTAATCCATCAACTGAATCATCAATTAGTTTCAGCCTCTCCATCAGGAGATTGTCCATTTCCTTCGCTGTTAGCATCTTCTTCCGGTATTTCTATTTGTGAAACTATTTTCGCTTTTACCATTTCTTCTAACTTCATAATCTTCTGTTCCCTTGTTTTATTTAAGAAATCAGCATCTTTTTCAATTGCATCCAGGATTAAACCCCTAATGTTAGAAGATATAATGTATTGTTCTCTTGAAACTCCTCCCCCTAATAAAACATTTAACTTTTCCTCCTCAGTTTTACCTGATAAGTAATCCAATTCAATAACATTCTTATTAAATTCTTGTTTTTGAGTATCATTAGGGAATTTCTTATCAATTAAATCTAATTCCCATTGAGTTGTATCAATTCCTGCTGCTGCCAAACTCTCAATCTCCTGAACTAATAAAGTTTCATTCAAAGCATTGAAAGATGTTGGTTTATTTATGGTTGGGAATGTTGTTTCATTAATTACTGAAAACCTCCAAAGACTTATAAATCTAAAAGCATTCTTTATTATGTTATCAAATAAGTTATCTGAAATCTTGTTTAAAAATGAGTATAATTCATCCCTATCAATAGTTTTTGCAACTCCTGATTGATTCTCTCCAACTTTATCTATAATATCAAGGTTAATAGAAGCAAATCCTGATGATAATAATTCAGCAACTTTCTTTTCTGTTAATTCTACAATTTCAACAGGCTTATCAATGTATGTTACTCCAGGAAACTCAATTGAAGAATCTTCCCCAAATGCATCTTTTCTTACTGATGTAGTTCCAAAAGGGGAACGTCCATTAATAAATCCTCCTCCTGAACATCTATCACATACTTTTAATATTTCCTGCCCATTTCTTAACCCCTGAACTTTAAAGATATTATCTTCATCCTTGCTGCATCCATTATCACATTCAACTTCCATCTCAACCCTTTCAAGAAACAAATGAGCAACATATTGAGCATCTAAATCTGATGTCATTCTTACTGCTTTATTCCAATATGGTAATATCCCACTCACAAAAGAATCATAAGCAAATGGCAATGTTTCCTCTCTATAATCCCCTTTCAAGAAATATGCAGGAACTTCCCCAAACCCAAATTCAAATAAAACTTCAACCTCAACAATGCCTAAATTAGATGGATTGGTTTGTTTAATCCTTAGAATCTGAGAATCTGTTACAATCTCCCAAATATTTAAGGCAACATCCTTAACCATGTTCTTTTCATCTAATAGAATGGTGTAATAATTAAGTCCATAATCAAGAACTTGATCCGACCTATAAATAAAAGTAAAGGGTTTTAGATAGGTAACATTATCTTCAGGAATCATTAAAGGTTTAACAACAACTAATGCATTAGCATCAATTAAATCCTGTTTTAAAGCAACATCAAATGCCCATTTTTCAACACTACCAAAAACAGGATAATCTTCCTGAGTATATGATTTTAATGAATCAGAATCATCAACATTTGATTGGTCTTCAAACTTAATTGAGTAATTAGATGATTGTTGTATCTTTGATAATACGTTGATTATCCTTTTACCTTGAGATTGTGTTGTTGGCTCATATATTGAGAGCCTGTAATTCATTACTTCAGTTGGCTCATTAGGTCTTTGGGTTGTTAAAAGGTCTTCCGGTAAATCTCCCTTTAAATGCACCCCCATTTGAGATGCTTGATTAATATTGTCCTCATAATTTTTATGATAAACAGCATCATTAACTAAATTAGTAATATATGGGAATAATACTTCATCCTCCTTAAAATTCTTTTTGTTTGTTATTGGCATCTATATAGATTTAACAGATTTGCCCTTAATTTAAGCAAAGGATTGCTTCTAACTTACAAATATACTAATTTTTTTTTAAAATAGTTAAACCGTTGTTATTGGTTAATCTTAAATCAATAACCCATTCAGGATGTTCTGCTAAAAACTCCTCAATAGCATCCCAAAGTCCTTTTCCTGTTTCTGAGAATCCTCCTGATGCTTTAACATCCCAATATTCAGTTTCCCCTACATGAGCATAAGTTGTTGTATCATGAAAACCAATGTATTTCTTAGCCTTTGAATGATGTCTATTTAATTCAGCTTTTAACTGTCCATACTCATGCCAAGTATCTATAAATAAGAAATCTGTTTCATCAATCTCAATCTTTAATGAATCCCCAATAACATATTTAAACCGTTTTCCCTCTTTATTGCATAAATCCCTACACTCCTGGAATTGTTCTAATTGTTTCTCAATATCTATTCCAACAACTTGTTTAGCTGATGATGATAAAAATGCATAAGTTGATACAAAATATCTCACTCCCATTTCAGTAACATGGTCGCATTTATTAGCGTATTCTTTTAATGTTGGTAAAAGCTCATTTATATCTGATGGTCTTTTACATTCTTGATGGTATTTTTCTTGTAATGTCATTGTTATTTCTTTTTATTCATAATGTATTCTGAACATGTCATTATTGCGGGTTCTTGTTGCCCATGAACTGTCATTATCATTGGGGATAAAATCTTTTCCCCCTTACAATAAAACATATTCATTTTACCACCTTCCCCATGAGCAACAACATACTCCTGTTTTATTAATTTAGTACATGAATAACATATACTTTTAAATTCGTCTTTTTTCATTATAATTCATTTAATATTTTACATGTATAATCATATTCTTCTTTTAACCCTAAATCATCAACCAATCTTTTATATTCTCCCTCATATTTAAAAGGAATAATCTGTTGGTCTGTTGCTCCATGATATTCTGTTCTTGATTTCTTAATAAATAACTCAATAAATCCTTTCTTATCCCCTGATTCCCATAATTCAACCAATTCATCAGTATATTCATCATGATAGCATAACCTACCCCAATTCTTTGTCTTTTGATAACATGCATAAGCATCAATATATCCCGTATCAATAACATAATTCATTAGTTCCTGAGAGGATTCCCCCAAATTACTAACATATTGGTTACAATCTATCCTAACATTATCACAAAATCTTATATTATCAGATAAACCATCATTTGAACGATATACAACCCCCTTTCTAAAGATTTGGAATACTAATTGAGCAAAGAAAGTTTCACAAAATAACTTATTACTCATTGCCCCGAAAATAGCAAACTGTTGTTCTGATGTCTCTATCCATTTACTTACTTCTTTGATTCCCCTCTCAGTTAATAGTTCATCAGCAGATTGAAAAGCAGAAACAGAATAATCATAATTGTCTCTTATGTATTCATAGCTCATGTCTTGCATCATTGCAAAATCCCTTCCATCCTTTATTTTCCAATTTAAGTTTACTATCTCAATATTAGGATGATTACATGCCATTTTTTTTACCTCCAACATCTCACATTGATGTTCATCAGCTCCAAACCAAATAACTAAATCAAAAATCATTAACCTTTCAGAAACATATTCAACTCTATAATTGACATGTTCTAAATGATCCACTATCATACTTGCTATTCTCATATTATTTCCAAAATTGATACCATTTCTTTTTTACTGTTATAACCTCAATTCCAATCTTCATATTTTCCATCTTGGAAAGTTGTTTTTCAAGCCTTTCAGCTAATTTTATTGATTTAGTTAATTCTTTTTTAACTACACTATCATCAACATTTATATTTAAGGTAATATCTTTAACTTCTGCCATACTGTTCTAATATTTGTTTACATTCTTCTTTACTTAACCATTTATCTATTGCATGAACTCCCAAACTTCCCAACCCAAAGATTGTTTCAACTGAAAACTCCATGCATTTTTCTCTTGATGCTAAATTGCCAACTTTATAATTCCTCATGATGTTACAGAATAAAACATCCTCATTTCTTGTTGAGAATTTGAACGTTTCAACTATTTCTTTCATTACATTAACATCCCTAAGACTTAATCCTCCATTTCCTCCATGCTCTTGAAACTTCCATGCAGCTCCAATATAATCATATTCTAAATAATCCTCAATCCCCTCTCTTAATAATCTACTATCTGATTGAAAGATTAATACCTTATCATAGGGTAATGAATACCAAAATTGTCTTGATTTTAATAATACATTATATGTTGATTCATCAAATCTTCCTGGAGGAATCATAACAATGTTTGTTTTCCTCCCAAAATCTACATCTTTAACTAAATGGACATTATCTAATGATAGATATAAGGTAATTCCCCAATCTTTTGGAATATATTTAAGATGATAATCCACAATTATCTCAACCAAATTTGCAATTGGTCTTGTTTCTACTATACAACATCCTTTTCTCATCCTAATAAATTACATTGAATTTTATAATATACTAATTCCCTATTAACTTTTAATAATTGTTTATTCCGTTTTTTAAGTTCTTTATATTTTTTATCTCTATAAATGGAAATCTGTTTATCTCTTTGGGTTAAACTTAACGAATCAATATGCTCTTTTAATGTTTCAATATACTCTTTTAGCTCCCTATTTTCCTTTTTTTCTAATTCATAAAGGATTTCTATTGGAATTTTTAATAACATTTCACTCATTCAACTATTTCTTTATTAAAATTAGGATGATTCCTTAATGATTTTGGCATTAATTGTTTATCATATTCTGTTGGATTCCATAACCCAAACGCAACAGGATGAACATCATCAAAATGATTATCATTATCCCATGCATAATAAATATCATTCAGCCAATTATCTCTCAATTCCTCCTTATGCCCATGAATTAAATACTTATAATCCATTATTGTTTTTGATTGACATGTTGAAAAATGCCATATTGTAACATCCAATGAACTCATATCAGGATGTTGGTTATTTAGATTGATAACTCTGATAGGTAAAAATCCATCATAACAAGCATAATCAAAAGACCTCCAAAGGTTAATATATCCCTTGATTCCATAATTTCTATGAACTCCCTTTGATGCTATTTCCAACCCTTTCTTTAGTTCATCCGTATTAAACACTTCATCAGCATCAACAACAACTAACAAATCAAAACCCCAACTAAATTTGAATATCTCGTTTCTATGGTCTCCCTCACTATGATAGTTTCTTGAATGCCATGTTAATTTCTCCCCACATACATCTTCAGCAATAGCCTTTAATTCTTCCTCACTTTCAGGACATGTTGCAGTTGTCCCATAAGAATATGATGGAGATGGGGTGTATAAAACAACAAATTTATCACATAAATCAATTACTGATTCTAATGATTCCCTCAAATAATCCTTTCCGTAATGAAGTGGACAATACCCTATAACTTTTGCTTTCATTCTTTTATTTTAAAGTACATTTTTAACATCCATTTGTAAATTCTATTATCTAATGCCTCGAATAATGAATCCTTAAACTCTTTATATGCCTTATCAACAGGAAACCATGCAACATACATATCATATCCCAATGTTGAAACAATCATTTCCCTTTCTTCTAATGATACATCAGAAAAATCAATATCATTTTTATATAAATATTCTTCATTATAATATTTCCTTAATAAACTCATTTTACTAAATTAATTATATTATCAATCATATTATCAAAAGTGAATGTATTTTTTACTAATTCATTCCCATGCAATGCAATTTCCTTTCTTATTTTCTCGTTTTTAAGGTAGAAATCAATGTTTTGTTTCAACTCATCAAAATCATCCCATGTTGCAACATTAACTCCAGGACTATAATCTTCTTTTAATCCTTTATAATTCTTTGTTAAACATAATGGAGTTCCTGTTCCCATAATCCTTAAAATCCTATCTGAATTATATCTTTCATAATCATAATGGGATAGATTGATTGCTATCTTTGCCCCTCGATATAATTTAGCCTCCTCATGTTGTGAATGATTGAAATTACCATTGCAAACTTCCCATCCATTTCCATACAAACCAAAATCATGAGGATAATGATACTTTAAGAAAGCAACCATTTGTATTCTCATCTTAGATAAAGGGAAGAATCCTGCTCCATAAGTATTACCTAAAAATACAATGTCTCTTGTAAGTAATTTATCCCCTTCAGGTTTGAATATCTCAGGATCATAACCAATCTCAAGATAATCAGCTTTTAAACCATCATTTCTAAACTGTTTAACATCAGTCATGTTACTAAATAACGTTAAATCAATGTGTTTCCCTATCTCATAAAACCATTGAGGAATTGGATGCCTTACATCTCCTGTAAAGTTAACAACAAATGCTCCTGTTCCTTTTAATATCTTAACAGTTTGTTCTGATATAATATTTGATGCTTGTATCTGAATGAATACTAAATCAGGCTTAAATTGTAGGGTAATGTTTTGAACTTCCTCATTAAAAGATGTTGTATTGGGTTTTAATTCAATGTATTCTGAGGCTCTTTTTCTAAATGCCTTAGTAAATCCGTTTTCGCCACACATAAGACTAAGATTTAATACTTTCATTTTCTCCATTTTATTTCAATAAATACTTTATATCTCAATAAGCTCCATTGAATCCCCAATCTTCTTTCTCTATCTTTATAATAATCACAATAAATAATTGGCAGTAAACTTAAACAATAAGTCCCCCCAATATGTTCTAAATAATCTATATCTAATTTCATCTTGGTAATTTTGTTGGTATTACTAATTTATAAGGAGGTTGAACAACATCCTTTTGGGTATTCATACAGTAATTTCTTACTCCTGTTATATGATAATGATATGTTCTTACATCAATTGATGGGTTTATTACATCATAGTACTTATCCAATAAAAAAGCAATACGATTATCACAACCTCGTTTCCCTAAACAAAAGTTTGCTTCCGGTATCACTTTAAATCTTCCTTTTACCATCCAAACATCTTGAGAATCCCTATTTGCATGATGTCTTGAGTATGGTTTACTCATTGAATCATTAAGAAAGTCCCATCTACTCAATGCAAGGCAATGATTCCCCCAATTCCATCTCTTTAATTTCTCCAATACCATATAATCAAAAACAATATCAGTATTAGCAATGATATTTATATCTTCAGGATATTCTCCTGTTAATATAAAGTAATCGTTATATGATGGTCTTAATTCTGTTATAATAGGGACAACTTTTGATTGATGAGCAGTTGTTAATTTGTTTGAATTAAGTATATTATTAAAGACTTGTAAATGTTCCTTTGAGATATACATTACAATACGGTTGATTGATTGATTTGTTAGGTTATCCAGGAGACAACAAACTAATTCCCTATGTCTTTTAGGATTAGTATCAACATAAAAGTTTATGTATAAATTAACGTTCATTATAATCTTTTGTTTTTACTGCTATGTATAATGTTCCCCACCATCCAAAGATTTCATCCTTAAAAAATGCCTCAGCTTCAAAATCCTCCCATTCAAAGTTCTTAACCTCATGATAGTAATCTTGATTTGCCCATCTAACTTTCATATCTTAAATAATGAATCAGGTAAATTATTTTCATTCTTATATTCTGCTAACATCCTTTGATTTCTATCAAATTTTTCTCTATTTGCTCCCCCCATCTTATTAACAACAGGATGATATTGATGAAGTATCTCAGATTCTTGAATCCAAACTACTTCCAACCCATTATTTACTGCCATATAATACATAAGATTATCCATTGCCCCAAATCCATCCATTTCTTCAGGATAAGGGTTATTAATGAAGAAATCTTTTGTTGCATATTGACATGCTCCATTAGCAAACATTCCCCATATATTATAACCACATTTAGGGAACTTCCATTGTGCAATCTTTTCCTTTTTGATGTCCATATTAGGGAGCATCTTAACCTTCTTATGCAACATCCTCTTTTCGCTTCTAAAGTTGTTGCAAATATACATAAAATCAGCCTTAAATATGTAATCCCCATCAGTACACATGATATATTTTGAGTTACTCTCCTGGATTCCTTTGTTTAACAGCTTACATTTATTGAAATCATGTAAAGGATAATGAATATGTTTTACTTTTAGCCCTATTAACAATCCCTCTAACATTTCAAACTCAATCTTTTCAGAAGAATTAACAATGATAATATCTTCAATGTATTCTAATTGACATTGTAGGGAGATTACTGAGTTTCTTATTCTTTTCAGTCCTCTCCTAACCATATTATGAATAGGGATTATTATAGATACTTTTTCATTCATTATTAAAGTCTTTGTTTAATTCCTCATAAACATCTAATGAAAGCCTCCAATCAGGGGAGTGCCAATTTAACGCTTCATATTGAGGTTTAATAACAATCATTATTCTCCTTATAGTTTCTTCCTGCTCCTTAAATAAGGCTTTTAATTCTTCAATTTCCTGCTTTTTATTCATCTTTATCTCTATTCATTTTAATATCACTTAGAGTTAATACATTAGGAAGTTCTTTATCTGTTCCCATTGCCTCAACCCATGCCTGATAATGTTTAGTTAAATCATATTTATTCATGTAGGTAGTTAACCAATACATTGCTGTTCCAAATTCATCTAACTTATCATGTAATGCTTCCATTTGAGCATTCTTTGATATTTTCTTTGTTCTGCTACTCATAATTAATCAATTAAATCTTCAATACATAAATATAACAATGCTAATAAAAGGGCAATAGCAATTAAGCCTAAAATAATAAGCATTCCAAATAAATAACTAACGAATGAATCCGTTGGTATTCCAAATAAATAATCAGGAGTTAATAACCCAAAACAATAAGGGGTAATTAAACAACAAATCATTGCTAATATAATTTTTATCTTTCTAAACATAATTTATCTTTTTTTGTGAAATATTTTCTGCATTGAATCCCATTTCCAATATGGGGAAAACTGTTTTACAGTCGTTTCATAGATATGTTTTAACTTAGTGTTGTGAAAACCTCCTGCCATACCTAAAACGAAGTAATTTGTCCTTATTTGCTCTCCTGCTAACATCTTATTCTCCCAAAAGAAGTATATAGGTTTTAATGATGGCTTATCTGAGTAATGTTTTAACTGAGCTGATGCCAAATTAAACGCTAATTCATCAGGATATAACCCTCCAATTGGTTTGAAATTTAATTTCCTATCAAAATAGTTCTTTTTTACCCTCTCAAAGTACTTTTCATTCTTTTTACTTCGATTAAATATCACTATTGATGAGTTATGTTCAGGATATTCCCTATCATGAGGTAAATTCCATGCATCAAATACATCTCTTAGACATAATCCTGCCTTTTTAACCCATACCATATCACAACCTTCAGCAGTTTCATAGGTATATTTAGCAACCTCCTGGACTTTGAACTTAAATCTGAATAGTGGATCAATATCTTTCAAAACAATCCCATCAACATCTAAATAAATAGTATGTTCAAAAGGACTTAAATCATACATGTAAGTCTTTAACTTAAAAGGATTGAATTGATACTCCTCTAAGTAATCATCCAATTTAGGTCTTATTATATCACTATATTCAGTTAATAATGATGAATCAGTTTCATCAGTAATACATGCAATCTCAACATCAGAATATTGATGTATTGATTTAGCCATGTTAAAGGCTAATCTGCTGTAATGTTTTCCTAATGCTATTAATAAAACTCCTTTACTCATCTTTATTTATGTAATTATCAATAAATATTATTACATTGTTTGATGCTTCGTTTGACAACTTACAAATTACAATAATAGGAATTAATGGAGTTGCTAATATAATAAGTATTAATGAAACAACCACTTTTAATAAATCTTTCATAACTTCTTTTTAAATCGTTCAATTTTCTTTTCCATTATAGTTGCTTTCCAACCATTATTGCAATCAAGATAGAAATCTCTCCATGCAGTTAACTTTTCAATGTGAATTTGATTCTCTTTTTCTTTTAAATATTCTTCTATCATTCTAATCTAAGTTTAGTTATTTTTATTTCATATATTTCGTTTTCTTCTAATTCAAAGAACTTATCTTCAGTACCAATTACAGTAATCCCATTTGTTACAACCTTAACAACATCATCCTCTTTTATGGTCTTTGCAATTATTGTTGTAGATTCATTCATTTCTTTATGTATGTTTCACCGTTTATAATCCAATCTTAGTTTCTATTGCTTCTAATCTTTGTATAATATTGCCTTTGAAGTTGTCCCCTCTCATTTTCAAAACACTTAAGTCAATTTCCTCTTTCTTATCTTCTACTATTTCTGCCCAATCCCCATTATGAAATAATACGCATTTATCCCCACCAGCAAATTCTACTCCTAAATGATTATCTCTTGAATTATACCAATATTTAGGGTTTTGCCAAATACTATATTCAATCCCATCAAAAATACATTTTACTTTCTTGCCTTTAAATTTATCACATTCCTTAATTAATGCTTCTTCTACTTCTTCATTAGTCATTCGTTCCCATTTTTTCATATCGTAAGTTGATACACTTGACTTACCCCATTTACCGTCTATTATACCATAAAAATACCAACTACCACATCTTAATTCATATAAACACATATAGTAAGTATCTCCATTGTATATTTTTTGTTTCCACCACTTACCAACCTCAAACTGTTCTATTAATCCTTTTTCTTTTAGGAATTGAGGAATTGAGTGTTTATCATAATAAAAGCTCCCATGCTCAAATGAGCAATTTTCTTCTTTAAAATCATTAAACAACTCTACTACTTCTTTTTTACTATACATAATCTTTAGTTAAATAACTCCCCAAATTCAAGTTGTGAATAAGTGAAAAAAAGAAAAAAACTTATAATGAAAATGGGGAGCTTTATGTTTTTAATCTTATTCACTTTGTAAACTTAAGTTAAAAAACATTAAGATTAGCAAATTCTCCATGATTTATTTTTGCTGATTCATTATAAGCTAATGCAGCATCTTCCTCAGTCTTAAAAGTTCCTAAATACTTCTGTTTACCGTCTATTTTTATATTTGCTATAATAGTTCTGTAAGTATAACGACTTTCTCTTTTTAGTTTTTTAGAAAAATATTTTCTTTTTACCACATGATAACTTACTCCTAAATATTTTGATGATCCATATCCATTCCTGTTTTTTGAGTTCTCAGATGATGTACATATCCTTAGATTTGACCTTCTGTTATCCAATCCATTCCTATTAATATGGTCTATAATTTGCCCTTTTTTTGCGTTCATTACAAATCTATGTAACTTTATTTTCTTTCGATTAACATAAACATCAGCATAGTTAACATTTGCACATTTATGAAAATAGCAACTATATTGTTTTATATTTTCATAATCAGAATCATCAAGAATAATACTGTGTTTTATTCCCTTGTATTTTATTTCAATTGTTTTCATTTGTCAAATATACAAATAAAAACTATCTAAAAACAAAAAACCTCGTAACATTTAAAAAGAGGTTACGAGGTTTAATAAGTTATTTGTTACTATTCAAATATATCAGCAGGAGCAGTGTATGCTGTATGCATATCCTGAGCTGCCCAATTGACAGCCACATCCCAAAAAATAGATGTATCTAAACCTTCCTCAACAACTGAATCAGAATCAACATTAGCGATTGGATTATCACTTGGAGGAAACCAAATTGAGCCGTCTTGAGTAAAGTAAGCAACAGAATGAGATGAATCAAAGTTCAAAGCATTATAGAAATCTTCATTTCCAATAACATCAGGATGAGAATACGTTAAAGTTCTCTCAAATCCTACTGTCCTTGTTTTCTGTCTTCCAAAACCATCAACCTGAACAGGAGCCGCTTTTGGCTTTGCTCCCCTCACATTCTTGATAATAACTACTGTTCCATTCCCTATGCCTGTATTCCATTGAGCTGAAACAGTTGGATCAGTAATAGCATGGTCACTTCGTAAAAAAGCAATAGCTAAAATTCTCCCTGCTGCATTAGCACAAATATCTTCGGCAAAGGCGGGTATGGGTGTATCACAATATAAACTCATAATACTATAATTATTAATTATTAATTTTAATAGATTTTAATGTCCCCATTCTTTATTGTGGCTAACAATATTTATTTTCGTTTAAATCAGTTTTAAGTCTTAATTCTGAGTTGGCATTTGATAAATCAGGTAATTTCCCCGCTAATCTTTCCCCCTCAGTACTATATGATGCATCTTGAGAGATATAGTTCACATCATCAACTAAAAATGTATCATATCCTATTAAAAGACGTAAAAAATCATGCATCCATTCCGGTTGTTGCCAAATGAATAAATTTCTTTTCTTTTCACTCTTGAAATATAGTGTTTTTGAAACTCCTGCTGAATCTTCCTCATTTTCCTTATCCCCATCATATTTAGGATTCATTAATTCTGCTGATATTCTAACAACAGGGTTATAAGATAATCCTACAAAATCAATCCCAAAGGCATTATCTAAATTAGTCCCTGAAAGTTTAACAGTACAATCATGAGATGCTTTTAATTGATAACAATCTGTTCTAAAATCATAACCTGAATCAACAACATCCAGGAGAGCAGTTAGTGTTGATAATTGATAACCTTGATTCCCTACTGAATTAGCCTCAAATGATATTGAATCACAATTGGCAGTTAATACTCCTGATGATAATGTGTATGTTCCTGCTGCTGATATATTCCCTAAATTAGCAACTTCAGCAGCCCCATTATAAAGTTTAACATCAAAATCTCCTGCTGAATATCCTGCAACAGTAAATGTAACATCATAACTCAATGATTTACTAAAATTATAGGCTAATGTTGTTTGGGTTAAATCCCCTGCCCCTCCTGCTGAACTCATTATGGCAACTCCTATTCCTGCTGTCCATCCACTTCCTGCATTCCAATTAGTAAGATTAGGAAAGTCTCCATCAATAATTCTATCTAAAGAAACATTCTCAGGAACTCCAACATCATCAATAATTCTTATATGATAACATCCTGTACATCCATATCCATCCTGTAAATTCCCCCAATCAAAAGACATTTTAATTTGAGAGGATGTTGCTGAGGATATTATATCTGTATATAATGAACTATAAGCAACCGTATTATCATCACAATTAACAACAAAAAACATTGGATTATTTAACTGAGTAACAACTAAATCAGAAAATGTAGCTGCTATATTAGCATCAGAATCAATCATTATTGCTGTTTCATCATTACCTGAAGCATAACCGTATAATGTAACCGTTCCTGATGGATCATCTGTTTCATCTAAGGTTAAAACCAATGTCCCTCCAATATAGAATCTCAATTGGTCTCCATCTAATGTAGATGTGAATGATGTTATATCAATTTCATACTTATAAAGGTTATTATCAACCAATATATTAGTTTGTTTCATTGTCGCAACTGCCCCTGTTGTTTTAACAAGTTCATCAGTACCTATTGCAAAGTTTCCTGATAGATTATAGTTAGAAATCTCATAATTTTGCCCTCCTGCTGAGAATATATCATCAACTAATGTTATTGTTGTTGCAGAATCAACTGATGTTATTCTTGATGTTACATCTGTTGATGTATTCCTTGCCCACATGAACGTTGTGGCAATTGGTGTTCCAACCCCAATACTTCCATCAAAGTCTGCTCCTGAATCAACCAATTTTCCTGCTGATATTGATGTTTGAGTTCCCTCTAATCCTTCAGTCCCAAAATCTCCTCCAACTTGTACGTCTGCTGTCTGAGTAGCGACATCCATAACCCATTCTGTTGTATCATCACATGTTACTAATGGGAAATAATCTAAATGCCATTGACAAATAGATGTTTTATCATTAAAGAGAGTTTCTAATGCTGTGTATAACTTAACTGCCTGATTTAATATTCTACTTGATGCCATAATTTAACAATCTCCATTAATTTTGTTCTTAGCTCGTAACCTAAACTCACATGTTGAGGTCTTTCTGTTGTATTTTATCTGATTTCTCCATCCAAATATGTGATTAACTGTATTCTTAGAGAATAAAACAGCCTTTTCAGGAGCATCTTTCAATGCTTTGAAATCTGTATATGTTATTGCCTTTTCAAACTTGTATTGATAGATTGGGAAAGTATCAGGATCAACAGGCAGTATATCCCCACCACCATCATCTGATGAAATCAACCTAAAATCTGTTCTTTGTGTTGTTTCAGTTACTAAATCAAAGTATGATGTCAATATTTCGGTTTGCATATTACTTCCCTTTGGAGTTGATAGTGTAATTATCACATTAACCCTCTCATTAACAAATGTTGGGAATGTTTTTTGGGTTATAAAATGCAATCTTTGTTGAAATGCTTGATTATCAAAAACAAAACTATCTGAATTGCTAAAAGATTGCAATAAATTCCCTTGAGGGGATATTCTTTGAATTGTTTGAGTAACATCAAATCTTGGCATTGGTTTCATTACCACATTATCGATTGTTGCATTAACATTCCCATTAGTTCCCACTAAAAACTTAAATTCTAAGTATGCAGGAGGGGATGCAACATTTGTATAATCAAATACTACTGTATATGTTCCTGTTGATGTAAATACTCCTCCATTTACAACAATAATACTCCCTGATGCAATAGTGCAATCAAATGTTAATCTATATTTGTTTCCTGTTAAGAATGCTAACTGTTTTAAGAATGCTTGAGGAGCATTAAATGCTGATGCTCCAATATTAAACTTTCCTGCTGATATGGTTGAGGCATTACCCTGAAACCATCCTGTTGAAACTGCAAAATCTCCATTAACAACTTCATCAGCTCCCATGTTCCCATTTAATTGTAATGCTGATCTTGCCTCAAATCCATACAATCCTGATGATGGAATAGTGTAATAAAAGTTGACTATATCGTAATTATTCCCTAAATCAAAGAATGGAGCTGTTGAATCATCATCATATTCTATTGGATTAACTGTTACCGGAAAGACTGTATCAACAATATTGGTTGTTATTCCTGCATGAAATCCTGCTGTCCCTCCTGCTGAGATATGTTTGATTACTGAATTGGGTAATCCCCCAATAAACCTGGAAACAACCTCAATATTAGTTAAAGGATAGTTATAATTGAATGGTTGTGTTCTTACTTGATAAGAATCCCCATTGTTGAATATATCTGTATCTAATACGCAAAATGTTCCCCCTGCATCTACTGAATTAACGTTTGCAGTTAGTCCTGTTAGCATATTGACAGCCATATCCCCTGCAACAACTCCATCAGCATTAAAATCAGCAGTTGAATCTGTTAATCTATTTGCAACCCCTCCATCATCATTCCCTGTTGAAACAGGAGAATCAAATTCCTTATATTTTATTGCCTTTGTACCATCTGTTACAATTATGAAGTTTTTTCTGTCGTATTTTGTGTTATTATTAGTAACAACATCTTCAATTATATTTGTATCGATAATATATTTAGAAACTAAGTTTAATGTTTTGTCAACATTACATTGTCCTAATATTGTGTAATTCTCAATCTTAAATGCCTTGAAATTTAATGGAGGATAAGAGAAAATGATATTATCATCAAAATCTTTACTCCCAATTTCAATATCTGAGAATAATTCCTCCTTATTAAAGTTCATTATTATATCCCTTACATTATCTAATGTCAATAATGCATCATCTTGCTCAAAATAACTTGTTTTCTCCAACCTTAATTGAAAAGCATCAGTATATCCTGATGGAGTTGGCTCTATTGCAAAGGATAAATTACATTTCTTATGAAACTCTATGAATAAGTCCTTAAAAGATACCTCTAATTGATCCCCATTCCCTGCTCCAACTCTTAATTCCTTCCCATTGAATACCATCCAATGATAAAACTCTCCTGAAAAGACATCTGATTTAAAACCAACTTGTCCATCAGTCATGTAATCGATTATAAACCTAAAACAATCAAATGCTCTATATCCCTCCCTTGTTGTTCCATTAAATGTGTTGAATCCTGATGTTGGATCAAATACTTGAATATCATTCTCTGAAGCTGCCTGAATATCAACCCCATTTTTAGATGTTCCAACATCAACGAATGCTTTTAGGCTTTTATTGTTGTCTATCTTAGCATCAAATGATTCATCTAATATCTTTGTTGATATAATACGTTTTTGGACATCATATTTGCTTATTTGGGTTAATTGTATAATTCCATTAAACTCCTCAACCCATGTTCCTGCATTGCAATCATCTGTTTCAATTAATACTGCAACAGTTTGGCAATAATCTTGATTCATGATGTTATCCAGGTAATCAAAACCATCTCCCCAAAATTCTAAATCAGTTGTATAATTAACAAACAATCCTCTGATGGTTTTATCCCTTTGAGAGATAATATCAGCCTCATCCCAACCTCTTGGAGTATCAACTAAAAGGGTTGTATCTAATGTAACTCTTAATCCCATGAACTATTCTGATTTAAGAAGTTATGCTCATCTAATGCCTCAACAATATCTGATGAAATTGCCTTTGCGTTGGATATACGGAATGATTTAGGGAAGTTTTCTACCATTAATGATTCTTTACTCTTAATTGAGGATTTAATCTTCTTATCTCCCCCTAAATACATTTGTTGGATAAGTTGTTTATTCATCTATTCATCAAACCTATCATCATTGATTGCTTTTAATACTGCTGTATGCTTTTTTGATGATGCTGCATTGATTACTGATTCATTTTTTGATAATAATGCAGGGATTGAATCTGATGTTTCTGTTCCTGCCCCTTGAATCATGATTTCCCCATCTTTTAATTTCTTTTCCTTCCCTGATGATTGTATTTGTTTAACTTGAGGAATTGCTGTTGCTAATACTGTTGCAACTCCTAATGCTCCTGCAATGTTATTCTTTATTTGTAATGGAATTGCTGCTAATCCTAATTGGGCAGCTAATAATGCGTTTGCTTTTTGTGTATTAATAACAATTGAGGCAATTGCAGCTATTTTATCAAAGGCTAATGCGGCTGCTTGAGCTTCCATTGAATCCCCTGCTGCTTGAGCAATTGCCCCTGCTAATCCTAATGCAGAAAATAATAATTGTTCATCAATTTGCCCCTTAGCGTCTGCAAATGCTTGGTCTAATTCTAATTGTGTTGCATCATTCTCCTCTTGCATTGCCATTTTCTCCTCAAATGCCTCAGCCTCATCTTCTAATCTTTGTTGCCTTTCTTCTTTTAATTTAGCAGTTTTTTCTTCCTCAACAGTAAAAAATCTATCTAAATCAGCATCAAATGTTTCTGCTAAAACAGTTTCCTCCTCTTTTTCTGCATCCTCAAAACCTATTCCCCTTTCCTCTTTAATTGCTTTCTTTTTGTCAGCCTGGAGTTTTAGTTGTTTTTCTAATAAGGTTAATGATTTCTTTTTTGATGTGTTATTTGTATTTGTTGAATCAGTATTAGTATCTAATGCATCAGTTTCTCCCTCAATAGCCTTTTCTGATTTTTCTGTTCCAAATGCAACATCTTTTATTAACTGAGTATATTCTGCCCCTGTTATTTTACCTGATTTTAATGCCTCTCCTAATTTACCAACAACTAATGCATTGTTTTCAAGTGCTAATCCAAATGTTCGTTGTGCCTCAGTACTTTTTGATACATCTTTTTGCATCTGAGCAACAGCAGGATTCAATATCTCATTAATGTTTGTGGTAAATTTATCAGCATTATTCAAGAATCCTAATATCCCATTTGATTCACTAAACTCAAATTCATTTAAGGCTGTCATGCTTTCTAATATGCCTGTAAACCCCTCAATTGCTCCCTTACTAATTGTTGAAAATACTCCTGTTCCATCCTCCAATGATAATAAGAAAGATTCATAGGTTGCATCCATTTCTTCAACCCTTCCCGCTAAATTATCCATTTGAATCCCTGCCTGAGTTAATGCAACCCCTGATTCACTTACTGCACCCTGAAAACCCTCAAATGTTCCTATATTATCCAGGAGGATTTGTCCTGCCGTTGCTGATTCCAATCCAAATAACTTTGTTTGAGCCTGTGAACGCTTAACAGGATCTTCAATACCATCAAACTTGTTTTTAGTTTCTTCTAAGGCTGCATTTATATCAAATTGTCCATCAACAAATCCTAATCCTGCATTCTTTAACTTTAATATAATGTTTTTAAGGTTGTTTCCTGCTTCTGCTCCTTTTAATTGTTTTGTTGCTAATGTTTCAACCAATGCAACTGAATCTGTTATTGATACGTTTGCTCCATTTGCAACTGCCCCAAATTTCTCAATTGCTGCTGATGTTTCAGGAATTGCTGATGCCCCTGCCTTTGCTCCTGCTGCTAATGCATCCATTACTAATGCAGAATCGTCTGCTGTAAGGTTGAATTGAGCCATTCCTGTTGTTACAGCATTAACTGATGTTGTTAAATCTAATCCTGAAGCCTTTGATAAGGTAATTGAGTTCTTTGTTACTAATGCCAATGCATCAGCATTCTTTAGTAAGGCAGGTTGAGCTGATCCAACTAATTCAAACCCTTTTGCAATCTCAATTGCTGATTTCTTTGTTTCTTTGGCTGTTTTTAATACAATCCCCTTTAATTTATCAAGGTCTTGCCCTACTGCTCCTGTAATTGCTGATAATGATGATATTGATTTCTCAAATGCAACTATTCTTTGAACTGCATCCCCAATTACTGCTTTAATGGCAAATGCTCCTGCCATTGCTCCCCCTAACTTCAATAAACCCTTATTCATTGAGCTGAGAGAGTTATTCATCTCCTTAGTTCCTGTCTTAACCTTTTTATTTAGATTGTCAAAGTCTTTTCCTGTCTTCTTGATGTCTCCATCAATAACATTAATCTTAATCGTTACATCTTTAACATTTCCTGCCATAATAGAATGATTTATGGCTCTTTTAAGGGAACTTCCTTCTTAGGTAAACACAACCAAAATAAGGGTTGGGATTTACATGGTCTTTTTTGCCATACCCCTCCTTACAATTTAAGCCCTATTCCTTTACTATATCCGTCAATATAGTGATTGAGTGTTTAAACATTACAAATATACTAATTATTTTTCTTATCTTGAATATGCTCTATAAATTCATGATATTCAAACGTTGAAACCTTTTTGAGGTTAGCTAACTTAGTTAAATCCCCTCCTGCAATCTTTATATCGTTTGCTCTGTCGATTTGTTGCTTTCGCATACCCCTGAAGCTAAGATTAAGTTCTGTTGTTCGTCCTTTTTTTGTTGGAGTACTGATATATAATGTTCGAAATCTTCGTTGGATAAGTTCAATAAGGTTTCTGCACCTGTCATCAGCTCCTTTAATAGCATCCTCAACAATTCTTTTTTTTTACTCCAATAACGAATCTTAGCATGGTTGTAAGTCATATCGTAATCCAATATATTCTCTCCTAAATCAAAGTAAATAACTGATGCATACTTATATAATGATGTTGGTTCAAATAACCATTCAGAACGGTATTTTAGTTCCTTCATTAATTGCCCTGCCTCAATCATCTTGTTTTTATTCATGTATTCAATAGTCGCATCAGCAAACTCCTGTATGTCTTGAGCAGTTAACTTGTTTTCAACCTCTTGAAAGTATGTTTTAAGGTATCTAAACCTTGATTCTCTAATATCGTAATCATGTAAGCATCTATAATAGTGTTTTGATCCTACTGAAAACCCATATTTGATATGAACATCAAATCTTGGATGAAGTGTTATATCTTCAGGGTTATTGAATTTGAACTTAATCCAATAATAGATGTTGTAAAATAATCTTTTCATTAGTGTTTGATTAGTTTTATCTCAATGCTCCCCCATTTAGGAGTATTTGAATTTAACATTACAGATAATAATGCATCAACTTTTGATTTATAAACAATAGGATTCTTTAGGGATTCTTTATGCTGTTTTTTAGCCTGAGAAACTTCAGCCTTTTCTTCATTAGTCTTTCTAAACCTATTTTTATAATCAACGTTTATTAACTCCCCTCTAACCCCTAATTTTCTTAATTCAAAATCAGTTATCTTTCTAATATTGTTGATGTTTGGTGTTCTTACTTCTGTAATCATTTCTTTTCTTTTTTATTTGAATATTGATAAACCTTTACAACAAAGGCAATAAATGCTAACCCTATAAAGAGTTCTAATATCATTCTCTATCTATTAAATAATTAACCCCTGATAATGCCATAATATAAGCAGGATAAAAGATTAATGCATTCCAATTTAAAGCGTTTGTCATGTACATATAAGTCCAATAAGGATATATTGAATGAAATGATGCCATGCAGGGTAAACAACCACATAAAGGCTTATAAAACCACTTATCTGATGCCCATTTCTCTATAAACCATAACACTCCCTTAACTTCTGATGTTTCTGAGTATAATTCTGATGAACTCCCAACTCTTAATTCTTCTTTTCCAGGAATATACATACATGCATTCCAAAAACCAAAACAAACGGCTGAATTAATTAATATAAGGATTAAGATGTCAATCATACTATAACAATTCTTGCATTAGTCGTTGCTACATTACCAAAGTTAACTATAAACCCCTCATGAAGTACTCCATTGTTAGTAATACTGATTCCATCTGAATAATAACCATTAGCATCTGTTAAGCTGATGAAATAAGTAACAAAAGGATTATAATAATCAATGTATGGATCAGTTAAATCAAGGAATATATCATTACCCTCAATTATTGGTGTTGTCATTTCTGAAACTTCATCCCCATTAGTATAATACGTTACTAATAACTGTTCTGTTCCTGTTGTTGTTGCAGTACCCAACCAAAGTTTTCCCCCACATTTACCAACTTTCTTTGTATTCGTAAAATTATCACAATTACTCATATCTTAATTTTTAACAAATATACTAATTAAATCTTAAAGTTTTTAACCCATTTTCTTTTGAACGTGTTTAGGGTATATCTAAAACAATCCAGGAAATCCCCCTTTTGGTTAGCTATTGCCCTATCTTTCTTGATAATCCTTTGCTCTTGGTCGCATTCAACGAATTTTAAGTCGAATATTGTATCCTTACATCTTGGATGGAATATAAGTTCAGGATGATAGGTTAAAAGGATGTTACATGTTGCCCTATTCTCTTTATGAGGGGGATTTGTTACTATTTTAAACTGCCTTGATGTTAGTTTTAACAATTTAGCCATAATACGATAACTATTCATGTTATCTGAAATCATGTGAGTTCTATTCTTCCCACTTCTATCCCCTGTAACTAAACAATTAGCAACCCATTTGCCGTATTTTCCCATTATCTTTCCACATAATTCCGGTAAATTATTGGCTGATATTTCATCAAAGAAATGGATATACTTTTCTCCAACATGAGATAATAAGCATGTAGTGTTATCAACGTTAAAATCAAATGATAGAATGATTTGTCTTCCAGGAACATGAACAGCTCTAATTGATATGTGTTTTTCTTCATCAAATGCTGTAATATATGGGGATTCAACTTCCCTTACTCCCCAATTTCCTTGAGTAAATACTGAATAATAGTAAGGATTAGTATCTTTTAACCCCTCTAAGATGATTTTACGTTCAGGAGTACAGTAATCATTATCTTTATAGGTTGAATGATGAACTGTATAAGGCATTTTAGCCGTTTCCCCATCAATCTCCAACTCAATAGCATCATTAAAGGTCTTATCCTCCTTATGTTTAAAAAAGTGCTTATAAATCCAAAATTCTTCTAATTCCCCATTGTGTTCAGGGTTAAAACTAAATACCTCCTGTAAATATGCTGCCTGAGATGAACGAATTGTTGATGTTATTGTAATGAAGTCCTCGTATGATAGATGATTCCCTTCTTCGTACCATACATGGGATGGGTCTTTTATTGATTTTAGTTTTTCGGGTTTGTCGCAACCTCTTGCAATAAACTTGTTTCCATTTGTAATACATTCTATCTCTAAAGGGGATTTATTGAACTTAAATATATGCTCTAAGTTCCATTCATAAATTAAATCTTTTATTGTTTGCCATTGAGAATCTTTTATACTCTCATAAGTCTTTTTAACTAATATACATCTGAAGTAGGGTTGCCTTAAACAGTCAATTATCATCTTTTGAGCTGCAAAATGAGATTTACCGGAATCCCTACCTCCCCAAAGTAATATGTATCTATCTGTATTAGTTAATAATGGATAAAACCTTTCTGAAAATAGGCTTTTCTTAAACTCAATGTTCATGATCCAATGATGATGTTCAGTTTATCAGAATTAAGGTCAATCTCCTTATACTCCTTAGCCTTCCCAAACTTATATTCAAAATAGAGTTTAACTGCCCAATTTTGTCCTTCTTTTAAACCGTTTTCTAATGCTTTAAATGCTGATACCTCTAATGGAGTTAACTTTTCTATTAACTGTTGTTCCTGGACTTTAGGCTTTCTCCCTGCCTTGCCTTTTGTAGAATGTCCTCCATTATTTTTTCTTCTATCTGCCATATTTAAGAAATTAATATACTTTAATTAATTAATTCTTCAAATACAAATATACGATTTTTTAATTATACACATATTCATCATATAATTTCTCATCAACTTCCTGGATTTTATTAACTAAACTATAACCAAAAACCCATAATAAAATTGGTATTGCAATAGTGATCCATAACATCATTAAAATTGAATACATTAGTATTAGATAAATTAATCTTATTGCTTTTATCATATCTCTTTTATTATGTTTTTATTTGGTTAAAACTTCAAATATTTCAGAAGGTTTCACTAATCTAATCTTGCCATTTTCATTTACTAAATATTTGGTTATAGCTACCCATGAATTATTAAATCCAGAATGACTGTATTGAGTTAGAACCTTATCTAAAACTACACCTTCTCTTAAATCATTCTTTAACATTTCGTATCTTATTGTTTTTCCTATCATATCTTAATTAGTTTTATTTACTATATCATTTACCTTTAAAAAGGCTTCTTTGTATGCTTCGTTTCTTGATTTTTCATGTTTACCTCTTGAAAATATAAATTCTTTATTAACGTGCTTTATGGTATATTTATATCTAAATAATAGTCTATCATATCTTAAGATTATAATTATACCCAAACTATCATAATAAGCTAATAATACTCCTATTTGCATTTCAAACCTTTGCTCATAAAAATCCTCTAACTCCATTTCAAGAGTAGTTATATAATCATCTGGTATTTTTAAGTAATCGATTTGATACCACTTTTCAAACTTAGTTTTATTATCTCCTGTTAGTAAATCTTTCATAGTTTATTTGTTTTTAGTATTTTCTTTGTATGTAAAATATATATCAAAACATACCATTATAGTTATACATATCATTGCTATTATCCATTCCATAGTGTTTTGTCTTTAGTTATTTGTTAAATGTTTCATTGTAGTATTGTTCGGTCTGTTCTTTAAGCTCTGTTACAAATTTCTGTTGCTCATATTTGCTCTCGAAAGACCTCTTAAACATTCCATTTTTTATTGAAGCCTCTATAATAACTTGCTTCTCTCTGCCCAAGAAAGCTTCTAAATCATTAGTTGTAAATTCTCTGGTTAAGTCTTTCGTAAATGCTATTAATTCTTCTATTGGTGTTTTCATATCTATTTGTTTATTAGTTTTAATGCTGATTGAGTGAGGGTTAAATCGTTTATTATTAATAAGTCCTCAATAGTATCTAATGAATGTTTAATATCATCTTTTCTCCATTCAAAAGTAGATGTATAGCCATTGTACTTAATCATATTCAAGTGAGTTAAAAAGAAATAATCCAAATCATCTTCTGTTCTGCATCTACCCTTAAATAATACACGTTCTTTTGCCTCTTGGTATTCCCAACATTCCATTTCTTCTTTATTACCGTCAAAACTATCAGGATATTCTAAATAATCTCTATACCTCTTTGGCTCAGTTAATACATTTCCCTCTTTATCTGTTGGAATAAACATACCTAATTCTAAAGATTGCTTAACAAACTTTGTATGATTTAATGATAATCTAAACTTTTCTGCTTCTTTTCCTGCCTCAGAATAAGATGCATCCATTTTTTTAGTTTCTAATTCTAAATTATAATCATCAGTTGATATTAGTTTCATCTTTAATTGTTTTATAGTTTCTCTATTTCTTTTAATACTCCTTGCCAAAATTCAGTTGCTTCATATCTGTATTCACTGCCATATATTATTAAATCATCACTTAAAGCCTCTATTATACCTTTTACATGAATTATAGCAATATGTTTTGTTGAGGCTTTAGCTAACCTTAAGTCAATTTCATTATTAATATTTATATCGTGAGCGTATGGTCTAAACAATGCCATTATCTCTATTGCTTTTGCTTTCTCTTTTTCCATTTGTCTAATTGTTTATATTACTTAAATGTTACTTTTTATTTCTTGCCATTCTGTTAACTTCATTCTCTTTCAATTCAACTTGTTTTTCAAAATAACCCTTAATTAAATCCTTAATATTATTTAAGTGAGTAACCCCTATTGTAATACAGCTTTTATCATTTGAATATTGAATGTTAATATATGATAAAGTTTCGGAGGCTGTTTTAAATACTGATTGTTCTTCTTTTAAATAAACCAATTCATTAGCTAACTTTATTAAGTCTTGTGCTTCTCTTATTTTTTTACAAACATCTTTATCCATAATAATTATATTAGTTGTTAGTTACTTTGTTTTTAATCTTTGGTTAATAATTGTTTATTATACTTCTTAATGATTCGCATTTCCCACACTCACAAGGTTGTTTACATAACTCATTTTTAACCTTTTCTTTTAGTTGTTTATGTTTTTGATATAAGTCAGCATACCCAACTCCTTTTTCTTGATTCAATGCGTTTAACCTCTCATTCTCTTTTGATAGTTCCTTAACTTGGTTTGAAAGTTCAGTTATTATTCTAATCGAGTTAATTAAAATAACATCACAATCCATTGAATTAGACTTATTAATTAAGTCTTGTAATTGTTCTATGTTCGGTTTTATCTCATCTACATTCATAATCTATTTAGTTTAATAAGTTAATTTTAATATATAATATCCCACAATACTTGCAAGTGTTATTCCTAATATTATAGATAATATAAATGATTTTATAATTTTATTCCAGGTCATTCTACTATTTTTACATCCATATCCTTGAAATTCTTTTCAATGTCTGCTAACATCTTTTTACGAGTTCTAAATCCCTCCTTTTTTATTGCAAATCCTGCTTTACTTTGATAAGAATATGAGAAAAATGTTTGAGTTATTTCTACTGTCTTAACTTCTTCTGTTGTATGAATTTTTGTTACTGCCATAATCCTGCTCCTAATTGGTTATAATTTTTGATTTCTTTTTCTGTATATCTAATGATTTTAACTTCAGATTTTGAAGATAATAACATTGAATGAATTTTCTCTAATGATTTTTTTAATCTGAGGTTTTCCTCCTTTTGACATTTGGCTAATTCTACCAAACCATCCATTGATAAGTTTTCAATCATAATCTATTTTATCTTTTTTATAAACCGCAAAATCCTGAATCACATTCATCAAAATCATCAAATGATAACTCAGATTGTGGTTTGAAATTAATTATTTGTTTATATGTTATATCTTTTTTGAAAGTATTTGGTTTGTTTTGTTCCTCTAATAATGCAAATAAATCCATTTTGTTAGGATGTTCCTGAGCCATTTTATTTAAAAACATAGGACTTCTATGAAAACATCCAACACAATTATTATAATATCCTTTTTCAAATCTGATTTCTTTGTTGTTTTTCCAATAAGATTGAATGTCTTGTTGAGTAATATTATCATCAATCAATGGAAATGATG
>Ga0255047_10000586_pt1 | contig 29621 bp, 28 predicted proteins | sample JV7_2_1_MG_FD_183640 | JGI IMG/M metagenome (GOLD analysis project Ga0255047, IMG submission 183640) | Seawater microbial communities from Jervis Inlet, British Columbia, Canada - JV7_2_1 | ecosystem: Environmental > Aquatic > Marine > Inlet | place: Canada: British Columbia | collected 2016-10-06
AGTAAAGCGTGCGATCAAAGGCGACCCCTGGAGCCGCGAAGAAATTCAAGACCTGATTCATCAGCCCGAGACCAACATCGATGCGGAGGAAAAGAGCATGCTGACGGGCGTGCTTGAGGTCTCCGAGACGAAAGTGCGTGAGGTCATGGTGCCGCGCTCGCAGATGGTCGTTATCGATATCGAACAGGACTTCGATGAAATTCTCGACGTGATCATTCAGTCAGGTCATTCGCGCTTTCCCGTAATCGGCGAGGACCGCGACGAGGTTCTGGGCGTCTTACTGGCGAAAGACCTGTTGCGCTATTTCGGTAGCGAGGATGCCGATGATGTGCCGTTGCTGAAAATATTGCGGCCAGTATCGGTGATTCCTGAGTCCAAGCGCCTCAACGCGCTGCTCAAGGAGTTTCGTGACAGTCACAATCACATGGCGATCGTCGTTGACGAGTACGGCGGCGTTGCGGGATTGTTGACCATCGAAGATGTGCTGGAAGAGATCGTCGGTGAGATTGATGACGAACACGATCACGAGGAGGCCGCCTTCATTCGACCGGACGGGGACCAAAACGGCAGGCCGAGTTTTGCGGTACGCGCGCTGACCCGAGTCGAGGACTTTAATGAGTTTTTCGAATGTGCGCTGGAGGACGAGGAGTACGACACGATCGGTGGTCTCGTCATGCATGAACTGGGCCGCCTGCCACGCCGCGGCGAGAAAGTAGAGTTTGGCGGTTTCGAGTTTGCGATTGTCACAGCTGACAAACGTCGCATCGATACGCTTCAGGTTCAGCGAAACGGCTAGCGCGTGCTGCGGGCGATATTTTTTGGGCTCGGCTGTCTGTTTACGACGGTATTCGAACCAGCAGGCTTATGGCCTTTGGCGCCGGTGCTGCTGCTGCCGTACTTCTATGTCGCGCTGATGTTGCCTGGGCGCGATGCGGCAGCCCTTGGATTCTGGTTCGGTCTTGGTCTGTTTCTTTGTGGGACGTACTGGATCTACCTGTCGGTCACCGGTCCGGGAGACGCGGCCTGGTGGATTGGTGTTTTGCTGGTCGTCCTGCTGACGCTATTGATGGCAACGTACCTCGCGATGACCGCGTGGCTCATCAACCGCCTGACGCACGGCAAGCTCTGGTGGCTGCTGGCGATTGCGCCGGTTACCTGGACGATATTCGAATGGTTGCGCGGCTGGCTGCTGACCGGCTTCCCGTGGATGTCGCTTGGCTATAGTCAAATTGACACAGCGCTGGCTGGCTGGGCGCCCTTGCTCGGCGTTTACGGTGTATCGCTGATGCTTGTATTGAGCGCAAGTGCAGTGCTGATTTCGATTCTACTGCGCGGCGGCCAGCGCTGGATCGCAGTCGGTATAGTATTTCTACCCTGGATTGCCGGGGCGGCCCTGACCACCGTTGAGTGGACGACGCCTGCCGGTGCAGCAATCCGGACCAGCATTCTTCAAGCTGGCATTCCCCAGGATAGAAAATGGCTGCAGGAGGAGTACCAGCCAACCAAGGATTTCTACCGCGACGCGACCTTGTCGGTTGCCGACAGCGAGCTGGTTATCTGGCCTGAAGTCGCCATTCCATCGGTAACAGACCGGGAAGAGCAATACATCGCCTCGTTGCAACAGATCAGCCGGCGCACGGGACAAACGATCCTGTTCGGCATCCTCGAGCGTGAGTTCCTGGCCGCGGATGAGGTCAAAATCTATAACAGTGTGATTCTTGTTGCTGGTCAGGAACGTCAGGTCTACCGGAAGCGGCACCTCGTACCATTTGGTGAGTACTTTCCGGTGCCGGCCGCGGTGCGTAACTGGATGCGGATGATGAACCTGCCGTTCAGCGACCTGACCTCAGGCCGGGAGGGACAGGCCCTGCTGACGACTACCAGCGGTACCAGGCTGGCGGTAGCGATTTGCTACGAAGATTCCTACGGTGCCGAACTGTTGTATGCGTTACCGGATGCGGCCCTGTTGGTCAATGTCAGCAACGATGCCTGGTTCGGCGATTCGATCGCCCCGCACCAGCATCTGCAGATCGCCAGGATGCGATCGCTCGAGATCGGCCGCTACACGATTCGTTCGACCAACACGGGAATCAGTGCCTTCATCGATGCAACCGGCAAGATTCTACAGACCGGCGCACAGTTCGAACCCGTCGAAATGACGATGTTGGTACAGCCGCGCCAGGGTATGACGCCGTATGCGCGGTTCGGAAACTGGCCTGTCGTCGGTCTGTGTTTCCTTGTCCTGGCTGGGTTCTGGCTGCGATCGCGCGCGTCTTGATGTAGGCTTCACGGTTTTCGCGAGCCGAAACTGACATAACCATCATGAGCACCCCGTATCACCCCGAATCCGTGGAACAAGCTGCCCGGCAGCATTGGGATTCCTCGCGCTGTTTTGAAGTCGTCGAAGACGACAGCAAAGAGAAGTTCTATTGCCTGACGATGTTCCCGTACCCGAGTGGCAAGCTGCACATGGGGCATGTCCGCGTCTTCACGATTAGTGATGTCATCGCCCGCTATCAACGCATGCAGGGCAAGCACGTTTTGCAGCCCATGGGTTGGGACGCATTCGGGATGCCGGCCGAAAACGCGGCGATCAGGCGCGGGGTACCACCTGCACAGTGGACCTACGAGAACATTGACGACATGCGCGGGCAAATGCAGCGCCTGGGGTATGCCTATGACTGGACCCGCGAGGTAACGACCTGCCGGCCTGAGTATTATCGCTGGGAGCAATGGCTGTTCACGAAAATGTTTGAGAAGGGTCTCGTATATCGCAAGAACTCGGTCGTGAACTGGGACCCGGTGGACCAGACCGTGCTGGCCAATGAGCAGGTGATCGATGGTCGCGGCTGGCGGTCCGATGCATTGGTTGAGCGCCGTGAAATCCCGCAGTGGTTCATGAAGATCACGGCGTATGCCGATGAACTGCTCGACGAACTTGATCGCATGCCAGGCTGGCCCGATTCCGTCAAGACCATGCAACGTAACTGGATCGGCCGGTCGGAAGGTCTTGAGCTGTCATTCGATGTGGCAGGTGAGGACGAGCCGCTCACAGTATTTACGACGCGCCCCGATACGCTGTTTGGCGTGACCTACATGGCGGTCGCTGCTGAGCATCCGCTGGCGGTAAAGGCAGCGGCCGGCAATTCGGATATCAACGCGTTTATTGGTGAGTGCAAGAAATCCGACGCGGCGGAAGCAACGCTGGAGACGATGGAAAAAAAGGGCATGCCACTGGGCATAGCTGCTATCCACCCAATGACCGGCGAAGAGGTGCCACTTTGGGTCGCGAATTTCGTGCTGATGAGCTACGGCACGGGCGCGGTCATGGCTGTGCCTGGGCATGACACGCGTGACTGGGAGTTCGCCAACAAACACGATCTGCCGATCGTTCAGGTTATTGCGCCCTCGGATGGCAGCGACATCGACATCAATGACGGGGAATTCCTCGAGCACGGCGTCCTCGTGAATTCCGGCGAGTACGACGGCATGGACTTCGATGCCGCATTTAACGCGATCGCCGATTTCTTCGAGAAATCAAAGCGCGGCAAGCGAACGATCAATTATCGCCTGCGTGACTGGGGCGTATCACGGCAGCGCTACTGGGGTACGCCAATCCCGATCATCTATTGCGACGATTGCGATGCGGTACCGGTCCCTGCAGAGCAACTGCCAGTGGTGCTGCCAGAAGACGTCGAGTTCACGGGACATGGCTCGCCGCTCAATGACATTCCGGAATTCATCAATGCGCCGTGCCCCAATTGCGGCAAAGATGCGCGACGCGAGACAGACACCTTCGACACCTTTGTTGAGTCGTCCTGGTACTTTGCGCGTTACGCCTGTCCGGACAATGACGACGTCATGCTCGACGATCGGGCAGCTTACTGGACGCCGGTGGATCAATATACGGGCGGCATCGAACACGCCATCCTGCACCTGCTGTATTCGCGTTTTTTCCAGCGCGTCATGCGTGACGAAGGCCTGACCGACATCTCGGAGCCATTCACAAACCTGCTGACGCAGGGAATGGTGCTGAAAGACGGTGCCAAGATGTCCAAGAACAAGGGCAATACCGTCGATCCGCAGGAATTGATTGAGAAGTATGGGGCCGATACCGTGCGCCTGTTCATGATGTTCGCTGCGCCACCAGAGCAAGCGCTTGAATGGTCGGACGAAGGTGTGCAAGGTAGCTATCGGTTCCTCAAACGCTTCTGGACGGCCGTGCAGGAGCATGCTGATGGCGGTGCGGTCGCCAAACTGGATGTCGATTCGCTAACAGCCGCGCAAAAAGACCTGCGCCGCAAGAGCCACCAGACGATCGCCAAAATCAGTGATGACATCGGCCGTCGCTATACCTTTAATACGGCGGTTGCCGCGTCGATGGAACTGTTGAATGCAGTTAACAAATTTGACGATTCGTCGCCCGCCGGCCGTGCCGTTGCGCACGAAGCGCTGGAGGCGGTGGTATTGATGCTGTCGCCAATGGTGCCGCACATATGCCACGAACTATGGTCCGTGCTTGGCCACAAGACGGCGTTAGTCGATGTACCCTGGCCGAATGTAGACGAGCGGGCACTGGAGTCAGATCTTGTCGAAATTGTGTTGCAGGTAAACGGTAAACTACGCGGGCGGATTTCGGTTGCCGCCGGTGCGGATAATGATGCAATTGCCGCCCTGGCGCTGGCCGATCCAAACGTGCAGCGATTTGTCGGCGACAAGGAAATTCGCAAGACGATCGTTGTGCCTGGCAGGCTGGTGAATATTGTTGTTTAGAACTTTCATTTTGAGTCTTGCCCTGCTGCTTGCAGGTTGTGGATTTCATATGCAGGGTGGGTTCACTGTTCCGACCGGAATGGAGCGCACCTACATTGCGGCCGAAGATCATTACAGTTTGTTCTATCGCGAGCTGCGACGACAGCTACAGGCGAACGGGATGCGGTTGGTCGATGATCCGACAGAGTCAAACGCGACGCTGTCCATTCACATAGACAGAACTGACCAGCGCGTGCTTTCCGTGTCCGCCAGAAATGTTCCCACCGAGTACGAGGTTTACTACTCGATTGAATACAGCGTGGACAGCGGTGAGGAAAGTCTTCTTACACGGCAGTTTATTACGCAAACGCGCGACTACACGTATGACGAAACCCTGGTGCTCGGCAAGGCGCATGAAGAACAACTGTTGCGCGAAGCAATCGTCAACGACCTCGTGCGTATTGTTCTGAAACAACTCGGAACCATGTAGGTTCTGTCCGACGCCGCCGACAATGTGCTGCGGATTGGCGATGTACCGCGCGCATCGCTGGAGGCACTGCTGGCGAAATTTAGCCTGTCCCTGGTCGTCGAACCGTCCGGGCCTCCTATCACGGGCTCTTTCTGGGGTGAAACCGAGGCGGGTATCGTGGCTACTGACGTCTTTGTGCATTTCGACACGCCCATTCACTCCTTGCTGCACGAGACCTGTCACACGATCTGCATGGACGAGGAACGACGTTCGGGCCTCAACCGCGATGCCGGCGGTGATGATCTCGAAGAAGCGGCGGTCTGTTATCTGCAAATCCTGCTCGCCGACGAGATTGCGGGCGTCGGCAGGGCACGCCTGATGCAGGATATGGACGCCTGGGGTTACAGTTTTCGGCTTGGCAGTACAGCTCTCTGGTTTGCGACCGATGCAGAGGATGCTGCCGCGTGGCTGCTCGCCAATGGTCTCGTTGATCGCGCCGGATCAGCGACTTTCATGCTACGTGGCGGTGTATAGTTTCGTATGGCCTGGGTCCGATACTTATTCTACTTTCTTGCCGTCGCGCTGATTACCTGGATGCTGACGCAGCTCGAGATATCATTCCCGGGTAGCCTGAAACTACATGTGATCGTCGACGAGGGCGATCAGTTTGGTACCAGCGAGTATTCACCGATCGAAATTATTCAGCCGCTGATTCTCAGTATCTGCGGTTTGCTCATGGCCTGGGTCGCGAAATACTGTCCGTCGCAACGACCGATTGCATTTCCATTCGGCGGCCTGGCGTTCGCGTTCTTTATTCGCGAACTCGACTACTATTTCGATCGTTACGTGGTCGATAATCTATGGCAGGTGCTGGTCCTCGTTGCCGGTGCATTTGTCATCACCTACACCTACCGGCAGCGTCGCCGTCTCAAGATTGCCTGGGGCCGAATCTGGCCATCGCCCGGCATCGCCCTGTTGTTTGCGGGTGCTGTGATCATGTTCGCGTTCGTACGCCTGGTCGGGCACGAACCGCTGTGGATGTCGATACTCGGCGACAGTTACCAGAGAGTCGTCAAACTCGCGGTCGAAGAATTCATTGAATTGGTGGGCTACTTCCTGTGGCTGATTGGCACAATTGAGTATGCTTACCAGGCGCGCGCCATTGCCTATCGCGAGCCACAACCGGCCGCACAGCGACTGCGCAAAAAGCGCCGCCACGACGCGGAAGGCGAATTCTAAAGTTGGGTCGGGTTCGGCGCGTCGCCGTATATCTCTTCGGGATCAAATACTTTTTCGGTATCGGTCCACTCAAGGTCGACATGTCCGTCTGACTGCCGCTGCTCGAATTTCTCGCCGACGGGTACGCGACGATAGAAGCAACTGCGATAGCCGACATGGCAACTGGCACCACCGGTAACATCGACGCGTAGCCAGATGCAATCCTGATCGTCATCGACCAGTAATTCGCGGACCGTTTGCACGAAGCCGCTGGTCGCACCCTTGTGCCACAGTACCTGGCGGCTGCGGCTGTAATAGTGTGCCTCGCCGGTCTTGATGGTCAGGCCCAGCGCCTCGGAATTCATGTAGCCCTGCATCAGCAGCTCGCCCGAATCGGCGTCGGTTGTGACGACCGTTATGAGGCCACGGTCGTCAAACCGGGGAGCGAGATCGCCGCTTTCTTCAACTTGCTCGATGCTCTGGCGGGCCTTGAATTTGACTGCAGCAACAGACATTGGGTGACCTCGGAAAAAAGTGCTTGCGACGCGGCAGAATACAAGGCGTAGCCAGCGGCAGCAATATTGCTATCATGCACGCCCTATGACCATTCATCTGCACGACACCAGGCAGGGCAAGAAAGTGCCGTTCGCGCCGCTCAAAGAGGGCGAGGTGACGATGTATCTCTGTGGACCGACAGTCTACAACTATGCGCACATCGGCAACGCTCGGCCTGCAGTGGTATTTGACCTGCTCGCGCGACTGCTGCGCAAGCGTTACAAGTTGACGTTTGCACGTAACCTCACGGATGTCGATGACAAGATCAATGCAGCGGCTGTGGAGACGGGCAAGCCAATTGAGGAAATCACGGCGCGCTTCATCAAAGCGTACAACGATGACATGGGTGCGCTAGGCGTACAGCTTCCCGATATTGAGCCACGTGCAACGCAGCATATCCCCGAGATGATCGTGATGATTGCTTCGCTGATCGAAAAAGGGCATGCCTACGAGGCGGACGGGCACGTGTTGTTCGATGTTGGCACCGATCCGAATTACGGCTCTCTTTCCAAGCGCGACCTGCGCGAGATGATTGCAGGCTCACGGGTTGAGGTTGCGCCGTACAAGAAAGCAGCGCAGGATTTCGTGCTCTGGAAACCGTCGACGCCGGAGCTGCCCGGTTGGGACTCCCCCTGGGGACGCGGGCGTCCCGGTTGGCATATCGAATGCTCGGCGATGGCCAGGAAGCACCTTGGCGAGACAATCGACATTCACGCTGGCGGCAGGGACCTTATTTTTCCGCACCACGAAAACGAATTGGCGCAGAGTAGCTGCGCTCATGACGGTGCCGATTTTGCCCGCTACTGGGTGCACAATGGTTTCTTGTCGATGGACAGCGAAAAAATGTCCAAGTCGCTCGGCAACGTCCTGCTGGTGCATGACATGGTCAAGACGATTCCAGGTGAGGTCATTCGACTGGCGTTGCTCAGTGCACATTACAAGCAGCCACTGGACTGGTCGGATGAGACGCTGCACTCAGCCAAGCGCATGCTTGATCGCCTGTACGGAGCGATTCGCGGCATTGAAATCGACGCAGACGCACGTACGGCGGCGGAAGCGCCTGCCGCATTGGTTGCGGCGCTCGAGGACGATCTCAATACGCCCAAGGCGCTGGCCGAGTTTTTCGCGCTGGCGCGCACGCTGAACAAGACGGCTGACGATAACGAAAGGCAGCAGCTGGCTGCATCGATGTACGCAGCAGGTGAGTTAATGGGTCTGTTGCAGTCCGATCCGGAGACCTGGTTTGCCGGCGATGCTGAATGTGAGTTGTCTGCCGAGGACATCGAAGCCCTGATAACGAAGCGTGAAGCAGCTCGCGCGGCGAAGGATTTTGCCGCAGCGGATGGATATCGCGACCAGCTAGCCACTGCCGGGATCCAGATCGAGGACGGTAGGGATGGAACTACCTGGAGGAGAGGTGGTTAACGAAGTGCAGGCCGCGCAGAACGAAGTCGTTGCGGAATTCGCGTTCTTCGATGACTGGATGGATCGCTATCAGTACCTGATCGATCTGGGCCGGCGCCTGCCCGCCTTATCGGAAGCCGAACTGGTCGAAGAGAACAAGATCAAGGGTTGTCAGTCGCAGGTATGGTTTATAGCGGAGCAGGAAAATGATCGCCTGACCTTCAGGGCGATTAGTGATGCCGCCATCGTGTCCGGACTGATCGCGTTGCTGTTACGCATCTATAGTGGCCGGCGGCCCGAAGATATTCTGCATACGCCACCCGACTTTGTAACTGAGCTACAGCTCGAGCAGCACCTGAGTCCGACCCGCAGCAATGGCTTGTCTGCCATGCTCAAGGCAATTCGCCGCTTCGCCACCGAAGCGCTACAGGTAGCGTAGTGTTCAAGGCGCTGGGCAGACTATTAGCCTGGCCGATTCTCGGCCTGGTCTGGTTGTACCGCCAGGCGATCTCACCGTGGCTCGGTAACAATTGTCGTTACGATCCGAGCTGTTCCGAGTACGCGATGGATGCCTTGCGGATACACGGCGCCTTTCGTGGTAGCTGGCTTGCCTTAAAACGAATCGGTCGATGCCACCCGTGGGGCGGGTCGGGCTACGACCCGGTGCCGGAAAAACAGGAGGATCGGATTGAAGCTGACTGAGTTTGCTCGCGAAGTCACATTGCCGGCAACGACGCCGTCCGTGCTCTTCTCACTGATTCTGTTTTTCATATTTTTCCAGATTGCATTCCTCGGCCGCCTGTTTGGCATTGTCATCGCACTGGTATTGGCGGCGCAGCTGGTCGTATTCGTACTGCCGGCCTTGCTGCGCACCTTGATGCAGATACTTGAGGCCCGCAGCAAGGGCAAAGAACCGGCTCCGCCGGTTGTAGAGTTTCTTTCCTGGGTTGGCCACGCCTGGGCTCTGTTCCCGCTTGTTCATGTCACGGCGTTCGGCTACGCCTTTTATCTCGCTGGTGGCCTTGCCGGCGGAGCGGTGGCTTACGGCGTTGCGATTGTCTACGCACTGATTCTGCCAGCTTCGCTGGTCGTGCTGGCGGTGACGCACTCAGTGCTGGAGAGCCTCAGGTTCGCCGCCATCATCGGATTGATTCGGCGCTGCGGTTTTTCCTACCTGACAGGGCCGCTGTTCTTGATGGCAGCGACCGGCATTGTCATCTGGTTGCACGGCCGATTCGACAGCAGGCTGTTGACCGAATTCGCCATTTTCTACCTGACGTTCGCATCCTTTGCCGTGTTTGGAGGAGTGGTGCGATCCCTGCAACTGGAGCATGAGCTCGAAATTCCTGATCCTGCGAACTTCAATGAAGAAATTTTCGCCGAGTGCCAGGAGGCCTTGCGAGTCAGCACGCTAAATCATGCCTATGGTCTCGTCAGTCGGGGCAATCGTGCCCGTGGGCTCGAACACCTGTACAACTCGCTTGATGACGATCCGGACTCGGCAAACAGCTGGGCTTGGTACTTCGGGCGGATGATGGATTGGGAAAATACGGCTGCTGCACTGTTTTTCGGGCAACAGTATTTGCATCACTTGTTGCACGATCGTGACAATGTTGCGGCAGTAAAGATCATGCTGCGCTGTCGACTCATCAACGAAGACTTCAGGCCCCTGGCAGACGACACACCGTTGGCGATCGAAGCAGCTGAGCAATGTGACAATGATGAGTTGGCAAATCTCATGCGCAACTAATGTGGAGGGCCTTCAGACCCCGGTGGGAGGGCCTTCAGGCCCCGGTGGGAGGGCCTTCAGGCCCCGGTGGGAGGGCCTTCAGGCCCGATTGCGACTGAAACCGCCCTTGCTGTTTTTCCAGTGCGCCGTTGCCAGCACCAATGAACCGCAAACCGTGAATATCCGGTCTGCGGCCAGTCCCAGCTGCGTGTGTGCAACGGTTGCGCCGACGACTAGAAATAACATGCCGAGCGCGCCGCCCACGATTATGCGCGGGTCATGGTGGCGGCGATAACCGATCGCGAGCGCGAACACGCTGAGCGGAATAACCAAAACCAACACTTGGTAGTGAAGGTGTGTCTCCGCAAATTGAGCAAGAAACGGCACGCCGGCCACAACCAACGGCAACGCCAGGCAATGCACCAGGCACAGTGCCGACAGGACAACAGCAGAGCCGTCGAGCCAATCAGGTGATTTTTGTGTATCTTGATTCATAGGAGTTGCCGGGCGTGAAGGATATATTATAACATTTACGGCTTCAAGCTTTTTGAAAACAATAACTTACGATTGATATAGACGACAGGAAACCATGGACAAACGATTGCTCGCGATACTTCACTGCCCAATTACACACAAAGGGCTGGCGGTTGCCAAAGCTGCAACCCTGAAATCCGTCAATGCCGCGATCAAGGCAGGCGAGTTGAGCAATCGCGATGGTCAGGCACTGACCGAGCCGCTTGCCGAAGCTCTGCTGACTGATGATGGCAAGGTTCTGTACCCGGTCGCCGATGGTATCCCGGTGCTTCTGGAAGGCGAATCGGTCAATATGGAGCAGCTTGGTTAATGAGTCCGCTTGCGTGAAAATTCAGGCAAACCAACTCCAGTCGCACTTGCAGAAAAACCTGGCAGCCTGCTATCTGGTTAGCGGTGATGAGCACCTGCTTGCCGCCGAGGCGCTTGATGCCATCCGCGACACTGCACGCCAACAGGGTTTTACCTCACGCGACCTGCACATAGCGAGCACCGGATTCGATTGGGCATCCTTGCGTGACTCCACGTCGAATCTGTCCTTGTTTGCCGAGCGGCGCATCCTCGAGCTACGACTACCCACAGGTAAGCCCGGGCGTGTTGGTAGCCAGGCGATTGTTGATCTGATTGAGCGCCTCGGCCCTGACCTGATGTTGATCGTGGTCACTCCGAAACTTGATCGTAATGGCCAGTCATCGAAGTGGGCTAAAGCGCTAAGCTCGGCCGGCGTCAACCTGACAATCTGGCCGGTTGGCCCGCGTGAACTGCCGGGCTGGATTGGTGAGCGTATGCGGCGAGCCGGTCTGCAACCTGACCGCGACGCTGTTGCGATGATCGCTGATCGTGTCGAAGGAAACTTGCTGGCGGCCGGGCAGGAAATCGAGAAACTCAGACTATTGCATGGCGAAGGCGCGGTTACGGCCGACGACGTAAGTTCTGCAGTTGCCAACAGCAGTCGATTCGATGTTTTCAAACTCGTTGATGCGGCGCTGGCGGGCGATGCCAAACGTGCGATCAAAGTGCTGGCCGGGTTGCGGGCGGAAGGTATCGAGCCAGTGATCATCGTTTGGGCACTGACGCGCGAGCTGCGAACGCTGGCGAGTCTTGCGGATGCCATCGCGGGTGGCATGGACCTGGCGAGCGGCATGCGACAGGCGAAAGTGTGGAGCAGCCGTCAGGCGTTGGTCCGAGGTTGTTTCGCCCGCCATCATGCGAGCGATTTTCATCGCCTGCTCAAGGCGACCGGCCAGGCCGATCGGGCAGCAAAGGGCCAGCTTCGCGCCGACCCGTGGCAGGTTGTTACCCCGATATTTCTCGAGCTGGCGATGGGCCACCGGAGAGCTGCATGAATTGCACCCGTGGCGGGGTGATCAGGAGATGAGCCCGATCGGGATTTTCGGCGGCACCTTCGACCCAATTCACTATGGCCATCTGCGAACAGCGTTCGAGATGCTGCAGGCATTGCGCTTCGGTGAGATTCGATTCGTGCCAAGCGGCGATCCGCCGCATCGTGGCGAAACCTATGCCCCGGCACCGCTGCGGCTTGAGATGGTTCGTGCGGCAACCGCGAATGAGCCAAGTTTCGTTGTCGATGACTGCGAGCTGCAGCGGAATGGTCCGTCGTATACAGTCGACACACTCGCGGCAATGCGACAGGAACAACCTGATGCGTCGATGGGTCTGATATTGGGTATGGATGCATTTCTCGGCCTGACTAGTTGGCATCGATGGGATGAAATTCTCAACTATGCCCACATAGTAGTGGCGCATCGTCCCGGTTGGCGGGCGCCCGACATCGGGCCTCTTGGGGAGCTGATTTCCGAGCATGGAACACATCGTATTGAAGACTTGCATGAGCATCGCAACCAGCGGATTCATATTCACGCTGTGACCCAACTTGAAATTTCATCGACGGAGATTCGCGATCTCGTCAGCGCGGGCCGCGATCCACGTTTCCTGATGCCGGACGTCGTTCGCGATGTCATAGTAAACAGTAGTTGTTATATGTAGGAGCGCCTCTTGAGGCGCGATCGCGCTCCTGGGAGCGCTCCAACTGGAGAGTTGATTTGACCGAAACAGAGAAGCACGAATGAATAGCGAGAAACTCACTGCACTTATCGTCGCCGCACTCGACGACGTCAAGGCGATCGACATAGTCACACTCGATGTTCGCAAAATGACGAGTGTTACCGACTACATGATCGTCGCCAGCGGCACATCCAACCGTCACGTAAAGGCTCTCATCGAAAACGTCACCGAGAAAGCTCGCGAAGCGGGCCATCGGCCTATTGGCGTAGAAGGCGAGGAAGGTGGTGAATGGGTGTTGCTCGATCTGCAGGATGCGCTGGTCCATGTCATGCTGCCGAAAGTGCGTGAGTTTTATAATCTGGAGAAACTCTGGTCGCTGGGTGCATTGGGCGAACTGGCCGCGACCGACTACTAATGCACATTCGATTGGTCGCAGTCGGCGATCGTCAGCCGACCTGGGTTAACGATGCTTTCGACAATTACACCGGACGGTTTCCACGACCCTGGAAATTCCGCATCGACTGTATCGCAACGGCGCAAAGGTCAAAGAACTACAAGTCACAAAATGCGATGGCTGCGGAGGGTGAGCAAATACTCGCGCGCATCAAGAGTGACGAACAAGTCATTCTGCTGGATGAGAGAGGCACACAATTTACGAGTCAACTACTGGCAACCCGTCTGTCCGATTGGCAAGCGGACGGTCGTGATCTCTGCTTTATTGTCGGCGGACCGGACGGCGTTGCGGATGCATGTCGCCAGCGCGCCGATTTCACCTGGTCGCTGTCAAAACTGACACTGCCACACGGCCTGGTGCGAGTCTTGTTCGCCGAGCAAATGTATCGTGCCTGGTCCCTGCAAACCGGGCACCCATACCATCGTGACTGAATTCGAACCCGTATTGCATCTGGCGTCGTCATCGCCGCGCCGCGCGGAAATTCTGGATGCGCTCGGAATCGCCTATTCGGCGTCCGGCGTGGATATTGACGAACAGCGCGGCACAAATGAGGCGGCTGATGCGATGGTGCTGCGACTGGCAGCGCAGAAAGCAGCGGCGGCGCGTTCAAGCCAGTCAATTCCGGTACTCGCGGCCGATACCGCGGTCGTCGTCGACGATGCGGTGTTCGGCAAGCCACGGGACAGGGATGATGCGCTCAAAATGCTCGCGCGATTGTCAGGTCGCAGCCATCAGGTCATGACCGGCGTTGCGCTGCACTGGGACCAGGGCGAGGAGGTCGTGCTGTCCGTCAGCGAAGTTACATTTCGCGAAATCGGTCCTGACGAGGCGCTCGCATACTGGCAAAGTGGGGAACCCCGTGGGAAGGCGGGGGCATATGCTATTCAGGGCCTTGGCGGCGTATTCGTCGAGGCCGTACGGGGCAGCTACTCGGGGGTTGTGGGACTGCCTGTTTTTGAGACGGCGCAGCTGTTGGCTGCTGCCAATATCGACATTATCAAGAGTGCTGCAGGTAAATGAGCGACGAGTCGCGAAAAGAAGAAATTCTCGTCAATGTGACGCCGAACGAGGTGCGTGCGGCGCTGCTCGAAAACGGCATCTTGCAGGAAGTCCATATCGAGCGTTCTGCCCGGCGCGGTGTCATCAGCAACATTTACAAGGGCCGCGTCATGCGCGTGTTGCCCGGCATGCAGGCTGCATTCGTCGAAATAGGGCTGCAACGTACGGCGTTTCTGCATGTCTCGGATATCGTCCGGCGGCACAAGGGCGATGAGCCGGCGGAAGACGAAGCGAACATCCGCGATCTCGTCAAGGAAGGCGATGAATTGCTCGTGCAGGTTGTCAAAGATCCGCTCGGTAACAAAGGCGCTCGTCTGACTACCTTCATTACCCTGCCATCTCGACACCTCGTGCTGCTACCGCAAGGCGACACGATTGGCATATCGGCGCGCATCGAGGATGACGATGAGCGTGAGCGATTGCGAACCCTCGTTGACGAGTTATTGGCGACTCAGGATGTCCCAAGCGGCGTTATCGTGCGCACCGTGGCCGAGGGTGCGGACCTGAAGGCGTTGCAGGCGGACCTCAAGTACCTGACAAAACTATGGGAGGTCATTCAGCAGCGGTGCAGCAAGACTGGCGTAAAAACACTGGTGCACGAGGATTTATCGTTGCCGCTACGTGTTTTGCGTGATTTTGTCACCAGCGACGTCGAACATATCCTCGTTGACTCAGAGGAGGACTTTGCCGCGATGCAGGAGTTTGCAGCCACATTCTTGCCGGAAGTAGAGCCGATTCTTGAGCTATATCTGCGGCGGCGCCCGATCTTCGATCTGCACTCGATCGAAGACGAGATCAGCAAATCCCTTGATCGCAGCATTCCGCTCAAGTCCGGTGGCTATTTGATATTTGATCAGACAGAAGCCATGACCACGGTCGACGTCAATACCGGCGGCTACGTGGGCCACCGCAATCTTGAAGAGACAATATACAGAACCAATCTCGAAGCGGCGGTGAGCATCGCCCGGCAGCTACGGCTACGAAATCTCGGCGGCATCATCATCATCGATTTCATCGACATGGAAGAGGAAGAGCATCGCGATAACGTGCTTGCTTTGCTGCAGCAGTCGCTCGAGAAGGACCACTCTCGTCACCAGGTCACAGCCGTGTCGCCGCTGGGGCTCGTCGAAATGACGCGCAAACGAACTCGCGAGAGCCTGCAACACGTATTATGTGAGGAATGTCCAAGCTGCGCCGGCCGCGGATTCGTGTTGACCGCCGAGACCGTCTGCTTCGAGGTGTTTCGCGAGGTCATCCGGCAATCGCGACAGTTCGAATTCGACGAGGCAATGGTATTGGCCCACCAGGGCGTCATCGAGCTGCTACTCGATGAGCAGGCACCGAGCCTGGCCAAGCTGGAACAACAAACCGGAAAAACAATTCGCCTGCAACCTGAGTCTTTGTATCTGCAAGACCAGTTCGACGTTGTGCTGATGTAATGAATAAACTCCTGCAACGCCTGCTCAAATTCGCTGCCTATTCGGCGGCGACTGTGGTTATTTTGCTGGCTATCGCGGTTGGGCTGTTTCGATTGTTCCTGCCGCGCCTGCCCGAGTATCAGGAGGACATCAAGACCTGGGCCAGTACGGCCATCGGCATGGAAGTCGAATTCTCAGGTATGGACGCACGCTGGGGGCTAAGCGGTCCCGAAATAGAGTTTTACGATGCCGAACTGATCTCGATTGAGACCGGTGTACGCATTGTTGCGGCCGAAGAGGTCAGTGTTGGCATCGGCCTGACGCGAATCATCACGGACCGAAAGGCGGTTGTTGACCGCATCATTGTCCGCGATACCAGCCTGGAAGTACGGCAACTCGAAAACGGGCAATGGTGGATTCAGGGTAGTCCACCGGATCAATTACTTCCGGCACGGCCTGCCGCAAGTGATGCAGGCGACGGTGATGGCGATGTCGCACGTATCGAAGTTGTCGGCGAGGACCTGACGCTGCAATTCCTGCAGCCGGGCGACGAACGACCGCGCGATTTCTTTATTCCAAATCTTCTGATTAGTCGCGACAACGTCAGACTTGCAATCGATGCCACGGTCGAGTTGCCAGGCGACCTGGGCGATAGTCTGACGATCGCTGCGACCCAGCTAGTTGCCGAAGGGGATGAAAAGCCCGGCTGGAGTGTCACGGTCGATGCAGACGATATCGAGCTGGCAGGTATATCAACGTTGCATACGAGCGAGGCAGCGCAATTCGATTCCGGCCGCGGGGACCTGCATTTGTCGCTTGCGTTGACCGGGACCGCGGTCAAGAGCGCAACCGCCGATATTGATTTCGACGACATCGGCGTCGGCGGCACTGCTCCGTTTTCGTTTGCGGGCCGACTCGAATACTTCAAAGACGACAATAGCTGGCTGATTGCAGCAAACAATTTCCGCCTTGAAACAGAAAACGGTGCCTGGCCGCTGTCGATCCTGCGGTTGGAAGCCGGCACGGGTGATGCGGGCAAGATCGTCATGCTCGATGTGCGGGCGTCGTACCTCAAGCTTGACGATGCCGGTATTGCTCGTCCCTGGCTGAAGCCTGAGCATCGGCAATTGCTCGATGCCTACGCACCTGATGGCCTGGTGCGAGACCTTGAGGCAACGCTCAGTGGCGTCGATACCGATACACCAAGATTCGATGTTGCTGTCGAATTTGATCGCATCGGCGTTGCGGCGGTCGACAAGTTTCCCGGTGTCCGCGGTTTTTCCGGCTCGTTGCGATCCGATCGAACCGGCGGGCTGTTCAAAATCGAGTCCGGAGGTCTGTCAATAGACATACCGAACCACCTTCCCGAAGCCGTGTTGCTGGATGAACTGTCGGGTACGTTGATTTGGCGCCGCAGCAACAATCGTACGACCCTGTTGTCGGACAGCATCGTGTTTCGCAATGAAGACTTCGCCTTCGAAACCAATGTTGAACTAACGCTCGCAGATGGCAGCCGCAAGCCGGTCGTTGACCTGGCAACCACGTGGAGCATTAACGACATCTCCGTCGCCAAAAAATACATTCCCTATATTCCACGGATTCCGAGAACCAGCGAGTGGTTTCAGGAAGGCCTGCTGGCAGGTCAAATACCGTACGGCACAGTCAGGTTGTACGGCCCGATGGATAAGTGGCCCTTTGATGGCGGTGAAGGACGCTTCCTTGTTGAAGCCAATATTCGCGACGCGCTGATCATGTATCAACGACGCTGGCCAGCCGCCGAAGTAGTCGACCTCGATATCGCGGTTGATAACATGCGGCTGCACACAGAGCGCAATTTCATTATCAATGAAGGCGTCGAAATCACCGATGCACGCATCGAGATTGGCGATTTTCGTGCGCCGATCCTCGAGGTCGACTTGAGCTCGGCCGGAGAGCTCGAAAACGTACGCTCGTTGCTTGCCCAGAGCTCTGTTGGTGAGGATGTTTTCAAGGGCAATCTTGATCGGGTTGCGATAGACGGTGATGGTGCGTTCGACTTGAAAATGACGGTGCCCATTCGCGACTGGCGAAGCTTCGAATTTACCTCGCGGGTCGAGACACAAGATGCGACCCTGCGGATAGATGGGTTCCCGGCGCCGCTGACAGAGTTGAATGGCGTGGTTACGATTGGTCGCGAAGACATCAGCAGCGAGGCGTTCGGCGGTACGTTTCTTGGTAGTCCGGTCTCTATCGACTTGCAGCCAGCGCCCGAATCGATGCCTGACTACCGCATCATTGCGACGGCACTGGGTACCGCGACGGCCGAAGCCCTGGTTACAGAAATGGGTGTGCCGTTGGCGGATGCGATTGCCGGTGAAACAGATTTCGTTGCGCGCGTGCTTTTCGCGCGTGGCGAGCAGGAAGAACCCAAACCGTTCAGCATCGAATTGACCAGCGACCTGACTGGCATTTCGATTGGCCTGCCCGAGCCGTTCACCAAGACAACCGACGAAACGATAGCGTTGAGTGCAGAAATTCAGTTGCCGTCGGCGACCGATCTGATCACGACCACAGGCGTGGCGAAAGACTTGCTGTCCTGGCAACTCGGGTTCGCGAAGGAGGACGATCGCTGGGACCTTGATCGTGGTGTTATAGCGTTTGGCGACGAGGCGGCCGGGGAGGCGGAGACGCGCGGACTGCATTTTCGCGGTCGGGCTGACATTGTGAACATGCAGGACTGGTTTGACCGCATGCGCGAGACTGATTCACAGACTGGCATGGGCGATCGGATTCGCTCCGTCGACATGACCATCGACAATCTGTACATGTTCGGCCAGAACATCACTGATCATCGAGTCCGCCTCGATCGAAGTGCCGAGGAATGGCTTATCCAGTTTGACGGCGCCGACATTATCGGCTCGGCGTTCGTACCCTATGATTTCACCGCCGGGCGGCCACTCGTTATCGAAATGGACAGGTTGGTGCTGCCCGGTGATGACGCTGACGCGCCGGCTTCGGCTGCGCAGCTGGATCCGCGCGGATTGCCACCCATCACCATCAAGGCGGATGAGTTCGCGATCGGGACTCGCTTTCTCGGCGCCGTTGAAGCCACGCTCGAACGCACGCCTGACGGATTAGAAACAAACGACTTGATCGCGAAGGACGAGTCATTTGAAATTGTTGGCAACGGTAGCTGGATTGTTGACGAGTCCGACCCGGCCGGAAGTCACAGCTATCTGACAGCAACGCTGACCAGTACCGACGTCGAAAAGACGATGCGGCGCCTGGACTACGCCCCGGGAATTGTTTCCGACGATCTGTCGATGATATTTGAACTGAACTGGTCGGGCGGGCCGCGGGTTGATTTTCGGGAATCACTGAATGGTGATGTCGTGGTTCGTATCGGCACGGGTCAGCTCAGTGATGTCGAGCCGGGTGCAGGACGCATGTTTGGCCTGATGAGTATCGTGGCGCTACCACGCCGGCTGTCGCTCGATTTTCGTGATGTATTCAATAAGGGCTTCGGTTTTGACCAGATACGCGGTCGATTCGCTGTGCGCGATGGTCAGACATATACCTGTAACTTGTCGCTTGAAGGGCCGGCCGCGCAGATAGGCGTCGTCGGCCGTGCTGGCCTGGTCGATCGAGACTATGATCAGACGGCGGTTGTCAGTGCCAGCTTCGGCAACGCATTACCCGTGGTCGGTGCAGCGCTCGGCGGCCCGGCTGTTGCGGCAGTCGTGCTGATTTTTTCGCAAATCTTCAAGAAGCCACTAGCCGAAGTCAGTCAGGTCTACTATGGCATCAGCGGCTCCTGGGACGAGCCCGTTATCGATTCTGTGACGGTCGAGGATTTCGCCGAGCAGGGCACACGGGCCGGCTGCATCCCGGAGACTGAATAGAGTGCGCGTAGCAGCGGTTCAAATGAACAGCGGAGCGGATGTTGCTGCCAATCTACAATTGGCAGATAGTCTGCTGGCAGATGCTGCCGCCGACAATGTGCGGCTGGCCGTTCTGCCCGAGAATTTTGCGCTGATGCCTGCAAAAAGTCGTGACAAAGTGGCACATGCCGAAGTTCGTGGTAACGGGCCTATCCAGGAATTCCTTGCTGACGCATCGCGTCGTCATGGCATGTGGATCGTCGCTGGCAGCATGCCAATGGTCTCGCCCGAGGCGGAGCGCGTATTTGGCGCCTGCCCGGTCTACGACGACTGCGGCAAAGAGCAGGACTGCTATCTGAAGATTCACCTGTTCGATGTGAAGTTGCCGGACCGGGACGAGGCCTACCAGGAGTCGTGGTCCATGTACCCGGGCGACGAACTGGTTTGCATCAACTCGCCGATCGGGCGGATCGGCCTGACAATTTGCTACGATCTTCGCTTCCCGGAGATGTTTCGACGGCTCGTCGATGATGGCGCGACGGTATTTACCGTGCCGGCTGCGTTCACGAAAGTCACTGGTACGGCACACTGGCATACATTGTTGCGGGCCAGGGCGATCGAAAATCTGGCGTATGTGATTGCGCCCGGGCAATATGGCGATCACCCGGACAAACGCACCACCTTCGGACATTCACTGATCATCGATCCCTGGGGTCGTATCCTTGCAGAGCAGGCTGCTGGCAATTGCCATATTGCGGCGGACGTTGATCCGGAACTCCCGGCGAAACTGCGCGCCGAGTTTCCTGCGCTGGCAAATCGGCGCTTCGTAGCCGACTGACAAATGGAATGAGTTTGAGCAACAGCGAAAAAAAGACAATCGATACCGTCATGTCCCGCACACTCGAACCGGCGGGCCTCGATGAGCAACATCTGAATACGACCTTGAGTTCGATGATGCAGGGTGGCGTCGACTATGCCGATCTGTATTTTCAGGTCAGCCGGCAGGAGAGCTGGACCGTTGAGGACGGTATTATTCGTGAGGGTAGTTTTAGCCATGATCAGGGAGTTGGAGTCCGTGCTGTAAGCGGCGAAAAAACCGGTTTCGCGTATTCGGACGAACTGATGCTGCCGGCATTGCAACACGCTGCGTCGGCGGCGAGGGCGATTGCTCGCGCCGGGCAATCGAAGGCGTTGCAGGCCTGGCGAAGAAACGAGATGGCAGCGTTGTATCCGCTTATCGACCCAACGACGAGCATCTCCGACGAGAAAAAAACCGCGATGCTCGCCGAAGTCGAGCAAGCCACTCGTGAGCTCGACAAACGCGTCGAGCAGGTCATCATCAGTTTGTCGAGTTGCCATGACCTGGTGCTGGTTGCAGCTTCGGACGGCACGCTGGCCGCCGATGTCAGGCCGTTGGTACGGCTGAACGTCAGCGTCATCCTTGAAGACAATGGTCGTCGCGAGCAAGGCTATGCAGGTGGTGGTGCCCGCGCGGATCTGAACTACTTTCTGTGCGGTGAAATACCGCTGGAGTATGCCCGTGAGGCCGTGCGTCAGGCATCGGTGCAGATGGAGGCGGTAGCCGCACCCGCAGGCCCCATGCCCGTTGTTCTCGGACCGGGCTGGCCCGGCATATTGCTGCATGAGGCTGTCGGACATGGGCTGGAAGGCGACTTTAATCGCAAGGGGACCTCTGCCTTCTCCGGTCGAGTTGGTGAGCGCGTAGCGTCTGAGGAGTGCACTATCGTTGATGACGGTACGCTGCCAAATCGACGCGGATCACTGGCTATCGACGACGAGGGCACACAAGGCAAATACAACGCGCTGATCGAGAACGGCATCCTGCGCGGGTACATGCAGGACAAGCTCAATGCACGTCTCATGGGCGTGGAACCGACCGGCAACGGACGACGTGAGTCCTTCGCTCATATGCCGATGCCACGCATGACCAATACTTACATGCTGGCTGGTCCGCACGTGCCCGAGGACATCATCGCCTCCGTCGGCAAAGGACTTTATGCGCCGAATTTCGGCGGTGGGCAGGTCGATATTACGTCCGGCAAATTCGTATTTTCGGCCAGCGAGGCCTACCTGATCGAAAACGGCAAAGTAACGGCGCCCGTCAAAGGAGCGATGCTGATTGGCGATGGACCGGAAGCGCTGGCAAAGATTTCGATGATCGGTAATGACCTTGAGCTCGACTCTGGTGTTGGTACTTGCGGCAAGGAAGGGCAATCGGTCCCGGTAGGGGTTGGTCAGCCGACGCTCAAGATCGATGAGATCACGGTGGGTGGTACCGGGTGAGTTGTAGGAGCGTCTCTCGAGGCGCGATCGCGCTCCAAAGAGCGCTCCAACAGTTTGACATAAGCGAATAATCTTCGGTTCACAGCTGACTCTGTGAGTTCGTTCACTCCATTCAACATAGTGTTCATGTACTGTCTATCTGTCACATGGAGGGACACTGCAATGGCATTCGAAAATACAATCACTGAGATGGATCTGGACGCCAATTCTCAGCACTTTGTTCAGGGGTTGCGCAGCGAGGGACAAGACTACGAACCGGATTTGACCGTAGACGGCATGTCGGAGTCTATTCTGTCGCGCTTGCTGTCACTGTTCGGAATCGGTCGCTAGAGGCTGAATTCACTCCTAATCCACTGGACTCTGCTGCCCCGGCTATGGACAATCGATAGCCATGTGGGTTTCCAAACCAATTTACGAAAGCCTGCCCTACTTCTATCTGTTGGTAGGCGCACTCTGTCTGAGTGCGTCAATGTATGTGAATCACTGGTATTGGCCGACGATTTGCTTCAGCACCGGGCTGTTTTGCCTGGTGGCAGGGTTGGTCGTTTTTCTAAAGCGTCGCGACTATCGCAATACGAACCGACGCACCGGCCATTAAAGTCGAAACTATTCGCCGACGGCCGAGATCTCGCTGTTGCCCGCAGTATCATCCGTCTCGAGTTTCGCAGCCTGACGCAAGTCGGTGTAGATGAGTTCGTGCACGCCGAGTGAAACCACGTCTCCGTTCTTGAGGCGGTGCTTCTTGACCTGCTTTTCACCTACGAACACGCCATTGGTGCTGTTCAGGTCTTCGATAATACAACCTTCGCCGTCACTAACCAGCTGCGCGTGATGCCGGCTGACAAACTTACTCTTGATGTAAATCTCATTGTCAGGCGAGCGGCCGACAATAATGCGTCCTGGCGCAAACGACTGTACCGATAACGATTCACCCTCAGAGCGTACCTCGATCTGTGTGACATGCAATTCCGAGCTGTGGCGTGCTGCGACCTGACGAAGTTTGTCATACAGGCCGGTATTGCTCTCGTGCTCTTCCCAGTTCAGTTCAGCGATGGCGGCCATGATGTCATCGGCTGACAGAGATTCTCTTTCGTCTGCGAAACCACACAGCAACGCCGTATCGCAAAGAGTGTTGATCAGCCGTGGGACGCCGCCCGTGTAGCGGTAAATCACATCAAAGCAGTCATCGTCGAACAGATCGTTGGGTGTACGGCCCGCCACGGCCAGACGATGGTCGATGTACTCGCGCATGTCGCGCTCGTCGAGTGGGCCAATATGAAATCGTAGCCGTACGCGTTGCACCAGTTGCTTGAGATTCGGCGAGTTCAGTGTGTCTTTGAGTTCGGGTTGTCCGGCCAGGATGATACGCAACACTTTCTCTTTGTGCGTTTCGATGCCCGACATCAAGCGAATTTCTTCAAGTACCTTCTTGCTCAGGTTCTGTGCCTCGTCAACGATCAACACCACTTTCTTGCCGTTCGAATACTGTTCGATCAGGAACATGTTGAGCATGTCGAGCAACTCGACCTTGCGCTTGTTAAACGGTTTGAAGCCGAATTCGGTGAGCACCGACTGCAGAAACTGGGTTGGCGTAAGTTGAGTCTGTGAAACAACGGCATAGACGACGTCGTCATCAAGCTCGGTCAGGAAGGACTGCAACAGGGTCGTTTTTCCTGAACCGATCTCACCGGTTATGACGACAAAGCCATCGGCCAGCCAGATGGTTGACTCCATATAGGCTTTGGCCCGGGCATGCTGCTTGCTCCAGTAAAGGAAGTCCGGGTCAGGCGTCAGCCGAAACGGCTGCTCGCTGAGTTTGAAGTGCTCTCGGTACGACATGTTGCCTTGTTGTTTTTCGACCAGTTTACCCGGTTTTTCGCCCCCCCGGCTATGCCGCAGTTCCTTATGGGCCGGTCGATCAGGTCACAATTTGGCTGATTTGTGCCAGTAACTGCTCGCGGGCCTCGATTGTGTCCGCAACGACGGTGATATGGCCAAGTTTTCGGCCTGGCCTGGCTTCCTTGCCATAATCATGCAAAGTGCCATTCGACAGCTGGCGTGCGGGCTCCGGTATGTCGCCGATCAGGTTCAGCATGCCCGCGTAGCCACACAGGCTCGGAGTCTCAAGCTGTCTATCGCTGATCGCCATCAGGTGGGCAGTGAACTGACTGGGCTTGGCACCTTCGATGCTCCAATGCCCCGAATTGTGCACTCGTGGCGCGAATTCGTTCGCCAGCAAGCGATCACCAGCGACGAATAGCTCCAGTGCCAGGACGCCGACGTAGTTCAGATGCTGCAGCAATCTGTGCATGTATTGCTCTGCCCGCTGCATGAGTGACTCATCTGCAACGGGCGCACGCGATACGCGCAGAATGCCATCCACGTGCTCGTTCTGCGTCAGCGGATAGGTAATGAAGTCGCCAGAATCGTTGCGCGCCCCGATAGCCGATACTTCGTAGTCGAAGTTGATCCATTCTTCCGCGATGAGATCGCGACTGCCGAGTTGCCGCCAAGCCGCAGCGATGTCGGCCTGCTGTTTGACAACAAACTGTCCTTTGCCGTCGTAACCCAGTCGCCGTGTCTTGAGAACCAGTGGTAAACCAATCGTTTCTGCGGCCGCTTCCAGGTCCGCAAGCGAATCCACGGGATGGAAGGCGGGCAACGGAATGTCCAGGTTACTGAACAGCTGTTTTTCGGCCAGCCGGTCCTGCGCGAAACGCAATGCGCTCGGCGGCGGGTAAACAGTTACCTGATCGCTAATCTTCTCAAGCGCTGCGACGGGAACGTTTTCGAATTCGTAGGTGACGACGTCGGAATTTCGCGCGAGTGTAGCAAGCGCATCAGGATCGTCGAATGCAGCCCGAATGACAGGACCGCAAACGGCGGCTGGCGGGTCCGGTGAGGGGTCGATGAACTGGCACTGCATGCCGAGATCGCGCGCCGCAAATCCGAGCATCTGGCCGAGCTGACCGGCACCAATAATGCCAATACGCATGTGCCTGTCTTCTATTGAGTTGGGTCGTTGTCGCCGAGAACCTTTTCAGTCTGGTTCTGACGAAACTGTTCCAGGGCAGCGGCCACCTTGGCATCGTCGTTCGCGAGCATGGCCGCAGCGAGCAAGGCAGCATTGACGGCACCAGCCTTGCCAATTGCCATTGTGCCTACGGGAATTCCGGCCGGCATCTGCGCTATCGACAGCAGTGAGTCGAGCCCTTGCAGCGATTTTGACTGCACGGGCACCCCAAGGACGGGCAGCCGCGTTTTCGATGCCGCCATGCCTGGCAAGTGTGCCGCACCACCGGCACCGGCAATGATGACCTTGAGACCGCGATCAACGGCAGTTGCCGCGTACTCAAACAACAGGTCGGGCGTGCGATGCGCCGACACGACTTTGACCTCATGGCCGATGCCAAGACTGTCGAGCGTCTCGCTCGCATGCCGCATCGTCTCCCAATCGGAGCGCGATCCCATGATGATGCCGACTTCGGTACTCATTGCGAGATTCTAACCAGAATGGCGTGCACGCGCCGGAAAACTTGCCGTTTGAGCGTTTTCTCGGTCCGATCACTAACAGCGAGTTCCAGTTCAGCCAACAGCTGTCGTAGCTCGGGCTCAGCCTGACCGGATTCGGCTTCGATTTTCTTCAGAGCGGACGCCCGATCGGCCAGCAAGCTGTCTCGCCAACGTTCCGCCTTGGCGAACAGCTGTTTTTCGGTTCGCTCACGGGTGCCAAGCTCGTCGAGACGACCACGAATCAAGTCCGCGTCGGCCTGCCGCATGAGCTTACCGATCAGCTGTTTTTGCCGGCGCAGCGCACCGTGCGACTTCATGCGCGCTGCAGCGCGCACGGCCTGCAGCAACTCTTCGCTCAATCCAATCGAATCGAGGTCGCTGTCCTTGAGCGGGATCAGATATTCGCCAAGATCCTGCAGCGCATGCTGTTCGCGCTTGCGAGCGTTTTTGCTGGGCTTATCAATAGTCACCGGCTAAGCTACCCCGGGGTTATGGATTGAACGCATAAGGCTACGTAAACAATGGGCGACATTGCCACAACAGAACCGCTGGGTCAGCAAGAACTCGAGGCACTTGTGCAGATGGCGCTCGAGGAAGCGACCAGGCAGGGCGTGGATCAGGCTGAGGCTGCTGCAAGCCGCGATACGGGGTTGTCTGCGACGGCCCGACTCGGCGACGTCGAAAGTCTCGAATACACCAATGATCGCGGCCTGGGCATCACCGTGTACAAGAACATGTGCAAAGGCAATGCGAGTACCTCGGATATCTCGCCCGAGTCGATTCGCGAAGTAGTACTCAAGGCCTGTGCGTTCGCCACATATACGGCCGAAGACAAACATTCCGGTCTCGCCGAAGCGGAGTTGATGTGCGCGGATATTCGGACTCTGGATCTCGATCACCCGTGGCCGATCGAGTCTGCGGACGCTATCGCAATGGCGATTGCCTGCGAGAAAACGGCACTCGACTTCGACTCGCGCATTAATAATTCCGAAGGTGCGACGGTTGCGACGAGTCGCAGCGCTCGCGCTTACGGCAATACTCACGGTTTTGTCGGCAGTTATTCGAAGTCCAGCCATAGCGTCAGTTGCGTGGTGCTGGGCAATGAGAATGGCGACATGCAGCGCGACTATTACTACAGCACGGCGCGGGACCCGGACGATCTGGAAAGTGCTGACTACATTGGCGAAACAGCGGCGCGGCGTACCGTGAATCGCCTCGGTGCACGCAAGATCAAAACGACCAAGGTGCCGGTTCTGTTTATTCCTGAACTTGCGCGCGGCTTCATCGGCCATGCGATTGGTGCCGTATCCGGCGGTGCTCAATATCGCCGCGCATCATTCCTGCTGGATGCGAAAGGAGAAAAGATATTCCCCGACTTTGTTTCCATCCAGGAACGTCCGCACTTACCCAAAGGCATGGCGAGTGCGTCCTACGACGCAGAAGGCGTCGGCACCTACGACCGGGACATCGTGACTGACGGTGTACTTGCCGGTTACGTTCTCGGGAGTTATTCAGCTCGTCGTCTCGGCCTGCAAACGACGGCGAATGCTGGTGGAACGCAAAACCTGATCGTGCCGGGCAACAACGGTGACCTGGCATCGCTGATCAGGGAAATGGGTACCGGTCTGATCGTCGAAGAGTTGATCGGCCAGGGGGTAAACGCGGTCACGGGTGATTACTCACGTGGCGCGGTCGGGCAATGGGTTGAGAACGGTGAAATACAGTACCCCGTGCACGAAGTGACGATCGCCGGCAATTTGCGTGAACTTTACGGGCGCATCGCAGCGATCGGTACGGACCAGGATTTACGCGGCGGCATTCGCTGCGGCTCGCTGCTGGTTGAGGAGATGACCATCGCGGGCAGCTAGGCAATGCAAAAAAGGCCACGGGGATCACTCCCCGTGGCCTGTGGTCGTAGCTTTTGAGACTAAGGCGCTGGTGGGGCAACCACCGGTGTGTCTGCCCAGATTCCGCCACGGTTGCCGGTCAGGACTTCCATGGAAGCGCCGCCGTCAGCTGCACGTACTGTGTGACAGTCTGCGCAGCTGAGTGCACCGGAAGTTACGCCAGCGGCGCCCGGGTGGATCTGGTTCACTGGCGCGGCTGTTTCCGGATCGGTATATACCTTGCCCGCTTGTGCGCCACCGTCACCCGTCAGGAACTCCCAGGTATTAATACCTGGCTGGAACAGGTCGAGACGCGTCTTCGGAACCAGTGACCAATCGGGCCCTTGTGACGGACCGGCGCCGGCAAAGTTTACAGCCACGATATCTGCTGCTACTCCGAGGCCAACAGTCGCCGGGAATGAAACGTAGTGATCACGTGTCGTGTATTCCCAAAGATGTACCTCGAATCCGGCTTCATACGTCTGTCCGCCGACCATGGCGATATCGTCGTTGTTGCCAGTATTCATCGCGCGCTGCATCTGTACGTTCCAGATTCCGTATGAGCCGTCAGGTGTCTCTGGCGTGAACGTCGTGCCCATTGAGGTGATGTCTGCGCGACTGCCAGCGCCGGCGCGCAGGATGCGCCGCGGCACGGTGTCACCTTCGGTGGGCGCGTAGCCCATAGCTACAGCATCGGCATAAGCCATGATGCCCGGGTTAGGCGAACGCGGACCGACTTGCTGTGCATCAGGATCAACCATGTAGTAGTACGGCGTCTGCCAGAAATTCTCCCATGTGAAGGCGAATTTGCCCGAGGTTGTACCGGGGTCAAACAGGAAGTCCGGACCATTGACGGCGTCCATTCCCTGCGATCTGAAAACGCTCGTGCCAGCATCGCCCTTGCGGCCACCATTGTCGCTGCCGTTGCCATCGTTGGGCACGAAATTCAGCGCCAGGAGATGTTGATCATCTGCCCGGCCGATCGGGTTGCTGCGCGCACCGCGCCAGTGCCAGAGATCAAGGACCGTGTCGCCGCTCACTGAGCCTGTAGCCTGCACAGGATCGATGTATTTGCCATCGTGACCATTGGCGGCAGTCCATTCCGGCATATGCCGACTGTAGTTATGACAGCTCAGGAAGCAACCATACTGGCCAAAATTATCGACGTTCGGGTCGGCGCCAGGATCATTGATCATGATCGTCGTACGTTGCTCGTAAATTGTCGAGTTGACGCTGGTATCGCCTTGCTGTGGATCGTTATCGAAAGTGGCCTGGGCGTCGCGACGGTCACCGCCTTCGCGCTGCCATGCCCCGTTGGTATAACGAATGTACTCGTGGCGTTTGCCTTCGTTGCCACGATACGAAACACGCCAGAAAAATGTGTTGTCGTTGTACGCGGCTTGCACGTCGTAAGGCAGGATCCGGTCGTCATCGAGACCATTGCCACCGTTGCCGTGAAAACTGGCATCCGGGAACGTCGGTACGTGCCCCTGCAGCGTAGGCAAAGCGATAGCGTTGGCATCGCTTCCGTCGGTTCCGTCGGTACCATCAGTGCCATCGGCACCAGGCGCTCCGTCGGCGCCGGCTACTCCGGCAGCTCCGTCGGCTCCAGCCTTACCATTGTCGCCATCGCAGCCAGCAAACGCCAGCGCAAGGAGCACGACCACCAATGCGCCCCATGGGGTGCGTGGTATTGCGCTCATCGTAATATTCCTTATGTGTGGTTTGAGAGAGATTTTTCGATTTGATTTTGCGCGTCACATACGGGAATTCGTACACGATGAAATGCCTATCTCAGTAAGTACAAGTCAGCAGTATGCAGGGAGGTTTTTGTGTGCAAAGATGCGCACGGCTGTTACATGCTGAGCGTCTGCCCGACGCTGAAAACGGCTAGTTTTCGGCCTTGTCGAGCAGGTCGGCCAGCGTCTGCTCGCCCACGGTTTTGGCGACCGACGCGTCGAGGTCGTCGCCCAGGCTCAGAATGGCCTTCTCCCATTTCGGTTCGCGGTACGATCCGGTTTCGCCGTGCTCGCGCACCACCGCGAGGATATCGGCGAGCTTGATCCGTGACATCTCGCGTCCCGGAATCAGGTCTTCTGTCTCCGTCGACGTGACCAGATGCTCCGCTTCCAGACCGGCGATGATCGGCGTCAATGTGACCGATGGCATCTTCATGTGATGCGCCAGCGTACGCACGGTTTCGCTGGTCTTGCCCTCGCGAAATGCGCACCCGATCAGGAACATGACATTAAGTGCCAGCCGTTCGCGCATGGAATTCGACAAGCGTGGTTCACGGCGGCCGATACGCAGGTAGGCGGGATTCTGGTGATAGAACGCGAGTTGTGCGCCGATCAGCAGGATCAGCCAGTTCATGTACAACCAGATCAAGGTCGTGATCGCGACCGCAAAACCCGAGTAGATCAATTGCGTCCGCGAGGAATACA